>Ga0308016_10001071_pt1 | contig 13786 bp, 10 predicted proteins | sample Neamet233_FD_203129 | JGI IMG/M metagenome (GOLD analysis project Ga0308016, IMG submission 203129) | Marine microbial communities from water near the shore, Antarctic Ocean - #233 | ecosystem: Environmental > Aquatic > Marine > Unclassified | place: Southern Ocean | collected 2014-07-28
TTTATAAAATTTAAAAAATTTGTATGCTTTCGTGCATAATTTTTATTAATGACTGAAAATATCAAAATATTTATTACAACTATTAATGCCAAAATCAGAAAGTTAAATTCTTTAGATAATTTGTTTGTCAATAAAGCATAAAAAAGAGAGAAAAAAAAAATTCTATTATAAAAAACGCCCATAATTTTTATCGAATGAGTTATTAAAAATAAAAAGCTTACTTTTGATTTATCATAATATCTCTCAAGCCTAGGAGAATAAGTTCTTTTAATAATAGTATTTTTAATTATTGCCGCTGAATAAGCGTGCCACGAACTATTATCAGATAAGATTTTCTTAATATTATTTGAATGGAATGAACTGAAATTACCGAAAGAGATCCATTTTGCTGTAAAGAAAAAAGTTAAAATTAAGTGAATTTTATGACAAATTTTTATTAGTAAGTTTTCTTTTCTGCTTTTTCGGCAAGACACAATGACTCTATTTTTATTTTTTTTTGCCAAACTTAGCATCGTTTCTATATGACCTGGGTCATCTTCTCCGTCAGAGTCCATAATAGTTACATAAAAAGAAGATTTTATTTTCCTTAAATAACTTAACGCTATAGTGATAGCTTTTTGACTACCTAAATTTTTAGTTAACTTTAGAATTTTAATTTCTTTAATCTTATTTAGTTTTTTTAAGTTTAATAGAGGTTTTCTGCTTGAAAAATCATCTATAATTAAAATTTTAATTAATTCTTTGGTATTACATTTGTTGTTAATTTTATGTAACAATTTATTTAATGATTTCCAGTCATTATAAACTGGAATTACAATTATATGCATTTTATAAAAAAATTTTCATTTAGATTATTTTAGAAATTTATTTAAGTCAGGTTTAAAGTAGTTAGGCCCTTTCATTACTTTCCCATTTTCATTATAAATTGGCTTTCCATCAGAACCAAGTTTACTCATATTCGATTGTTGTACTTCATTAAAACATTTATCAAGATCAATACCAAAAGCATGGCCAGCCCCATAAGTGACATACAAAATGTCGGTAAGTGCATCCGCTACTTCTTTTATATCGTTGTCATTAATAGCTTGATTTAACTCTTCAAATTCTTCTTTGATAAGCTCACTTCTTAATTTAACTATTTTATCGTTTGGAAACTTAGCTTTATCTTTGACTTCTTGACCAAAAATTTGCATAAACTTTTTAACACTTTGAAAATTGCTCATATTTACTCCATATCAAATTTGATTTATTTTGATTGAACATATATTATAACCCCATATCATTCATGAAATATAGAATAGAATTTGACAGTATAGGAAAAATTAAAGTAGATGGTGATAAGTATTGGGGAGCGTCTACAGAAAGATCAAAAAAATATTTTAATATTGGGGACTTTTTGGTCAGACCAATTGTTATTCATTCAATAGCTATCATTAAAAAAGCAGCAGCAATCATTAATACTAAAAATAAAGACTTAGATAAAAAAATTAGTAAGTATATTATTAAGGCATCTGAAGAAGTTTCTAAAGGTAAGCTAGATGTTCATTTTCCTTTAAAAGTTTGGCAAACGGGTTCTGGCACTCAAACAAATATGAATGTTAATGAAGTTATAGCAAATAGAGCAATTCAAATGATGGGTGGTAAATTAGGTAGTAAGAAACCTGTGCATCCCAATGATCATGTAAATAAATCTCAGTCAACCAATGATGTTTTTCCGACTGCAATGCACATCGCTATTGCTATCAAGGCTAGGGATAAGTTATTACCTTCTCTTAAGTTGTTAGAAAAAGAATTAGGAAAAAAGGTTAAAGAATTTAATAAAATAGTTAAATTGGGAAGAACTCACCTGCAAGATGCTACACCGTTGACATTAGGCCAAGAATTTTCTGGATATCAATTTCAATTAAAAGAATCTATTAAAAGAATTGAGATAGCATTGAAAGAAATTTATTATCTAGCACAGGGTGGAACAGCTGTTGGCACAGGTCTGAATACAAGAAAGAATTTTGATAAAAAAATTGTAAGAGAAATTAGTAAAATTACACATTTACCTTTTAAAGTTACGCCGAATAAATTTGCAGCATTAGCTACTCATGATCCTATAGTTAATTTTTCAGGAGCAATGAATACTGCTGCTGTTTGTTTAATGAAAATAGCTAATGATATTAGGTTTTTAGGGTCAGGCCCAAGAGCAGGTTACGGAGAGTTAATTTTACCTGCAAATGAACCAGGTTCTTCAATAATGCCAGGCAAAGTAAATCCAACTCAATCCGAGGCTGTTACGATGGTTTGTGTAAAAGTAATTGGAAATAATAATGGAATTACTATGGCAGGATCACATGGTCATTTTGAATTAAATGTTTTCAAACCATTAATCATACATAATATTTTACAATCAATTGAAATAATGGCGGACTCAGCAAAAACTTTTGCACTTTATTGTGTTAGAGGAATAAAGGCAGATAAAAAAAGAATTAAACATTTATTAGATAACTCTTTGATGCTTGTAACAGCCCTTGCTCCTAAAATTGGATACGATAATGCTGCAAAAATTGCAAAAGAAGCTCACAAGAGAAATACAACTTTAAAAGAAGAGGTTGTAAGATCAGGAACTCTTAACGAAAAAGAATACGATAAAATAATGAACCCAATGTTAATGACAAAACCTAAATAACTTAGAATAAATTTTTAAAATATTTTTCTATTTTACTTTCATTGAATATATTGGCTAAAGAATTTTTAACAAGTTCATCTTCAAATCTATTTTCATATTCTTTGGTTTGTCTAATAGATAGCTTTTCACCCTCTAATATAATTTTTTCAAAAATTACTTTTGAGGTTGATGGAATTAAATAACCTATTACTTGAATTTTTTTAGACGAGTTTTTTTGGTACTTATCAGTCTTAATTAAGTTAAAATGAACTTTACCTTTTTTTCCAAATTCTGTAATTTTTGCGTTAAGAAAGTAGGACTTGTCTTTGCCTATTTCAAAATTTTCAAATAATACTTCACCATTTTTGTTTGTAATCATGCCTTCAAATTTAGATTTAAAAGTAAAAATACCATTAGCTTTTTTTATAAAAGATAATTTATTAAAATTATTTGAGAAATAATTTTTTTGTATTAAAGGTAATAATTTTTCCATATTAAAATTAGAAATTTTAAAGTTTAATTTTAAAAAGAAATTTGGCTTAATATCTATTTCACCATCAAGACCCGTATTGACTAATTTACTTCTAATAAAAGCATTTATTAATTTAATATTATTTTCTTTAATAAAATCAAATTTGAAAAAGTTATTAAATACCTCTATATTAAAAGTTCCTTTAAAATTACTTGAATTATTTTTCTTAAAGGTAACTCTAGTTTCTATGTCAAGTTCTGGTATCTTGACTGATAAATTATTTTGATTATTAAGCGAACTAGTAAATTTTACAAAAATTTCATTATTTAGAAAATTACCATTGATATCTAATTCTTTTTTTCCTCCAAGTTTGACTACACTCATCATTGCGTCATTTATTTCGAAAGAAAAATTATTTTTTTTTGAAAAAATAAGGTTACTTTTTCTAAAAACTAACTTTTTATTATTTTTATCAGCACTGATTAGTAGCTGATTAACTTTATCTAAATCAATTATTAAGGATCCACCACTTATTATTAGTTTTTTATATTCTATTTTTTTAAAATTTAAAATTTTAGTTATATTTAATATAATTTCTAGTTTACTATTATTAGTGTCAGCTATGTCTTCACCAATAGTAAAATTGCTATTAAGTATACTCAATCTTGGAGTTGGAAAAATTTTATATTCTATTTTTGAAATACTACTAATATGTACATTGCTACCATTTTTTAAATTTTCTTTTATTGATTTCGAAGAGAAATTTAATAATTTTGGTATGCTAAAATAAGTAATAAATAAAAAAATAAAAATAAAGTAAAATTTTTTTTTATCTTTTAAAGTATAATTTAATTTTTTGGCGTTCAGCATAATCAAGGTTAAAAATTGTTATTAAGATTAATAATCATTTATAATGTTTAAATAAGTAGTATATAGTTTCCTGATTTCGTTATGGATTCTATAAATAAATTATTAGAAAATTTAAACAAGGAGCAAAAGGAGGCTGTTTTAAGTACTGAAGGTCCAAATTTAATTGTAGCAGGTGCAGGTTCTGGTAAAACAAGAGTTTTAACTACAAGATTGGCTCATATTATTAATACTAAAAAGGCTTGGCCAAACCAAATTCTCTGTGTAACTTTTACTAATAAAGCTGCGAAAGAGATGCAAAGTAGGGTCATCAAATATATAGACGAAAAATCTACAGCTGTTCCTTGGCTTGGTACTTTTCACTCTATAAGTGTTAAATTTTTAAGAAGACATGCGGAAGCAATAGGCTTAAAGGGAAATTTCACTATCATAGATACCTCTGACCAAAAAAAGATAGTGAGAAATATTTGTAAAGCAGAAGAAATTGATGCAAAGAAAATAACACCTCAATTCATTCTTTCCTTCATTGATAAATGGAAAAACAAGGGTTTATTACCAGAGGATATAAAAGAAGAAAAATTTACAGGTTTAGAAAAATCCATTTTTAAAGTCTATAGGATTTATCAATCTAAAATTAGAGACTTAAACGCATGTGATTTTGGTGATCTTATTTTGTATTGTGTAAAACTATTTGAGAATAATTCCGATATTCAACAGATTTATAGTAATAACTTTAAATATATTTTAGTCGATGAATTTCAAGATACTAATTTTATTCAAAATAAATGGTTAAATTTATTAGTCAACGAGAAAAAAAATATTTGTTGTGTTGGAGATGATGATCAGTCTATTTACAGCTGGAGGGGTGCTGAAATTAAAAATTTTTTAACATTTGATACTATTTATAAAAATTGTAAAATTTTTAAATTAGAACAGAATTACAGATCTACTAAGAATATATTGGAAACGGCTTCTACGTTAATTTCTAAAAATAAAGGTAGAGTTGAAAAAAAACTTTGGTCTTCAGCTCCAGCGGGTGAAAAAGTAAAACTTAATTGCTACCAGACTGGTAGAGAAGAGGCTGAAGCTATAAGCGATATAGCAGAAAAAAAATTGAAAAATAAATATTCTTTAAATGATGTGGCTATTCTTGTTAGGGCAATCTATCAAACACGAGAATTTGAAGAAAGATTTCTAAAAGTAGGCTTAGGTTATAGAGTTCTAGGTGGAACAAAGTTCTACGAAAGAGCCGAGGTAAAAGATGCTGTTGCATATTTAAGAATAATAAATCAAAAATATGATGACTTAGCACTAGAAAGAGTTATTGGGAGTCCTCGCCGAGGTATCGGTGAAAGTACACTTAACCAATTGTATAGTTTTGGTAGTCAAAATAAATTATGCCTAGAGGATTCTATCAAAAAAAATTTAGAGACTAATAGCTTAAAACCTAAAATGAGAACAAGCCTAACTCAATTAACTAAAATGATTGATAAATGGAGATTAGATTCTAATACAAAAAAACACTATGACCTATTGAAAACTGTACTAGACGAATCTGGTTATAGTGAAATGCTTAAAAATAAAAATGATATAGAAAATGAAAATCGTCTTGAGAATATAAAAGAATTGCTTCGAGCTATGCATGACTACGATAACCTGCAGTCCTTTTTAGAACATGTTGCACTCGCAACCTCGATAGATAAAGAATGGGAGGGGGAAAAAATCAATTTAATGACTATGCATGCTGCAAAAGGATTAGAGTTTGATGTAGTTTTTTTGCCAGGCTGGGAAGAAGGTCTGTTCCCACACCAAAAATCTTTAGAAGAAAAAGGAGATTTGGGTTTAGAAGAAGAGAGGAGATTAGCATATGTAGGCATAACGAGAGCCAAAAAAGAAGCATATTTATCTTTTGCCATGAAAAGATCTTATCATGGTGAGTGGATGGATGCCTTGCCCTCAAGATTTGTTAACGAAATACCTGATGAAAATATTGAAAAAAATGAAATAAGCTCTAATGAAGAAGTAGAACAAGATTTTGATTTTAATCAAGATGTAGAAATTGATTTTGAGAGTGAGTATAAAAGTCCAGGTTGGGAAAGATATAAAAAAAATAAAATGTTAAAATGAAAAAAATAAAAAAATTAAGAAAACTTTTTAATCAGTATAATCTTGATGGTTATATCGTTCCAAAAAATAATAGTTTTTTTGGGGAATATGTTCCGGAATCAGAAGATAATTTGAAATATATTTCAGATTTTACAGGCTCGGCTGGTTTTGCAATTATTCTCAAAAATAAGAATCTTATGTTTGTAGATGGCCGGTATACTACCCAAGCCGCTATTCAATGTGGAAAAGATTATAAAATTTTTACAATCCCAAAACATTACCCGTTTGAAATTTTTAATAATAAAAATTTAAATCTTGGGTTTGACCCCAAACTTCATACTGAAAATTCATTAAAGAGGCTTTTTAAAAATTCATTTATTAAACTAAAACCAATTAATAAAAATTTAATAGATTTGCTGTGGCAACGAAAAAAGAATTTGAACATTAAGCCTTTTTATTTAATTAAAGATCAATATGCAGGAGAAAAATTAGAAAATAAATTGGTTAAACTGAGAAAACTAATTACATTAAGTAAGGTTGATTATCTTTTCACTACAGCACCTGAAAATGTAGCTTGGTTGTTAAATATAAGAGGACATGATACTGACTATTCACCACTTCCTAACTCACATGCCTTTATTGGAAAAAATAAAGAAATAGTTTTTTTTTGTAATTTAAAAAAAATAAATAAATCTTTTAAATCAAAATTAAATAAAAAAATTAAGATTTGTGATATTGAACAACTTCCAATTTTTATTGCAAGCTTATCAAATAAAAAAATATTAATTGACATATTAACCTGCTCTATATTTTTTAAAACACTTATTGGTAAAAAAAATTTAATAACAGAAAAACAAGATCCGATTTATTTGTTAAAATCTTTAAAAAATAAAACTGAAATTAAAAATTCTATCAAATCACATATATACGATGGGGCAGCTTTAGCTAAGTTTATATTCTGGTTGAAAAACAATTTTAAAACCAAAAAAATTACTGAGATTTCAGCACAAAAAAAGTTATTAGAATTTAGAAAAAGAAATAAATTATTTTACTCTCCAAGCTTTCCAACTATTTCTGGAACTGGACCTAACGGAGCGATTATTCATTATAAAGCAGACAAAAAAAGTAATCGTTTACTAAAAAAAGGAGATGTTTATTTAGTGGATTCTGGAGGTCAATATTTATTCGCAACTACCGATGTTACACGAACTCTTTCTCTTGGAGTTAAGAGCCCCAAAATTAAAGAAATTTTTACAAGGGTTCTTAAGGGGCACATAGCGGTGGCATCTTATGATCTTAAAAAAGACTCGAATGGTGACAAAATAGATCAAGTAGCCAGAAAACCTTTAAGAGATGTAAATTTAGACTATCCTCACGGAACGGGGCATGGAGTTGGTTCTTTTTTAAATGTTCATGAGGGTCCTCAAGGAATTTCAAGAGGTAATAAGGTGAAATTTCAAGAAGGAATGATAACTTCTAATGAACCTGGTTTTTACAAAAAAAATCACTTTGGAATAAGAATAGAAAACCTAATCTATGTTAAAAAAATAAAAAATAAATTAAAATTTGTAGACTTAACCCTGGCTCCAATTGACAAATCACTTGTTGAAAAAAAACTCTTAACTACTTTTGAAAAACTTTGGCTTAATGCATACCATCAGAGGGTATTTAAAAATTTAAAAAAGTTTATGAGTAAATTTGAATTAACCCAGCTTAAGCAAGCTTGTTCAAATATTTAAAAATTTATACCAGTCACTTTCCTGAGTAATATTTACACCTAGTTCCTTAGCTTTCTTTATCTTTGATTTTGTAGGTTTATTATTACCGGTAACAAGAATGTTTAGTTTTTTTGATATTGAACCAAGTACTTTGCCACCATTTTCTTCAACTAAGGATTTTGCTTCGGATCTGCTAATTTTTTCAAACCCACCAGTAAACATTATTGTTTTGCCACTTAATTTTCCATTTTTATTTAAAACTTTAGAATTTTCTATTTTTAAGTTTTTGTTTAAAGATATTATAATTTCACAATTTGATTTATTCGAAAAAAATTCTTCTAAAGATTTTAATTGTGCGGATCCAATGCCATCTAATTCATCAATGTTTTTTAGTAAACTTTTTCTTTTTACGGCGTTAAGAAGTTCATTAAAATTTTTAATAGATACAAAAAAATTTCCAAGTAGTTTTGCATTTTCTTCTCCTATGTGTCTTATTCCAAGAGAATAAATAAATTTATCTAGCGTTATATTGGATGATTTTTTTATTGCTGCCTTTAGGTTTTTAACCGAAAGCATACCCCAGCCAGTTAGATTTGTAATTTTTAAATAGTCTAGATTAAAAATATCTGAAGGAGTTTTGATTAGATTTAGTTGCCAAAATTGATCTATAACTTTTTTTCCTAAACCATCTATGTTGAATGCATCTTTTGAAACAAAATGTTTTAACTTCTCTCTTGCTATATGTTGGCATTTATATTCTCTGTCTAAGCATCTCCTAACAGCATCTATTTTTTTGGTATTAATATTTATTTCTTTTACAGTTTGAGACCCACAAGAAGGGCATGTAGTAGGAAAAATATACTTTTTTAAGTTTTTTTTTCTTTTATTAAAATCTACTGATACTATCTGAGGAATAACATCTCCCGCTCTTTGAATACTGACGTAATCTCCGACTCTAATATCCTTTCTAGTTATTTCATCTTCATTATGAAGCGTGGCATTGGAAACGACTACTCCACCAACTGTTACTGGCTCAACTTTGGCTACAGGTGTTAACGCACCTGTTCTGCCTACTTGAATAATTATATCTTTAATTCTAGTTGCTGCTTTAATTGATGAAAATTTATAAGCAATCGCCCATCTTGGTGAGTTCGAGGTATTTCCAAGTCTTGTTTGTAGCTGAAGATCATTAACTTTTATAACCAACCCATCAATATCATAGTCTAGATTTGATCTGATTTTTTCTATCTTCTTATGTTGATTCTCTATATCAAAAATATTTTGTGCTAAATAATTATGAGAATTAGTACGAAAACCCCATTCGTTAATTTTTTTTAAAAAATCAGATTGGCTTTTAAAGATTAGCGGTGTTACTTCACCAAAAGCATAGGCAAAAAATTGTAGGGGGATTTTTGCAGTGACAGAAGAATTTTTTTGTCTCAGAGAACCACCGGCTGCATTTCTAGGATTTGCAAATTTCTCTTTAATTTCTTCAAAATCTTTTTTTCCAATATAGACCTCACCTCTAATTTCTACAATTTTTGGTAAATTTTTTCCTAAAATTTTCTTGGGTATTTGTTTAATTGTTTTAAGATTTTCAAGTATATCTTCTCCTATTTCACCATCACCTCTCGATAGTCCTTTTACCAATATACCATTTTCGTAGGTTAAAGATGCTGAAATTCCATCTATTTTTGGTTCTATTGCAAAAAGTAAATTTAAGCTACTGTTGTTAAGATAGTTATTAATTTTTTTAATAAAATCTTCTATATCATTTATGTTAAATGCGTTTGCTAATGATAACATTGGTTTAGCATGTTTTATTTTGTCAAATTTAGAAGAAGGCTTGAAACCAACCTTGTCGTTAATTGTTCCATATTTTTTTAAAAAGGAATTTTCTTCTTCTAATAAAATAATTTCTTTTTTTATTTTGTCGTATTGTAAATCATCAACAATCGGAGAGTCTTTATCATAATAAAATTTATTGTATTTTTCTAATAGCTTTATTTTTTTTAGATAACTTTTTTTTATATTATCATTTTTTTCAACCATGAAATTTTAATTAAGTATTTTCTTAATAGTTCTTTTTATTAAACTATTGCTTTTTTTCAAATCTTTTTTTGTGGGCATTTTATAATTCTTGTTCAATATTTTGTAAGATTGTGAGTACCATTCACTAGAATTATAGTTATAGCCTAGTATCGAAGCTGCCGCCTTAGCTTCCCCTGTTAAGCCGATTCTGTAATAAACTTCTACTAGCCTGTGTAATGCTTCTTCAATAAAGATTGTTTCATCATAATCTTTAGTAATAATTTTTAGTCTATTTATTGCGGGTATCCATTTTTTTGTCTTAATATAATACTTTGCAACATACATTTCTTTAGCTGCAAGTTGATTAATTATCAAATCAAGTTTAAATTTTAAATCTAGGGCATATTCTGTATTCGGAAAATTCTTTAAAAAAAATTCTATTTTTTTTTTTGACTTTAAAAGTGGATCAATATCTTTTTTTTTATCTAAAATTTGCTCATATAAAGTAATAGCAATTAGATAATGTGCATATGCTAAATTTTCATCTGCTGGATACTTAATAATAAATCTCTTTAGACCAGCATCTGCCTCTTCATAAAAATTTATTAGATACAGACAGTAACTAGACATTAATGCAGCTTTTGATGAAAATTCAATTTTTGGTAAAATTCCTTCAGCTTCAGAAAATTTTTTTGATGCTTCTAAAAAATTTCCTGTTTTCATATCATTCACAGCTTCTCTGTAAATTTCAAAAGATTCTTCTTTTGCTGGCGGTATATTTGTTTCTGGTTCTTTTTTAGAACAAGATATAATTAAAAATATTATTAAAATAGAATGAATTAATTTTTGATACATTGACTTACTCTTATCAAAATAAATTAATTAGGTAAATTTTTAAAAAGCCTAAGCGTTGACTGCTAGCTTATTTGTTGTTGTTTTGAAATAATTCTTAATGGATGAAGATTCTTGTTTCTCTATTATTGTAAAATTTGATTGATCTTTGAACATAGCTCTTAAAAATGAGTTACTTAAACTGTGTCCACCTTGAATACATTTTACACTGCCTATTATCCTGTAGCCTGATAATAAAAAATCTCCCGCTAAATCTAGTATTTTATGATTAACAAATTCTTTACTATTTCTAAGTCCATCGCTGTTTAAAATTTCACTATCTTTAACCACAACTGCATTTTCTAAAGAACCACCTTTAGCAAGACCAATTTTTTTTATTTGTTCAATATCTTCATATAAACAAAATGTTCTTGAGGTGTATATATTTTTTAGATCTGTGTCGGCAAAATTAACTTGGTTACTTTGAGTTCCTATTACACTGTTGGAATAAACTAATTGAAAGTTTACATTTAGACTTTCAGAATTAGGTTCTATAGAAATGGTTTTTTCTTTTTCTTTAAGTTCAAATTTTTTAATAATTTTCAAAAATTTTCTTTTTGCTTGTAAAGTCTTAACCCCAACTTTATTGATAGTCTCAACAAACTCTTTTGAAGATCCATCCATAATTGGCACTTCTGAATTATTAATTTCTATTAGTGCGTTATCTACTCCAGTGATATAAAGTGCTGCTAAGAGATGTTCTACTGTTGAGACGGTAACGTTTGATTCATTTTGAAGTGTTGTGCAAAGTTTAGCTGAGCTTACATTTTTAAAATTAGATTCTATAATATTATTTTTATCAAGATCAGTTCTTTTAAAAATTATTCCATAATTTTCGGTTGCCGGTATAACTTTTACTTCAGCATTTAATCCACTGTGTAAACCAATACCTTTAAAGGTGACTTCTTTTAAAATTGTTTTTTGGAAAGGACTTAACATTCATTGCTTATACAAAATAAAGTATTTTTTGATAAAACAACTAATGTTTCCAAAAAATACATTTATTTAACTGAATAGATTAGAAAAAAAATTAGAAATTAATGATTTTTTTGACTGAATAACCGGTATTGCTTCTTTTTCCCACCCTTTACCAATTAGTTCAGCCGCCCCATTTAGACTAAATAATGAAATATCTTCGCTGTTACCTCCGAATATAAATTCTGAGTTAACCAACTTATTTTTTTGTAGGGCAAAATGAATATTTTTGAAATATGCAAATTTTTCAATAGTTAAGTAAATTGTATTGTTGTCTTTTCTGAAAAAATCTAAATTAATATTTTTTTCAAAACATATATCAATAAATTCATCTAATCGTGCTGTAATTATATCTAAAATTAATTGATACTTAATTTTTCGATACGGGGAATCAGAAAAAAATAATTTATCAACATTAGATTCTTTATTACTTTCTAAAACTGACTTTAAGTTAATTTCTTTCAAAAGAAACTCAACTTCTTTGATTTTTAATGAGCATAGTTTTGAAATGTCTTTGACGATCAGGTCCACTCCAAAATTAAAATCCTGGCTTAAAACATACGATTTATTTTTAAATAATGAAATATTTATTCTTTTATCTTCTAAGGCGATAGTTGTAAAATTTTTATTATTTTTATTTTTTAATAAAAAATTAATTCCCTCAACAAAAGGTTTTAAAATTATTCTTTCTATGTTTATGCCACAATTATTAAAAGTTAATTTTGTATTTTTGATAATATTCTTATTTACCAAAAAAAAAGTCATACTTTGATTGTAAAAATCTCCGAACAATCCTATTGGTAAATTTTCTAAATTATCACTATCTAAAGAAAAACTTGAATTAAAAAGATGAACTAGTGAGTATTTATTTTCATTAGAAAAAATTATTTTTTTTATATTATTTAATATATAGGTTATATCTTCCTTTGAAACCTGAGCTCCATTTAGTTTTTTATAACCACTAATATTTAAGCAATTAACATCACTAGGATTAAAGACCACAGATGCTTTAGTAAAAAAATAATTTAATTCATCTTCAATAGAATTTAGGGATTTTTTTATTAATTGAGCAACAAGCTCAACATTGATTATTTTACCGTCTTGTATGCCTTCTGAGTTTATAGTGGTATTTTTAATTAGTTTATAATCTTTGTTTTCATTATATGAAATTACAAAAAAATTTATTTTATGGTCATTAAGACTAATAATTAAATAAGGTATGTTTAATTTCATATTATTGTAAAATTAACTGATTTTTAATTCTATAGTCAAATATTTTATATTTAGAAAAACTTGAGTCATTTAAAATAGAATCTATTTCTTTCAAAATATTTTCATAGTTAGTCTGGGGTAGTTTAATAGTCCTTTCATCTTTAAGTACAATATCCCATCTTTCTGCATCAAAGTAATAGAAGGCTTTTATTTTTTTAATCTTAAAATTATTTTTTTTTAATATATTAAAAAAAATACTAAAGTTTTTATGGTTGCCAAAAATTATAGGTAAACTTTTAAAAATATCTATTTCTCTATAGTTAATTTTTACACCTTCTTTTGTTAAGTAGTACCTTTTATTGCCATCAATTCCTGTGGCTACGGGTATGTTTTCTGATATTAAAATTTTTAAAGTATTTGGGTATTTCTTTTTTAATTGAACACTAGATATAAAGTCATATTTAGCAGTAACTTTTATAATTTCTTTTTTCTTTAAAAAAAATAAACTGGTATTTATTAAAAATTCTAATTCAGATTTTAACATTATTAAGTCAAAAGCATATGCGTCATCGATTATAATTTTTTTTATTGGAAAAATGATACTAGAATTGTACTTTTGATCATTAGAATTATAAGTGGTTAAAATAATAAAAAAAAAAAATAGTAATAAAAATTTATTTTTAGGAATCATCTATTATTACTTGCGTCATCAATAATGTTTTTAACAAGCTTTTCGAATGATATGTTTACATATTTAGCAATCTCAGGCACCAAAGATAAGTCTGTCATGCCTGGTTGGGTATTAATTTCTAGTAAATAAAATTTATTATCTTCAAATTTAAAATCAGACCTGGTTAATCC
>Ga0308016_10001072_pt1 | contig 13784 bp, 13 predicted proteins | sample Neamet233_FD_203129 | JGI IMG/M metagenome (GOLD analysis project Ga0308016, IMG submission 203129) | Marine microbial communities from water near the shore, Antarctic Ocean - #233 | ecosystem: Environmental > Aquatic > Marine > Unclassified | place: Southern Ocean | collected 2014-07-28
CCGTGAGGGTTCCTGTTCTCCCGACTTAAGCTTGTAATGTCTGGTGTAGTAAACAATGTCCGCATCATCGTCTTCCATTATGACTTTAGAACCTAGGGCATCCAGCCATGCCGGAAATTTTGTCCCTCTGCCGCTGGCATCGACAACGACGTCATGGCTAACCTGTTCGATGTCTCCGCGTTCAATCTGGACCTCCAGTCCGGTAACCTCGACGCCTTCGGTTTTACCGATGGTCGTCATGCCGACCACATTGCTTGTGTTATTGATGGTCACATTATGTTTATTTTCAACGTACCGTCGGAGAACTGTTTCCATAGTTGCCCTGCGGCACATCAGCATCCACATATCTTCGTCAGTGGGTTCTGGTTCATACTGAAGAAGTAACTCTGGCGGCAACATGTCACTGAAGGACATCTTTCGGGCACCAGCTTCCCAGAATTGCTCTATCAGGTCCGGGTAGTTCTTTTCGAGCAGATTACACATGACGGCCAGAAAGGCATGTGGATGCCTAAACTGGGCGGCTCCCCGGCGATTCCATTCAAAAAAAGCCTGGTCTGCACCACCTTCCGGTGGCTCTATGTCACGCTCGTAGATAGTAACGGTGTTACCTTTCGCTGCCAGCGCAAGGCCGGTGCAAAGACCGCTGATACCTGCGCCAACGACTGCAATGTTCTGTTTCATGTCGGTCACTTCACTGAATTAAGAAAATCAATCATTAATGAATTTACTTCATCAGGCGCTTCCTGTTGTGTCCAGTGGCCGATGCCAGGAATCAGTTGATTCACTTTTAGGTTGGTCACGTAGCTGGGCATGTTTTTCAGTGCATCCGCTGCGAGCATAATCACACCATCCTTTCCACCTGCGACAAACAGCGCGGGCTGGTTTATTTTTTTGGGACTACCTTCGGTTAAGGACCAGGTTAGATTGTGGTTTCGGTAGTAGTTCAACGGGCCTCTAAACCCGCTGTGTTCAAACTCGCCAGTATAAAAGTCGAGATCGCTTTCTGTACACCAGTCCCCTAGTGTTTTTGGGTCTTTTATATCAGATAGCAAGTCCGCGTCGGGTGATCTTGGTGCGATAAAGTTGCCTGCGTCAAAAGCACCAGAGCCTATGTGGTAAAACTTCCGGAGGTTCACCCTGACGTTCGTCTCCCATTCTGCTTCTGCAACACCCGGTTTCTGGAAGTAAAGCTGATAGAAGAACATGTCTTTAAAAATTTCTTTCATCATGTCGAGCGGCGGCGTTGCTGCCCTAGGGCTAAATGGCACGGAGAGTGCACCGACCGCTGTGACTTTATCAGGGTGATGCAACGCGCAGGACCAAGCAGTTGGCGCCCCCCAGTCATGGCCAAAGACAATCGCCGTTTCGTACCCAAGCGAAGAAATCAGCCCGACAATATCCCTAGTCACCTCGACCTGATTGTAGGTAGTAATGTCACCGGGTTTATCACTCTTTCCGTAACCGCGCATGTCCGGCGCGACAGCGTGGAATCCAGCGCCGGCCACCGCGGGAATTTGGTGACGCCATGAATACCAGGATTCGGGAAAGCCGTGAAGCATGAGCACGAGGGGACCTTCCCCCTGTTCTGCAATATTAAGTTCAATTCCGTTTGTGCTGATCCGGCGTTGATTTATGTCAGACACTTTCGCTTCAGCCACATTATGCTCCGGGAATAATTGAGCCGATAGCTGACTTTGTATATTCACCTTGTCTGTAGGCGATCTCACCGCCAATAATGACCGTATCGATTCCTACACTGTCCCTGACATAGCGGCTGCCGCCACCTGGAACGTCCTGAACATAATACTCCTCACCGCGATCAATCTGTTCGGCATCGAATATCGTGACATCAGCTGCGTAGCCCGGATGTAGAAGACCTCGATTGTTCATACCCCAGATGTTGGCAGTGTCTAGGGTGATTTTCTTTACTGCTTCCTCGACCGTGAGTGCTTTGCAGTTACGGACAAACTGGCTGAACAGGTAACCCGTATCGCCATAAGTTGAAAAGGAAAGAATATGAGCGCCGCCATCGCTGGCGCCAAGGTGAACTCTGGGGTTGGCCAGTAGGTTGCCGACGGCATCGTTGTCCGTATGGCCCATATTCAAGGAGAGAAAGTGTGCCTGGAGGTCTTCTTCGATTGAAAGGTCGATCATCGTGTCAATAGTGCTGGTATTTCGGGTAGCTGCAATTTCAGCTAAAGTTTTTCCAACAAAATGTTGATTGGCATCTGAATCGACCTGTCGTAAAACCAGGCCGTCCCATATCGGTGACATGGTTTTCGCCTCTGCGACCAGTTGCTTGCGCTTGCCTTCATCTTTGAACGCGGCTTTGATATCGTCATGGCTACCGAATCTCATAATTTGGTACCAACTCGGTAACCTTATAAACAGGAGGCTGGGCACTTCAAAACAAAAGCTGATGTCAATTGGCCTTGTCTGGACTTGTGGCCATACGCGTGCGCCACGCTTGAATTGCTCATCGACTCTGGCCATTACTCGATTGACGCTGTCATTCGCTGTCACGTTGACAAACAGCGGCGAGAATGTCGTCGTGATTTTGTACTTCAGGCTAATCTCTGCCAACTGGTCAATCCGAGCTAGGGTAATGTCGGCGTCATAAAACTCGTGCACAATTTGCAGAACCCGGTTGAATTCTCCGAGGATCTCGCAGAGGGCGTGCAGTTCTTGCTGGTCTGCATATCGGCTGGGTACTGGCTGCAGCGTCTCATCCATGTCGACAAAACTAGTGGACATTCCGATTGCGCCATTACGCAGGCATTCCCGCAGGAGATCTTGCATCCTACCAAGCTCCTCTTCGTTGGCGGTGCGCTGCATTGAATCATCACCCATTACCCACAGTCGGAGAACACTGTGCCCTACCAGGGGCGCAACATTAATAGTGAGGTCTTTTTTGATCCGGGTTAGAAACTCTTCAAAGGTTTCCCAGTCCCACTCAACGCCCTCCTCGAAAGCTTTAATGGGCATTTCCTCAATCTGGTTAAACATGCCCACCAACTTCATGCGGTGTTTAGCCCTTAAAGGTGCAAGTGACAGTGAACAGTTACCGGGCACGATAGTCGTGATGCCATGCTCGATAGCGGGCTTGGCTCGGCCGTCCCAAAGTAGCTGTGCATCGAAATGCGTGTGTGGATCGATGAACCCCGGCGATACAGTTTTTCCTTCGGCATCTATTTCCTGGGATGCGATCTCAGAGATGCTTCCGCTGGCTACGATTTTTCCGTCTTTGATGCCAACATCGCCGAGGTATCCTGGCATGCCGGTACCGTCTACGATTGTGCCGTTACGAATAATAAGGTCCAGCATGATTCTTGCTCCGGAATTTTATTGATATCGATTGTATGAAACTTGAAGTGCGTCGCGCACTTTGTCCCACGGTTGTCCTTTAACATCCTCTATCGAACTGGCGTTGCACGAATCCATGAGAGCGGAAGTCGCCAGCTGATCCAGCGCAACTTCTGTAGTGCCACCATTTTCGTATTCTATGGAGACTATGAGTTCGGCAATGCCCTCATGGGCCGCAGCCACCCTTACATCTCTAATAGTAGCGGCTCCCATCTAGGCTTGGGGTGGTGCTACAAAAATAACGTCACTCGGCAGTATTGGATTACCTGCCCGAGTTGAATCCTTTGCTGCTGCGGGACGCATAAAGACGTGTAGGTTCCAGCTTTGTAGTATGGCTATAGCCTCTTTACTGGTCATGTCGGGAAGCTCTCTAAGGGCGATGGATTCCCATGTGTCCTTGCCCATGGGAAAAATAGATTTGCGTGTTTCCTTGAGCGTTGCCATGGGGCTTTTATGTCTAATTATTGAGGAGTCCCAACATAACTGAGATAACTTTCAATGTCATTGTCCATCACTTGAACCGATATGGTCCATCGCCTATGGTTACCGCTAAAGAAGAGGTGGCGTATGTGGCTAAGAATGAGGCAAATAGCGGGGGTCGCGGAAAAGCTGCAGCCGGTGGAAGATGACTTAAAGGAGATACTCGGCGTTGAAGTTTGCTACAGGGATCCTGGCGTTGGTTACTTTGGTCTGGAAAACGCACTATTTCCTATCGGAGACCAGTTGCTCGAGGTCGTTGCGCCAATCCGGGAAAACACGGCGGGCGGGCGTTATATTGAGCGAAGAGGTGGGGATAGTGGCTACATGGTGATTACGCAGTGTGACGATCACCCACCGCGCCGCGCGCATGTCGATGATCTGAATATTCGTATTGTCCTTGACAACCAGTCCAGTGAGTTTATCAACCTTCAACTGCACCCGCGGGATACGGGCGGCACGTTTTTCGAGATTGACCAACAGTTAGGGCAAGGCGCGCTGAATGAAGATGGCCCTTGGCATCCCGCCGGGCCCAACTGGCAGAGAGCGAAGCAGTTGGGGCGGGTGAAGGGTATAGCCGGGGCAGAAATTCAGTGCGACGATCCTATATCGGTGTCACAGCGCTGGGCGGAAATTGCGCAACTCGCACTTGATAAGTCAGACGGAGTCTCCCAAATATTTTTTGAAAATGCAGTGGTCAGATTTGTACCCTGCACCGATGGCCGTCCAGAAGGTCTTGGGGGCATCGATATAGAAACCACCAACAAAACTGCGATTCTTGAAGCAGCTGCTGCTCGCGGAAAAGTCAGCGGAGATGATCAGATCTACCTTTGCGGAATGAGGATGAATCTCGTATGAGCTACACAGATATTGAATATGAAGTTATAGGCAGTGCTGCCTTGCTTAAACTTAATAGACCGGAAAAGTTGAACGCGTTCACTTACCATACTCTGAGGGAAATTCGTGAAGCAGTAGATGCCAGTGTGCAGAACCCTGAGGTTGTCGGAATTGTAATCACGGGTAATGGCCGTGGCTTTTCGTCAGGTCTAGATTCTGCTGTTCTTGCAAGCGTTACCAGTGGAAAGACACCGACAACTTCAGATACAGCGAGCGATGAACTTCCGGGGATATTCTCTTACCTCCTAGAAGTGCCCAAGCCGGTGATTTCGGCGATCAATGGCGTCGCCGCGGGCGGCGGATTAATTCTGGCTTTAATGAGCGATATTCGGATTGCGGCTAGGGATGCGTCCATGACAACCGTGTTTCTTAAGCGTGGGTTAATTGCGGAACATGGTTCCAGCTGGATACTGCCTAGGCTTGTTGGAACAGGCCGTGCCCTCGACCTTCTTTGGGCTAGTGATAAAGTTACTGCCGAAGAGGCGCGAAATCTTGGGCTGGTCGACAGGTTATCCGAGCCGGAAAATTTGTTGTCGGATGCGCTTGAATATATTGAGAAGCTGGCTGTTACTTCCGCTCCTGCAGCCATTGCTGAGACGAAACGGCTGGTATATTCGCATTTGGGCAAAGGCTATCGCGAAGCGCTAATTGAAGCCAATGTGTCACAGAACGCTTTTGTTGCGAAGCCTGATGCCAAAGAGGGGGCGCAGGCGCTGATCGAAAAACGCGCGCCTAAGTTTGAACGGCTTGGGGAAAATGACGTTTCTTAGTTTCCTATTGTAGAGATCTAACAAATACCGAAAAACCCATAAAGTCTTTTCATACTATTTTAAGGCCGCGCCCGGAGGTAGGGTGGCAAGAACCCGTGTGAAAAGTGGGTTTGTTAGGCCTCCGGAATCTCTCTGGTCGCGGCTCGCATAGAACTTTAACGCGGTCTAAGCTTTTACAGTTCAAAAAAGTTTCAAATAACTCTTGGGTTATAAGCCTAGCCAGTTATTCAAATTTTCGTTCTTCCCACCATGGGAAGAACTCTGGCATGTCGGTACTGACTTTCCCGGGGAACTTAGCTGGTCGCTTTTCTAAGAAGGATTGTACTCCTTCACGAGCGTCTTCTGATTTGCCCGTAAAGTAAACACCACGGGAATCGAGCTTGTGAGCCTCCATCGGGTGATCCGCGCCAAGCATCTTCCACATCATGTGACGAATCATGGTGACCGAGATCGAAGATGTTTGTTCAGCGAATTCGTGCGCGAGATCACGGGCTGCAGGCATTAGGTCATTTTCTTTATGAACACTGCGGACGAATCGTTTTTCCAAAGCCTCTTGGGCATCAAAAATTCTGCCTGAATATGCCCATTCCAGCGCTGTGTTAATGCCTACACAGCGCGGTAAAAACCAGCTTGAGCATGCCTCAGGTACTATCCCACGTTTTGAAAAGACAAAGCCGTAACGTGCTTTGTCCGAAGCCATTCTAATGTCCATAGCGCATTGCATGGTTGCGCCGACGCCGACGGCTGCACCGTTGCAGGCCGAAATAACCGGTTTCAAGCATTCGAAAAGCCTGAGTGTTAATACACCTCCACCGTCAGGGTGGATGCCGCGGCCGTCTGATTCATAGTCAAATGTTTCATTGCCACTCGAAAGGTCTGCGCCCGCGCAAAAACCTCGGCCAGCTCCCGTAAAAATGATCGCTTTAACATCGTCATCAGCGTCAGCGCGATCCAGAGCGTTGTGGATCTCAGATGACATTTGGCCATTAAATGCGTTTAAACGTTCAGGCCGATTGAGAGTGATGGTCAGAATGTTGTCTTCCACCTCGTAGATAATCGCTTCGTAATCCATGGTGTTTCCTTTGTTTTGGATTTTTTTAGTTAGCTGTAAGTGTTAAGTGATCTGTCAAAAAAGAGGGTGCTTGCTATTGAGGCCACCGATATTTTAGATTTCGTTTTTCACACTCCTGCCGGGTTTTAGCCGGTAGGCCTAACCCGAAAGACGATGATGGCTTCAAAATTATTACTCGAGCGTTTATTCGGCATGTGCCATCAGCTCTTCCTCTGATAGCTCGAGGTATTTCGAAAGATAGTGCACACCCATATAAAAAGGGAGGGTGTCCGCCAATGCGACACACAGCTTAAATAGATAGTTGCTGGCCATGAGCACTAGCATTGCGCCGGCACTCATTACCCCCGCGAGAAACTGGGCGCCAAATGTCACGGCAATCACCATAAACGAATCAACACCCTGACTGACCATCGTGCTGCCATTGTTTCTGAGCCAGAGGTGCTTACCTTTTGTGAGACGCTTTAAGAAATGAAAGATGTAAACGTCACAGTATTGTGCTGCAATATAGGCCACCATTGAAGCCATGACAGCACCTGTTGTAGTGGCGTAAAGTAAAGAAAACAGCTCTACTGAGCCTGCAACCGAACTGCCATTTGGCAAAGCGACATCTTCCGCTAGTTGAATCAGCTGCCAGGGAGGCTGGCTTTCAGCGGAAGGCATGGCGTTAGCTAGCCACATGGTCCCGAGAATAAAAAAGTTCAGACCCAACCCGACCGTGACCATAAAGTTCGCTCGTGCGCGGCCGTATAACTCACTGATCAGATCAGTACAGAGAAAGGTCAAGGGGTACGGCAATACACCTACAGCTAGTGCCATTGGCCCAAGTTGGATGAAGCGGGTGATGCCGATGATGTTCAACATGGTCATGGCGCATAGAAAGAAACCTGCTAGAACCAGAAACACTCTCTCTCGTCTTTCCCGGATTTCGTCGGAAATTTCTCTGGGCTGGCCTTGCATACTAGTTCTCCAATTGTCCAAGGTTGGCGTGAATGATGGCGCCGTTTATAACGGGGTTGTCTGCCGCAAAGCAGATTGTCCGAGCGATCTCTTCGGGCTCGACTAGTCGCCCAAAGGTTGACCCAGCCGCTATACTATTCAGTACCTCCTGCGAGTCACCGACGTGTGCCCTTAACATTTCGGTGTTTGTGAATCCGGGACAGACGCATGCGGTATGTATGCCGGAGCCAGCCAAATCCTGGCAAGTGGCCCGCATCATGCCGATCATTGCGTGCTTCGTAACGACATAACTATAAGAATTGGGAACGGCTTTTTCTGACAGCGTGGATCCCACATAAACGATTGATGAACCAGCGTTCATTTTCGGCAACAGTGCGGCGTTCAAAATTTGGGGTGCAATGACATTGATATTGATAACGGAACGAAAGTTATCGATGTCATCACTTCGCACGGTCTCGCTGGTCAGTCTTGCCGCATTGTGGACCAGGTGAAGTATCCCCGGCTTTAGACTATCCGCGAATGCACCGACTTCCTGCACTGCGTTTGGGCCTGCGAGATCGATTTGGATATTTTTTATGTTAGCTAAGTCTGCAGGAGTCCGCGAAAGGTTGAATACGAGGTGTCCTGTTTTAATAAACCCTGCTGCCGTGGCCTTACCGATACCTTTGCTCGCTCCTGAAATTACAACGGTACTCATGATTTTATCTCTGAAATTGTTTTAAACCAGCTTGCAGACCCATTTTGCCCCGGGCTGGATGAAACTTTTACGGTCATCTCTCTAATATCCTCGGCCTTGATATCCTGATGATCAAGCATTCTTTCCAGCAGGTAATGGCAGAGTTCTTCGACACTGGCATTTGATATCGGCAGGGTTATGACGTCCCTTGGTAAAAACGGTATGCGTTCATCGCCGTAGACTCCCACAATATAATCTCCATCGCGCTCCAGCTGAAGGTAGGGTGACTTTTCTGGCAGGATTGTTTTTTCGTCTAATTCATCACATAGCTCTTTGACCACTCGTTTGATCAGTGAGTAGTCAAAAATTAGCCCATTGGAGTCAACCGGAGAAGTAAGTTCGCATTCCACTTGGAAGTTATGACCGTGCAGGTCCTCCCTCACAGTCTGAGAGAAAATAGTAAAATGTGCGGCCGAAAAATTCAGTGCCTGCTTGGCTATTTCTATTCTGCTTAGTTTTATTGGTGCCACGCTGTCAGCCAAGAAAAGTAAACGAACAGCTTAACAGAAGCCGCGAAATTCAGCAGTTCAATGGGTCTCACGTATTACCGTGGTGCTTCCAGTGGGTCATTTGCCAGGACCTTTGCACTTGAGGCACACTCTCTCACTGATTTTTTAAATGGAGAACTACGATGACCCTTTCTACCTTGAGCCGTTCCATTAAAGGTGAAGTCGCTATTGTTACTGGTGCCGCATCAGGTATGGGCAGGGCAACTGCGCATCTGTTCGGTGATGAAGGAGCGCGAGTCGCGTTGATCGACGTCAATGCGGAGCCTTTAAAGGCCGTGGTCAAAGAAATGACCGATGCCGGGTACGATGCGAAAGGCTGGGTTTTGGACCTCATGGACGAGACCGCTATTGGGAGGGTGTTTTTGGAGATTGGAGAGCATTTTGGCGAGATTGATATTCTGGTGAACAATGCAGGAATATCTATGTTCGCGCCGATAGATTCTGAAGACTATGGCATTGCGTGGAGTAAAAGCATGGCTGTTCTCCTCACAGCGCACACTTTAACGATTCGAGCAGCGTTACCCTATTTGCGAAAGTCTGCGCACGCTCGTATTATAAATATTGCTTCGACGGAGGGGCTGGGTGCCACTAAATATGGCAGTCCGTATACGGCAGCAAAAACAGGGGTGATCGGCCTGACTCGTTCCTTAGCGATTGAGCTTGGTCCAGAGAACATTACCGTTAATTGTGTTTGTCCAGGCCCTATCAATACTGGCATGACGTCAGCTATTGCAGATGGGGACAAGGTGGTCTTTGCCAAGCGCCGCACTGCGCTTAGGCGCTATGGGGCACCGGAAGAAGTTGCGCACGGAACACTCAGTCTGGTTCTACCGGCATCACAATACATAACTGGGGTAACCCTTCCTGTGGATGGTGGCCTGACGATCCGAAATGCCTGACGCGATGAAAGAGAAAATCTTAAAGAAAGCTTTTGATCGAGAAAAAATACATTCGGGAAATATAGGCCTAGATGTTGACCACACTGCTGTCCAAATCGAGGTTGAACGTCTTTTGGCCAGTATGAGTTTGCAGCAAAAGATTCATGAAATACGTGGCTGGCAAGCAGCTCCTATTGATGGACTTTTCTATGCTGGTGGTGACGAAGTGCTCAACATTCCTTCCTACAGGATGGTCGACGGACCAAGAGGAGCGAGAACCGGAATGGCGACCGCATTTCCGGTGGCCATTGCGCGGGGAGCAACCTTTGACGTTGAGCTTGAACGAAAGGTTGGTTTCGCTGCTGGTCTGGAGGTTGCCGCAAAAAATGGGAATGTAATCCTAGCACCGACAATCAACTTGCTGCGTCACCCAGGTTGGGGGCGCGCGCAGGAAACCTATTCAGAAGACACCTTTCACCTAGGCGCTATGGGCGTGTCGTTCGTGTCTGGTGCTCAAAATCATGTGCTTACAAGCCCGAAACACTTCGCACTTAATAATATAGAAATGACCCGGTTCGAGATGAGCGCCAATGTCGATGAACGGTCACTGCATGAGGTTTACCTGCCGCATTTCAAACGCTGCGTCGTTGAGGGTGCTGCAGCGTCGGTGATGAGTGCTTACAACAAGATAAACGGGGTTTACTGCGGTGAACACCTCGTTTTGCTCAATGATATTCTTAGGGATGACTGGGGGTTTAAGGGTTTTGTGGAATCAGACTGGTTCCTTGGGACCCGGTCTACTGCTGCTGCGATCAACGCGGGCATGGATATCGAGATGCCGGTGGGTTACCGATTTGACGATGCAAAAATCACGGATGCGATCGCGATAGGCGAACTGACCGAGAAAACAATTACGCGAAATGCTGGCAGGGCGCTATATCAAAAAATTGCGTTCGATCTTGCGAACAGAGAGGTACCCGACGCGTCTGTGGTGGAATGTATTGAACATATTGAACTGGCCCAAGAGGTGGCTGAGAAGTCATTCGTATTATTAAAGAATGAGGGCGTGCTGCCTTTATCCACCACTCAAAGTATAGCTATTATTGGTGACCTTGCAGATATTCCAAACCTCGGTGATCGTGGCAGCAGTATGGTGACGTCTTCAGAGGTCACCACTCCTCTGGCTGGGCTAAGGGCCTATAGCGACCAGGTAGCCATCAGCTACTACTCCAGTGATGCGGATCTGTGCGACATTAATAAGGCTGACGTCGCCGTGGTTGTCGTCGGGCTGACATATAAGGAAGAAGGTGAGTTCATTCCGACGCAGCAACTGGAATCAGAAGGTTCGGACCTTGCTAGGGGTGGGGACCGCGCTCATCTTAGGTTGCCCGAAAGCCAGGAACAGCTGATTCAAGAGGTTGCGTCGAAAGCGAAGAAAACCATCGTTTTGCTTGAGGGTGGCAGTGCGATTGAGGTGTCGAGCTGGGTAAACGAGGTTGATGCTTTGATGATGGTCTGGTACCCAGGCAGGGAGGGGGGGCATGCCATTGCCCGTGTGCTCTTTGGCGCGGTCAGTCCATCCGGAAAGCTACCGGTTAGTTTTCCTCGCTCAATCAGGCAATTGATGGATTGGGATATTACGGCGCTCGATATCACCCACGACCTGTTCCATGGCTATCGCTACCTCGACAAAAAAGAAGAACGGCCAGAGTTCCCTTTTGGGTTTGGACTCAGTTATACAGAGTTCACCCTGGAAGATTTGCAGGTCGAGCGCGTGGAGCACCGGTTCTTTTTGGTTGTCAGCGTGAGGAACGCGGGCGATACAGTCGCCGCTGCAGTTCCGCAGCTATATGTGTCGTATCGCAATTCAGCTGTTGAGCGGCCGGTTAAGGAGCTCAAGGGCTTTGGGCGTGTTGAGCTGACGCCGGGTGAAACAGCAGACATGGAAATTGAACTGAGTGACGAAGAGCTACGCTACTACGACCCACATTATGGCTGGGTGCTTGAAGCCTGCACCTATGACTTCAGGGTAGGGCAGACGTCAGATAACCTGCCGCTCGAATCGACTTGGAGCTTCGATGGCAAAGACTGGTTGCTCGAGTGAATATAGTAAATTACCCCGGTCCGGTTTATTCATCATCCATAGGTGCTGGCGTATAGAGTCTTCTTGGGCTGGCTAGGCACACTACCTAGGCAGGTAACAATCAAGTAAGTTACAGCAAACCTGCGTCTGCCGACGCCTTATTTGATTTGAATCATAAGCCCTGCGCGTAAGCTTGCCCCTACGAGTAACACCAGTCAGCCAGTACCTCGTTGCCTTGAAGTGCGCATGTTGGCTGGTTTATAAAGGATCGAAAATTATTGAAAGTCACGATGGTGTTCGTGAAACTGAGAGCTCAGATAAGAGTCAATCAGCCCGAATCATAGCAGTTCGCAGGGTTTCGCAGCTGTGGCACAATAACGTACGTTTTTAAATCACCTCCGGAAATCAAAATGGAAGATGTCGTAATTGTTGATGCCGCACGTTCTGCGGTGGGTAGAAAAAATGGGTCGCTTGGTCTGGTGCATCCCACCGACACATTGGGTCACACGATCATGAAAATGCTGGAACGAAGTAACGTTTCGTCAGACAACGTTGACCAGGTGATTGGCGGTTGTATCAACAAACTTGGCGCGCAGGGAATGAATGTTGCAAGAACTGCCTGGTTATCGCATGGAGGGGCTCAAGAAACGGCGTGTATCACTATTGACTCCCAATGTGGTTCTTCTCAAGAAGCCGTTCACCTTGCCACCAGTATCCTGCGTTCGGGCATGGCCGAATGTGTTATCGCCTGCGGTGTCGAGAACATGTCGCGACTGCCGATTGGAACAGATTCAGTAGGTCTTAAACCTGAGCTTGGTAAACCTGTTTCTCGCTCGTACTTCGAGCAATACGAATTCACCAGTCAGTTTGAGGGTGCGGAACGGATGGCAGAAAAATACCAAATCACGCGACAAGACACTGACGCTTTTGGTCTGCAGTCCCAGGAACGCGCGAAAAAAGCAGTAGAGAGTGGTCATTTTGATAGCCAAATTATTCCTATGGAAGTGCCTGTGTTTGGCGATGATGGTAAGAGAACAGATGAGTCTTTTGTTTTTAAAAAAGATGAAGTTCTTCGTGACACCAGCCTTGAAGCGCTCGCGGGTCTAAAACCAGTTGCTCGGGAAGACGGTATTCATACTGCGGGAACTTCCTCGCAGATTGCAGATGGAGCGGCAGCCGTCTTACTCATGACGGCATCGAAGGCGGCTGAGCTTGGCGTGAAGGCTATCGCGCGCGTAATTGATGCCCAGTTGGTTGGTTGTGACCCTGTGCTAATGCTTGAAGGTCCAATTCCGGCCACTGAAAAAATGCTCAAGAAAACTGGGCTAGAGATTTCTGACATCGATGTGTTCGAGGTCAATGAAGCCTTTGCTTCAGTTGTACTAGGCTGGGCTAAAACAGTGGGAGCCGACATGGATAAGGTAAACCCTAACGGTGGTGCTATTGCACTAGGCCATCCTCTTGGTGCAACAGGATGTTTTCTGACGACAAAGGCAGTGCATGAGCTGCAGCGCACCGATGGGGAATACGGGTTAATCGCGATGTGTTGTGGCGGTGGGCTTGGTACAGGAACCATTATTCAGAAAATTTGATGTCTCAAAAACGTCATGCTGAACGAAATTGAAGGGTCTCCTTTTTGGTAGACCCGGTTCTCGCTTGGACCTTGCCATCATCACCGATGTCTAAAGATCCTCGGGCGGGTATACCTCTCTCGATAGTAAATGCTGATTTTTTAGATTGTGGTTTCGGGCTGTGGGCTGTGGGAACAAAGTCGCAATGGTGGCGAGGAGGTGATCTTATGAGCTATCCTTTTGCCTCCATTATTATTAATAATTAAGATTAGGGGTTAGATGTGAGTGATTTAAAAGGGCAAGTTGCTGTTGTCACGGGTTCAAGCAGAGGGATTGGCAAGGGGATTGCCCTAGCACTAGCGGAACAGGGCTGTACGGTATACGCAACGGGCAGAACTATCGGTGAGGGTGAACGAACGATCAATACAACAGCACGCCAGGTCACTGAAGCTGGCGGCGAAGGTCACGCGA
>Ga0308016_10001080_pt1 | contig 13722 bp, 8 predicted proteins | sample Neamet233_FD_203129 | JGI IMG/M metagenome (GOLD analysis project Ga0308016, IMG submission 203129) | Marine microbial communities from water near the shore, Antarctic Ocean - #233 | ecosystem: Environmental > Aquatic > Marine > Unclassified | place: Southern Ocean | collected 2014-07-28
CTCCTGCTCCGACTCCTGCACCGACTCCTGCACCGACTCCTGCACCGACTCCTTCAAGCCCTCAAATGAATACTATGGATGATCCTAATACTAAAGATGTTATTGAAACAACAGCATCTCAAGAAAGAACTGATCGTATTGCTAAAACTGCAAAAACTTTAGAAGGAGCTACGCAAGGAACTGTGCCAGAAGCTGCAAAAATAGCTAATGCTGAAATTGTAGGATATGATCCTGTAACTGGAGAACCAATACAAGACTCTGTAGTATCTACTATGGAAGACCCTACTACAGTGTCTGCTACACAAGCTGCACAAGTTGCACCAGAGACAGTTACTACAGGTACTGCAACAACTGCACAAACTCCACAAGAGATACAAGCTTCACAAATGGGAGCAACAACAGTAGCTCTTGATGCACAAGTACAAGCTGCAACTGGACAAGTATCAACCGATGCTGTTGCACAAGCTGCAGGTGTTGAACGTATAGACCCAACTCAAACTGCTACTATTGATATTCCAGAAGGTGCTTTAACACAACGAGTTGTGGGAACCATTAGTGATAGTGCTAAATCAATAGCTGTTACAAATACAGGTAGTTCGTTATCACGTATAACTAGAGCTAAAAAACAATTAACAAAAGCTGGTCTAAGTGCTGCAGATATTACAGAATTAGGTAATGACCCAGAAGCTTTAGAAGATCGACTAGCAGACTTTAGTGAATCCCAAAGAGGTATAATTGAAGGATTGCCTGAAGAAGCATTAGTATCAAATCAAATAGATAGTTTATTAAATGGTATTGAAGAAGGTGAAATTCCTGTGTGGGCTAAACCCGCTGTTGCTAATGTAGAATCTATGTTAGCAAAACGTGGTATGTCAGCCTCTACAGTAGGAAGAGACGCCTTGCTCAATGCTATTATTCAATCAGCAATGCCAATTGCTCAGTCTAATGCACAAGCCATACAAGCTAGTGTAGGACAACAAAGAACAATTGAAGCTCAAGAATCTGAAGCTAATGCAGCAAGGGGGCAACAAACAGCGTTAACAAACGCTAATAACGTTTTCCAAATGAACATGGCTCAATTTAGTGCTGATCAACAAACAGCATTATCTAACAGTAAGTTTTTACAAACTGTAGGAATAACAAATGCTAGTATGGAACAACAAGGCATTATGCAAGATGCAGCGTTAATGTCTCAAGCTAATTTAGTTGAAGCAGACTTTAATCAAAAAACTCAAATACAAAATGCTCAAGCATTCTTACAGATGGATTTAACTAATCTAAGTAATAATCAACAAGCAAATGTATTAAAGTCTCAACAAAATCAACAACGTGTGTTAAGTAATCAGTCTTCTCAAAATGCAGCGTCTCAGTTTAATGCTGCTAGTGAAAATCAAACTAATCAGTTTATGACTAACCTTAGTGCACAGATGAAGCAATATAACGCTTCTCAAACAAATGCAATGTCTCAGTTTAATGCAACACAACAGAATGCTTCAGAAGCCCGAAATGCACAAAGACAATCTGATGTTAATAAATTTAATTCTCAATTAGTTACACAAGTAGATCAGTTTAATGCTCAACAAGACTTTGCAAGGAATCAATGGAACTCACAGAATTCTGCAGCCGTTGAAGCTTCAAATGTCCAGTGGAGAAGACAGTCTAATACAATTAACACTGCTGCACAAAATCAAATTAATATGCAGAACGCACAGAACGCTTACGGTCTTACAGCACAGTCTCAATCTTTCTTATGGCAAGAACTAAGAGATCAAGCTGATTTTGATTTTAGAGCTTTTGAAAACGAAGAAAATAGAAAAGCACAAATTATATCAACAGCCATGGCTAACGAAGGTAAAGCTGGTGAAAAGTATGATGATTACTTACAAGGTTTATTAGGAAATCTTACGAACTCTTACCAAGCAGGATTAGGCGGTACCTTTGGTGGTGGCAGTGGTGGTGGTGGATTTTATAATCAGACCTAAAGGTAACAGTGAATTTAATAAAGTTTAAAATAATTAGGAATATAATATGGGTTGGTTAAGAAAGGTAGGAAGAAAAATTAATAGAAAACTTGGCAAAGTTTTTGGAAGTAAGTTAGGTTCTATAATTGGTACTGTAGGGATGTTTATGCTTATGGGTACAATTACTAAAGGCTTAACAGGTTGGGCAAAGAGTGCTTTTGGTGGAGCAGGTAAGGTAGGAACAACTGTTGCAAGTGATGCTGCTGCTGCTGAAGCTATAGCTGCATCCGGTGTAATGACTCCCGGTGCTGCTGGATCGCTAAATGAAATATCTTTACTAGAAGGTAAAAACTTATCAACACAAGCTATAAATACTTCATCGGCTGCAGCAAGTCAATCAGCTGGTGCTCAAATTATAAACGCTAGTAATAATATGGACAAAGCTAACATAGCTATTAGTGCTATTGATAGTTCTGCAGTTACAGGAACTTTAAATGTATCTCCAACAATTACAGACAGTTTAATAAAAGATGCTTTACCAGCTCTAGAACAGAATGCAGCTGTAGTTAAAGCTAATGTTGCAGAACTAACAGCAGGAAATATTCCTGCAGCTACAGTTCCAAAAGTTCCAGTTCCAAAAGTTCCAGATAGTTTGTTTGAAGAAGGATTGTTTGATAGTGGTGGAAATTTAGTTGCAAAGCCCGGAGCAACATTTGCACAAGCTGCAAATAATCCTACAAAATTTGCTAAACTCCAAGAAGGTGCTACCTTCGGAGAAAAAGTTGGAAGATTTGCAAGTGACCCAATTGGTATGACCGTACAAGGAGTTAAAAATTTAGCAGGTTCTGCTGTCGAAGGTGTAACAAGCGGAGAGTTTGTAGGTGATGTAGCCCAAGGTGTTTTTACAGGAGTAGCTATGAATGCAATTGCAGGTAGCCCTGAAGAACAGTTTATAAGTGGTGGAGTTGCTTCACAACCTATTCAAGAAGCTGCTCAAGCTAACTATCTACAAGAGGTCGGACCTTCTGCTATGGCTGCTTCGGGTCTTTCTCGTATGCCTACGTTCCAAGAGTTATCACAACAAACTCTTTATGGTACAGGGTCTTCTAATTATTTATCACAATTTTATCAACCACTAGCAACCCCAAGGATGGGATAAGAATATGGCAGTTTCAGAAAAAGCAATAGAATTTTTAGGTAATAGTTTAGATAAAGGTAGAGCTGTTCCCGGACAATCTTTAACAAATAGTCCAGACAATAAGTACAAGTGGGAAAGCCCACCTGAGTTTACTAACGTAAAAGAAGCATCTATGTATGTTCTTGAAACACTAACAGTTCCTGACACAGTATCTAATTTATTAAATTCGGTATCGAGTGGAGTAGGTATTATTGATTTAGCATCTATTGTTTTATACTCAGGATTTTTAGAGGGTAAATGGAATCCAGATACTATGACTTTATTAATGGAGCCAACCATGTATATGATTATGGCTCTGTCTGAAAAAGCAGAAATAGAATATGTAATAGAGTCAGGTGATGATGAACGACCAAAAGAAATGAGTCCTTCAAAACAACTATCTAATATTAATCAAGGTATAAATGAATTTGACAAACTTCGTAATCAGTCAACACAGAAAGTAAGTGCACAAGTTATACCTCAAGATATTCAACAAATGATTGAAGAAACAGAATTACCAAGTAGTTTACTAGACCAAGTTAAAAGTAATACTACACCAAGTATATTAAATAAAGAGGAAAAATAATGGCATTTGATTATAAAAGTTTACTAGGTAAGCAAACTCCCGGACAATCATGGGGAGAGTTAGCGGCAGGTTATTTTTCTGGAAATAGTAAAAACAGTAAAAAAAGTAGAAACGCATTAATAGCTATGTTAGGATTTAACGCTTGGGAAAGTAAAAGACAGTCTAGCGTATTAAAAAATTTACAAGAGTTAGACGATAACAAAACTGTAAAACTTGCAAAAGCTCAAGCTGAGTTTAACAAACGAGCTAAAATTTTAGAAGCACAAGATTCTATTAAAACTAAAGGGGCGTATCAACATTTTGAAAGTGAGGCAGAGTCTTGGTTTAACAACGCAGAAAACCAAGCTGCAGGTTTTGACCCTTTAGACTTTGAAGATACAAGTTCACCCAACTATAATAAAAAAAGACAAGCTATGCAAAGGTACACAGATGAGTTCTTAATGCCTAGACACGATGCAAAGTATGTTAACATTGATAAAAACATTGATACCTTTGAAGAATATTCTAAACCAGTAAAAGATTTATTTAAAGCAAAAGCTGCACTAGCTTCTTCTCCGGGAAAAACAAGTCTTGTGCATAAAGGTTTAAATTTTATAGGTATTGGTGGAGATCAAAAATACCTTGATGAGGTTGCTACAACAAAAGCTGTTGTTGACAAATATAATCAAAGAAGAAATAATGGAAATAACTTAGGTAGTATATTTGCATCAGACTTTGATGAAAACTATAAAATGAAAAATCTTTATAATCTTGAATCGGCTACTCCTAAAGATGGCAAGTTTGTATACAAAGACAAAAGAGTAACTGCTGCAGAGTATGAAGAAGAAACAGGACAAAAAGTTTCTGTAGGAATGTTACCATCAGAATTTGAAGCAGGAACTCAATTTTCTGAAGGGCAATTCAGACGAAATGATATGTTTAAAAAATTAACAACTGCTGGAGCACGTAAAGAAGCAATTCAGATGTTTAAAGATTCAGAGACTAAAACTGAAGAAGACGTCCTAGAGATTATTCAAACAGCTGTTGTAATGGATGGTATTAACGCTAGACAATCAATATTTAATGCTTACAAAAATAATGATGAAGACTATATTAAAACAAGACCAGCACTAGGTGACTTTGAAACTGATGCAGAGTTTGAAGTAGCACATAAAGCTTGGGAGAAAAAACGAGAAGATGACTATTCAAGAAACGGCTCTAAGTATGCTGCTGCTAGAAAAGCATCAGGCTATCAAGATAGTGCTCTAGTTCAATATGAATCTGAAGTTCAACAACTTATGTCAGTTCAACTAGATATTATGCAAATGACAGAGTTAGTTAGTAAAGGAGAAGAAACTCAAGAAAACCTTGATACTTTTATAGAAGAAAGAAGAAAAAAAATTCTAGATAGTTGGACATCTCAACAATTAAATAAAGGTAATGACATGGCTTCGATTACAGCAGGTGCAGCAACACGATCTATTTCTCAATTAGATGCATTTTTTGCTAGTAGTACAGGCATATCAGCAGTAGAAAATCGTCGGGCTAGGATAGAAGAAGATGGTAGTATACAGGTTTCTTTAGAAAGAGTAGAAGAAATAATGAGAGCAGAAAAAATGCGAACAATAACTAGAAATTACGTTCAGCAGAATGAGTGGCTGGGTGTATTCCAACCTGAAATAGAATTAAACTTTGACGATGAGCTAGAACAAGCTATGCTTCCTGACCAATAAACTATTAAAAAACTAGGATATTAAATGGCAACAAAATTAGAATTAGTTAAATCTAACTTATACACTGCAAACCCTACATCAAGATATCTTACTTTAGATGATGATGAATTATTGCGAGAACTTTATAGTAAAGATAAACTTAAAGATCAATATGAGTCTTTTCAAAGTTTTAAAACAGACTATAGCGTTGATGATAATTTAAGTCAGACAGAGCTACAGAAAAAAATTACTCCCTTTAACTATTCAACTAGTCAAAAAATTGTTGAGTCATTTGAACCAGCTTTTCAAAGACTTTTTGGTTTAGTCCCTGACTCGGTTAAAAAAAATGTTGCTGTAGCTCCTATAGCAACTATACGGGATTTCTCGGATTTAGCACTTGATGTTGGGTTAAGACAATATATACCTGAGTCAGTGCGTAAAGGAGCAGCAGATTTTTCTACTGCTGCAACTCAATTAGTCGTAGGCAAAGAAAATATTGATAGGTACGAAGACGAGCCGGGAGTAAAAATTGGTAAAACTAAAAGACCAGAAACTATATTTGGAACACTTGTTAAAGAAGGAACTGAATTTGCATTAGGTTTATATACAGGAACTACATGGTTTAACTCTATTAAAAAAGCAAGAGAACTTAAAAAAATAAAAAAACTTCAAACAGCATATCCAGATGCAAGAATATCCAGTCTGTTACCGGGTAACTATATTAGAACAAAAAAAGTAGCTGAAGGAATAGCTATTGGTGAAGCAGTATCTCAGGTAACATTAGACCCACAAACTGCTTTCTTAGGTGAGTGGTTAGGTGGTTTTGCAAGCAACAATGAAGGTACTATGAGTACTCTACTTGAGTATGTATCTTCTAGTAAAGATAAAACTGATTTAGAAAATCGTGCTGCGTTATTATTTGATGGTTTATTTATATCTGCAGGAATTACAGGAGTTATTCAATTTGGACCAACAATATACCGTAGTGGTAAAGAATTATTTAACAAATTTAAAAGTGTTAAAGAGACTGGAACACCTGCAGAAAAACAAGAGCTTATAAAAGTTATACAAATATCTGCAGAAAACAAACCATTAGTCAGCAAAACACCTAGTGAATTAAGGGGTCCTGAAACTGATGAGGTTGTAGACCTATGGAGGTTTAGTGATAATAAACATCAACGATGGTTAAGTACAATGTATGGTGCATTCTTTAGATCAGAAGGAACTAAAACTCCTAAGATGTTTCAAGTTTTAAACTTAAACAAAAATGCTCAAGTTGCGTGGGCTGCAAAAGGTGAGCAATTAATGAATAGAATTAATTCTCAAATTGAAACTTTAGCTGTACAGCGAGGAAGTAAGTTTAGTAACAATGATGAACTACGAGAAAGACTTAGTCAAGATTTATTTGATGGTTATTTATTTGGGAATAAACCATTAAAAGATTTACCCAAAAGTATGCAGTCTGTAGCCAAAGAAGCTAGAGATAGTATTGATGAACTTTCAGAATTAATAGGTCAAAGTAAAGGTATAGACCCAGAACTAAAAAAAGCTATCAGAGAAAACTTAGGAAGTTATTTAAGAACAACTTACAAGAAGTTTGAAGACCCTAATTACAAACCATCACAGCAACATGTTGATGATGCAACAGCTTACATACACAGACAATTTTTAAAACAAAGTGAGATTCCGGGAAATTCTAATTTTGGAGTAAGCTCTGACGTATTAAAAAAACAAGCAGAGGCTTCTGTTACTATTTTACTAAGAGAAGCTCAATACAGTGATGATATGTTTCAATTTTTAAATACTGTAAAAGGCGGAAAAGACGCTAGTATTATTTTTAAAGAAAAACTTAAAATTCATAAATCTATAGAAAATCTTTTAGGTAAAGAAACAAACACAGGCAATCGAGTGTTTAGTACGATTAATACTTTATCAGATTTTATTGCTAAACAAAACACGTTTGAAAAATTCTATAGGATGGGTGAAGGTAAATATTTTTTTAAAAATGCTACAGGTCAATTTGACCGACAGATTAAAGGCAAAGAGTTTGGCTCTTTAGACGGGCAGTGGACTACAGATTCTATGTGGGTCAATTTTTTAAGACCCGGCAAAGCAATAGACAAAGCAGCAGACTGGTCAAAAATTCCACAAGCAGTAAAATTATTATACGCTGCAAAAGGATTTGGACAGGGTTCTAAAACTGTTCTTAATAATGTTACGCATGAAAGAAACTTTCAAAGTAGTGGTATTATTATGCTTAGTAATGGACTAAATCCTTTTAGTAAAACATCTTGGGAAGCAACTGAGATTGCTTGGAACAACGTTATAAAGGGTGGAGATGAAGCTCTTGACAATTTGTACAATAGATATTTAAGACTTGGAATTGTTAATCAAAATGCTAAGATTGGTGATATTCGACAGCTATTGCAAAGTGCTAGTAAGACTGGAGCAGCTGGATATGCTAACCAAGTTTTAGATTTTTCAGTAGGTGGTAAATCTTTACGAGGTACATACAAAGGTATTGAAAGACTGTATGTGGCAGAAGATGATATATGGAAGATAGCTGTGTTTGAAAAAGAATTAGCAACACTTAAAAAAGCTTTTCCAAATATGTCGGCTGATGCTTTAGAACAACAAGCAGCTCAAATTACAAGAGATGTAATGCCTACATATGATATGATTCCTGAAGGATTTAAAGCTTTAAGATATTCTCCTTGGGGTAATTACTTTTCATTTCACGCAGAAAGATTTAGAAATACTGTCAAGACATATAAACAAGGGTGGAAAGAAGTTAAATCTGGCTATGAATCGGGTAATGAAATAATTCGAAACAGAGGAATTCAACGATTGGGAGCAAAGATTGCTGTAGGCTCAAGAGGAGGATACATTACTAGTGCCGGTGCTATGGCATTTGCAGGTGTGTCTAGTGATGAAGATGAACACATTAAAAATATTATGAAAAAAGATTATCATGGCGATAATTGGATTTATGATACACAAAGCAGCACAGGAGATTTATTATTTGTTGATATGAAGTTTATTGATCCTGATGCTCCTGTTAATGACGCTAGTTTAGATTTAGCTTTAAAAATGGTAGCAACTGGAAATGTTGCAGAAGAAGAGTTAGACTCAGTGCTTAATAAATTTTTAATAAATTCAGTTGTTTCTATTTCAGCACCTTTCTTTGATGAAAATTTATTAGGCTCAGTCTTAATTGATACTATAGCCAGAGATGGTACAGATGCTGATGGGTTTGATATCCCGGGATATGTTAAATCAAAAAACGCAACTGGAGATATTCGGGTTGAAAATATACTAGCTGTAGCAACACATGCGTGGAACACTGCTCTCAAACCAGCAGTTATTGACAACGTTCAAAGTATTGTAAGAGCCGTAGACCCTAAAGAAGATAAGTATGGAGTAAAACCAAGTTTAGAATTAGAGGCATGGCGTAACGCAGTTGGGTTTAATTACAAACCTGTTACAGAAAAAACTTTACTTAAGTCTTTTAAACAAAAACTTTATGATTTTGATTCAGAAAAAAGAGTAGCTAAAAGTGTTATGACAAGCAACTATGGTAGCTCAAGAACTCCTATTACTGTTGATGATCTTTATAATAATTTTTTAAGAGCTAACAAAATATACTATACTCAGTATGTTGAGACAAAACAAATGGTAGATAGTTTAAGACAACTAGCTATGATAGATAGAAAAAAGATGGACAGTGGACAATCTCCTAGGTATAACATAGGAACCATTACATCAGATGGTACTATAGCTTATGATAAAATTGAGTCAGTATTAAAAGACGCAGGATTTACTGAAATTTTAAGAGACCAATTAAACAATGGTAATTATGCTAGAGATACATTTATTCCTATTGTTCCTACAACTATAGAATTAGAAGAGTTTTTTAGAATGCATCCTGATGCTGATAAAACAGTAATCAAAAAAACATTAGCAGATTTAACTTCTTTACTTACACAACTTCCTTTATTAGAAACAAGAGACAAATATACTGTTAAAGGGCGTGAAGCTTTAGAAATGTTAAAACGTGGCAGGGTTCCTAAAGTAACAGGTGGTTTAATAAATAGTCCTTTACTTGTCCCTTACACGAAAGAAAACCCAGCAGATAGGGTAGACCCTTATACAGGTGAACCTTATCAGCGTGAACAGAAAAGTTTTGGTGGTGTACTGTTTCAACAGTTAGCTAAAAGAGGAGCAACAAGGGGTGCTAAAGAAGCAACCGAAACTGTTCTGCCAAAAGCCGAACCTTTAAACCCAAAAGAAATTCCTTTGCTTCCACTTAAGTATACGCAAAAAAGAATACTTGCTGATGATGATTTTGTTGGAATACCAGCACATCATGGCACAGCTTACGACTTTGAAAAGTTTACAACTGACTTTTTAAAATCAGGTGAAGGAGCAATGGGATATGGTAAAGGTTTATACTTTGCTGAAAATTTAGACATAGCAAAAATGTACAGAGAACAAGTTAGTTCTCGAGTACTAAGCAGAGAACTAGCACAAGAATATCATGATCTTATATTCAAAGCAGAAAAAGTTCACAAAAGTGGACAAGCTAGTGAAATATCTTTAAGTGAAGCAGCACGTTTAGAAAAAACATACCTTGATCAAGCGGCAGCTAAATTAAAACAACTAAAAGAACTAGACAATGGAAAGCCTAAAAAGTCTAGTCTTCCTGTTAAACAAGGTAAACTATATGATGTAAACCTTAAAACTACTAAGACTCATTTGTTAGATTGGGATATGAAAATGTCTAGTCAATCAAGCGGAGTTATAAATGCGGCAGAAATAGCACTTGATAGATTAACACCTACCGAACTAGAGTTATTTATTAATCAATTTGGTAAGTATCCTTCGTGGACAAAACTTGATAAAGCTGGAAAGCTAGACTTAGATCAATTTCGATCTGATGCTAGAGTTGCACTAGAAGAAATAACTGGTGGAGAGTTTGTTGCAGGAATGAATCGTATATTTGATATTGAAAAATTTTCTAGTCCTACTGCTACAAAACCTATAAACCCAAAGAAAGTATACATAGAAGATTTGTTAAAAGCAGAAGGTGTGCAAGGAATTAAATTTCTTGATGGACTAAGCAGAAAATCTGGGAGTAAGAAAGGACGCAACTATGTTGTTTTTGATGCTCGTATTATTGAGATTGCTAAAAAATATGGTATCAGTATTCCGGCAGCTGGAAAAATGTTAATGGAAATGGACGATGCAGATAAAAAACAGGAGACTACATGAACATAGACTTATGCAAATGGGAAATTAAAAGACACGAGGGCGAAGTCCTAGAGATTTATAACGACAGTTTAGGTTATAAGACTCTAGGAGTTGGTCATCTATGTCAACCAAATGATGCAGAATACGACTGGGAAATAGGTACACCTGTATCACAAGAAGTTGTAGACAAATATTATGAACAAGATTTTCACAAACATTACTATGAAACTGTACATGTCTTTGGTAGTGAGGTAGATTTTAATAATCTTCCAGAAGATATTCAACGTGTGTTAGTTAACATGTGTTTTAACCTAGGTGGTACAAGACTTTCTAAGTTTCGTAACATGTTAAAAGCTTGTAAAGAAAACAACTGGACTGAGATGGCTATACAAATGGAAGATAGTAGGTGGTTTAAACAAGTTGGTAGACGTAGCGGAGAGCTACAACAGTTAGTTTTAAACTTAGTATAATGCTACTATACACTGAAGATCAATTAGAAATATCTTACAACATTTATAGGATGCATCAACTAGGACGAGGGTTAGCCTTTATGGAACTTGAACACTTTAGAAAACTTTATGAAGAATTAATGGAAGAAAATTATGATAGATAAATTAATAGGACCCATCAGCGATATAGTAGGAAAGCTAATACCTGATAAAGACTTACAAAAGAAATTAACTCATGAGCTTGGGATGTCTTTACACAAGGCAAACCTTGCCCAACTAGAAGTAAACAAAGTTGAAGCTGCACATACATCTATGTTTGTTAGTGGCTGGAGACCTTTTGTTGGTTGGGTGTGTGGTGTATCTTTACTCTACCATTTTTTACTTTCACCTTTCATGGTGTTTGTTTTTACTATGGCAGGTGCAGAAGTTATACTACCGGAGTTTGAATTCTCACAGCTAAGTAGTATTTTAATGGGGATGTTGGGACTTGGAGGTCTTAGAACCTTTGAGAAAATGAAAGGGGTCAACAGGGAAAAATAAAATGAACGAAGGAAAAAGAACATTAATTATAGTAGGAAGTATTGTTTCATTAGTAGTATTTTTATCTATAAATTTACAAGCTGATCAGACAGGTGACTGTACTGCTGGTACAGAGTATTGTGAAAATAATGGTTTAACAACAATTAATAATACAGTTACAACTAATACAAATAATAATACTAACACAAATAATAATACCAATGCCAACACTAACACAAATCAAAACACGAATGTCAACACATCAACTAACACCAATCAAAATACGAATAACTCCACGAACACTAACACGAATAATTCTACTAGCTCAAATGCTAATACCAATAGCAATACCAATAATAATACTTCTGTAAATACAAACACCTCAACGTCTAATTCTACAGTTAATTCTACGGTAAATCAAAATGTCAACAATACAAGTGCGTCTACATCAGCTAATACAAACACAAACAACAATACAAATACTAACAAGTCTGAGTCAGAGTCCAATGTTACTACCGCTAATACAAATACTAACAACAATAATTCCAACTCTAATAATACTAACAAAAATATAAACGAGTCTAACTCAACTCAGACCATCAATCAAAATGTAACTAGTAAAGCTCCTCCAGCGTCTGCGATAGCCCCTAGCATTATGTCTTACTCGCAAGATTTGTGCACCGTGGGACGGTCTGGTGCTTACCAAGGGCAAGTGTTTGGTTTCTCTACAGGACGTACAGTTACAGACAAAAATTGTGAAAGATTAAAGCTCTCAAAATATCTCTATGACACCGGCATGAAAGTAGCATCTGTTAGTATTCTTTGTCAAGACCCTCGAGTTTTTAAGGCTATGGAAATGGCAGGTACACCTTGTCCAATTTTTGGAAAAATCGGCAAAGAAGCCACAGCAGCTTGGGCTGAAAATGCATCTCGTAGACCTGATGCTAAAGACCAAGAGAAACTTTTTATACAGCAATGCACACAGAATAGAAACCCTAACAGAGACAAGATAAACAAAGATGTTGTTGGGGCAGTCAAGGTTCTTTACACAACTAAAACTAAAACTAAAAAGCAATGCAAAAAAGAATTCTATGCTACGCAGTAGCGTGTCTGCTTAGTCTTAATGTCTCAAGCACATACACCTATGAAGCCAATCAGGCTTTAATAAACCTTACCAATCAATCAGGCACTACTAACCTTAACGCATCAGACGACCAAGTCTCATCTGCTTTTAATCTAGGTTTTACTTTTGATTTCTATGGTCAAGCGTTTACTCAAGGTAGAATGGCTACCAATGGTTGCTTACATTTTAAAACATCAGGTGCTTTTTGTAGTGACTACACACCTGACCCATTAGCTAATCAGTTTACTTATACTCTACTTCCTTTTTGGACAGACTTAATTAGAGACAGTGGCTCTAGTATGGTGGCTAAAAGTTTTGACGATAAGACAGTCTTTGGTTGGTATAACATGAGAGAGTACAACAGAGCTTCTGATAACAGCTTTGAAGTCATACTCTGGCGTAATGATAACTTCGAGTTTAGGTATGGTGCATTAGATGTTATTAAGCACGATGTTCTTATAGGAGAAATGGGTAGTGGTAGTTCAGAAGTGTATCAATATCTGTTTCACGATCAATGTTCTACAGGCACAACTAACTCAAGCAGTTGTGTTAGCAGAACATGGAATAGCACTGACTCAAATACTTTATTAGAAAGCGGTGGTTCTTTGTACGGTGCTGGCACAGGTAACGCTATAGATTGTAGCGATCCTTTAAACAACGCAGCATGTAGTGGGTATGCAGCAGCTTATCAAACACAACAGTGTGAGTTGGACCAGCTGTACAACACTGCGTGTCCTTCTTACTGGGACGCTTACGATGATAGGCAATGTGAATTAGATACCCAGTATTCTCCAGCATGTCAAGGATATAATACGGAAGACTCTGTAGCCTACTATGACCATGAAACAGACTATGGTTTTAACGAAGAGGATATGTGGTACGATGAAGAGTATGACGAATGGTTAGATAGCTCAGACCCGTGCTATGAGAATAGGTGTGAAGGATTTACTGATGCTGATTGGTACG
>Ga0308016_10001090_pt1 | contig 13672 bp, 12 predicted proteins | sample Neamet233_FD_203129 | JGI IMG/M metagenome (GOLD analysis project Ga0308016, IMG submission 203129) | Marine microbial communities from water near the shore, Antarctic Ocean - #233 | ecosystem: Environmental > Aquatic > Marine > Unclassified | place: Southern Ocean | collected 2014-07-28
TAGGAGAACCGCCAATCTTTCTTGATATTGGCCAACCTAAAAATTTATCATGATTAATCAAACCATCGTATTCTAGTATAATTTTTAGAATATTTTGTTCATCTTCTTTCTCATTACCATCATAGCTATTGTTAGGGCCATCTTCATATGTAATACCCATTGCTGCTTCTTGTTCAGTAGGCATTAACCCTCTTAAATAATCTATATACATAGGTATCATTTGAGTTTGCATGTATGGTATATTGTTGTATTCGCATAGAGTTTGAAAATCCATATATGTTCTTAAACTTTTTCGAACCCAACCTAGTATATCACCTTTTGTATTTACTCTATTATTTCCCCAACCAGTTGCTCCAGCAGCTTTTTTTATAAAGGTCTCATCAAGACGATCGTGTATTGTCATAGGTTTTTCCATATCCCCATTGTTATATGCGCCCTCAGGCACGTTGAACTGAGGCTGTCGGTAATCTTCAATCTCTAATAAACGATCTATGTTTGGTGTAGCTTTTTTAAAATGAAGACCATGAGATTCGAATCCCATTTTTTCATTTGCTCCTCTCATGGCCCCCATTTGAAAATCGTGTCTAAAACATTGTGACCATCCAGCTATAACTAAACCTATTTGACTTTTATCTTTCACTCTAAGAATAATATCATGTAATGATGAGTATATGTATTCATTACCAGCTCCTGATCTTCCTAAATTAATACATGTCATATCTAATTCCTTAGCTACAATTTCTGGCCATTTAGGCCAAGAGGTATCCATTTCTGGGTGAGCCGCAGATCTAAATTGGTTATCTGTGTAGCTACAGCCACTAGCTATTAATATTTTCTTCATACGAAGGTCTTCTCATCTCTAATTCTATTTCTTTTTCTGCAAAAGTTTTGGCATTTTTTAGGTGCGTTTGCAGCATCATCATATAAACCCATATAAAAATCTTGCCAAGTATCACTCATAAAAACATTTTTAATATCTTCTTCAGTATGAAGATTATCTATATGAAATTTTTCTTGATAAAATCCAAGTGATTCCATTGATTCTACTAAAGGATCTTGCTCACAACAAGGAATAAAATACCCCATACTATTAAACATAAGATCTTTTGTTTCATGCTCACGTAAACAATCTGGGTCTATTTCAACTTTAACATTATTTGTTATGTCAAACGATTCTCTTTCATTAGCTGCATGTTCTACCATTGGTTTTAATGCTACTAATTCTGGCCTATCCCATCGAGTAGAATGATAATAATCAAATTTAATACCATAATGTTCTGCCATCATCTTACCTTGATCGATATCATTCTGATTATAATTAAATACAATCCATTGCCATTTAATATCAATATCTATTTCTCTGCCAAGCTTCATCATTTCAAATACTTGTTCACCATCTTGATTGATTCTATATTTGTTAGAATCTTTCGGTAAACCATCTAAAGCAAATACCCATCTCCATTTTTCCCAACTACAAAGTTCAAAAACCTCAGTCCACCATTCAGCTGATTTTCCACTACCATTTGTTCTAAATATAATTTCTAGATTCTTACCCTTTAAATACTTTAATGTCTCTATAAAATCTGGATGGTAAATTGGATCAGATAGATTTCCACAAAATTCAAATTCATCGAACACATCAAATAGCACTTTGTATTTTTCAAGTGGAATGTTATATCTACGGTCCCATGCCATTGAGTTATAGTCTATTGGATTTTTTGTTTTCGACATACCATCTGCTCTCATATAACATCCAGGGCATTTAAGTCTACATGTAATTCCAGGCTCGAAATTAATTTTTCTGTCTTTAATCCAATCCCAAGGTATCATGCTGTTTTTCTAGGATCATAGTCTGCAGGCGGTCGATCTATTTGTGGTAAGTCTTTGATTGGATATAGTTCATCGCCAAATGCCCAGTTTCTTTCATGACACCAGAAACATTTACCACATACTCTTGTAAAATTATCAGTCCACCATGCTGTACCAGTACATGATTTAGTGTGTGGATAAATTTCTTTAAGCATAAACGGATGTTGGAAATAAACATCAGCAACAAATTTCTTATCAACATTAATAAATGGCTGATATATTTGTCTAGCCATTGTTGGCCAATTCTCATCATGAGTACGACGAGGTTCACTTACAGATAAGAATCCACCGTCTACCATGTCTTGTACAGATGGATTTTTTGACATGCCATCAAATCTCATTGGATGATCGTATTTGTTCATAAGACTTCTTGTAATTCTATCTATTAATAGTACCTTCACCATTCCGATAGTAGTCATATCTTTATATCTGTTATAATGTTTGATACAATAATTAGCATCAGCAAAATGCTTAGGATCTTTATCATCAAATTCGAATGCTTGTATATCTTGTAGATTGGCATGTGGAAATTCTTTCTGCATCTTATCAATAAACATGATTGCAGAATCTGCATCAGCAGGTGCATTTAAATCTCTACATGTATATGGTAACCATTCAATCTCTGGGAAATGTGTCAGGCAAAGATAAAGTGCTGCAGCAGAATCACATCCACCTGATAGTGATACTAAAACTTGTTCAGGTAAACCATTATCACCAAGCTTTACATTAACTAAATTCTTACAATCTTTAACGTTGAATAAATCAATCGTTATTCCACTATATGTTACTTTCATTATGTATTCCTTGTGTTTCTCCAAGTCTCTAATTCTCTAGTGACATTAAAGTATTCTTCATTTTTAATTTTATTCACTGTGTTCTTTACATCAGGTCTAGGAAAGTTAGCATAGATCTCTTTCATATTATCTTTAATGTTTCTTGATTTAGGATCAAAGCCTCTGTTTGTTTTAACTAACAATAGAGTAAAGCCTTCATCCTTTGCCATCTGCTTTGCAATTTCTATCTCATGTTCATTGTAACCGAATATAATAAACTGCCAAACAATAGCTACACCCATTGATTTGCCTAATCGCATTGTCTCCCATACATCTTTAAAGTTAGAACCAATACGATACAGCTCACTCTTTTCATCTATGCCATCAACGCCAAAGTACCATGCGTTCTCATTCATACCATAAGTAAATGCTTTCTCCCACCACTCACGTGTATGACGACCTTTAACTGATTGACCACATGTAGCTATCCTGACACCCCTACCTGTACCGTCCAGCATTTCTAAGAATTCTAAAAAGTGTGGATTATATATTGGATCTGATAGTTGACCACAGAATGTTACACAGTGTTCATAATAATCTATAATCTTTTTAAAATCTTTACTCTCTAAATCGTATGCTCTCTTAATACGTGGTCCACCTTCTTTCTTTTGACGAAGACACTGTGGACACCTTAAGATACATCTGTGAGATGAATCAATATTAGGTGATCCCCATACTTCATTATGTGCATACCAGTCAGCTATACGATCAGTAGATTGTAGTTCTGTAAATCTCATTATATCGTAGATTGTAGATATAAGTTATTATCTTTCTTTAGATTACCACATTTGTATTTACAATGTTTCATTGCTTGACCTTGATTATTAAGTAGTGTATCAAAGAAGTGATCCCATTCAGCTGATAAAAATATATCTTTCAATTCATTAACCTTATTCACTCGTAGGTGTTCATCTTTTAATCCAAAGTATTCAACACCGAAATCATTCTTTGGATCATCTAACCAACAGCATGGTAACATAAAGCCATCAGAGGTGTAGGCAGCAGGTTTATGATAAGCTTTCGGTTCAAAGGTTAAACACCTTGGTTTAATATTTAATTTAAATTCACCTATATCAAGCTCTTGTTCTTCTTGATCTTCTTTTTGCTTATTCATTGCTGCCTCGCTTGAACTCATTACTGCTTCTCTCCATTTATATATACATCTGTTACACCTTCAAATGTAGGAAATTTAAATAGTTCATTATCATCACCTTGTCTACGATCTTCAGGTAGATCTTTATTCATTGTTTCCTGATGTAAAGTTCTATCAACTCCGGGGTTATCATATCCTATACCAATTAGAAGTTTAGGATTTTGAAGATCACCATCTGAATCTAACGGTAATAAATTTTGTATACCTTCAGAGTCTAGTGCCGAACATATACCTGTTTTATATCCCATCGATGTTGCAGAAGTTAATAGGCATCCAACTGAAATACCAATTGAGAAATCTATTTGCTCTTCATAAATTGATTTAACATTCGCTGATGCTCCTTCTGCTTTAGCCATGAAGTGTGTACCACCTCTTGTTGTGCGTTTATCTTCACAGTAAACAAACATAACGTTTGCTAAAATCTGAGAATTCTTTACAGAAAAATGATCATCTTGCCAGAAATCACCATCTACATCTTTAAACATATTTTCAGGTGGTACCCAATCTTCTTCAGCTACTACTGGTGTGTCTACTGGATATATAGAAAACTTTTTAGTTTGATCATATATCTCTCTAATCTTTTCTTTATGTGTAAATACATGCAAAGAATAATGTGTTTCCATTTGTTTCTTTGGACTATTTTGTGCTACATAAATTAATGTTTCTAAATCTTCATCTGGAATCTGTCTGTCCAAATCCCAATTTCTTTGTGCTACTCGTGCAACATCACTTGCTTGTTTTACTTCGGTTCTTCTTAATCTTGGATCCATTGTTTTCTCCTTTAATTAGTATGGCTTTTGTATATCTATTATTTGTATATCATCAGTAAAGCCTTTATCTCTTTTGGGTACAACTGTCGCATCGTAATATTCTTCTAGTTCTGGATAGACATCGAATAAATGCATTTCCCATTTTGTTCCTTCGTATTTAGTATCAACCATCATTAAATAATCTAATGCATTTTGATGAGATAAACCGTGATTGCTTTCTAGTAATACATTCTGTATATCTGGAAAGCCTTCATATAAAGGAATAAGTTTATCTTTTATTGGTTGTGGTAATACATTAGCACATAGCTTGGCTGGTCCTCTAATGTTTGACCAATTAATCATTTTTATTATATCACCATTCTTCTTAGCCCAAGCTATTAGTTTATGGAATCGAAGTACAGATAAAAATGATATAGTTCCATTTATATTTACTTCAACGTTTGGATACATACTTACATATTCCATATTCTTTACAATCTCATCCCAATTAGATCTACGTCTTATATAATTGTTTTCTTCTTCGATACCATCTAATGATACTGTGAATTCAAATTTATGAAACTCAGGAATAAATTTAGTTATCTTATGTTCTTCAAACGTTAACACTGTCATGTTTGTTTGATACTTAAGCATAATATCTTTAGCTTCGCCTGTATCAACAACTGCTTGTAATAGTTTATAAAACTTCTTCATGACTAAAGGTTCACCACCAATTAGTTTTAAATTATATATGAATGGAGCTAACTCAGCTATCTGCTTTATAACACTATCAACATCATCACTTACTGGCAATTTTATTCTTTGCTTAGAATAATCTGAGAATACATTCTCTTCTTTTAATTCTTCTGAGTGCATTGTCTGAAGTCTAACACTAGAATCATATGGTACACACATGTAACAATCTAAGTTACATTGATTACCAAAGAACTTTACTTGTACCTCAAATATTCTATCACGCAGCCATAGCTTTCCATTCTTTCTAAAGTCCTCAGCAGTATTACGTATACGTGGCCAAAGCACAGGATCGTTTGATTGAATCTTCATTGAGGCCTGTCGTCTTGATCGGCCATAGAGTTCTTCCTGATGTCTGCAATTATAACATATAAAGTTTGCTTGCTTAAGATCAGAACCAGGGGTTAACATCTCTTTGCGCAATTCATTTAATGCTTTATCTTTAGTGAAGTATTCTACAATACCGGTATTCTTAACGTTCGGACCAACTTGTTCTTGAGCCCATGAGCACGGTGCAAGTTCTCCCATTGTATTTGTATATAATAAAGAGAACGGTGCAGAACAAAACCAAATTTCTTCATTCTTAATTTGTTCTTCTAAGTTAGGGGTGTTCTCAAACCATTTACTGGTATCTACCTTACCTTCACCCAAAAACTTATCACCAGGTCCACCCTTGGTCATATGCTTCTTCAATTCTTTACTCATACTCTATCTTCTGGTTTTATATAATATTCTTCTAATTCTGGGAACACATCAAATAAATGCATTTCCCACTTGGTTCCTTTATAGTATTTATCACCTTTTAAAAGGTAGTCAAACACTTCTTGAATGTCTATACCGGGTTCAGGTTCCATTTTAAGCGCTGCAGTAATATCAGGCCAACGTGCATACTTAGGTATTAGACCATCTTTTATTTTCCTTGGTAAATTATTAATTCTTAAGTGTGTTGGCATTTCTAATAATGCCCAGTTTATTTGATCGATAATAGGATTGTCTATACAATAATCAATTACTTCATAAAATCTCATTACACTCAGGAAAGAAACTAAACCATTAAAGTCAACATTAACATTATCATATTCTCTACAATACTCAGTGTTCTTTATAACCTTATCCCAATCAGTTCTTCTTCTCATATATTCAATAGTTTTACCTATACCATCGACAGATGCAACCATACAAACAAGTTTGAAGTGAGGTATATAGTCAAAGATATTATGTTTACCTGCTTTTGTTTCGGTTAGGTTTGTTTGGTATTTAATTATGATATGTTTAGCTTGATCTGCTGCAATTAATCTTTTTAATAGCTCATAATGTTTTTTCATGATGAGTGGTTCACCACCGATAATTTTAATACTTCGTATATACGGTGCCATCTTCATGGTTTGTTCTATCATGTCTTCTACATTATTACCATCGATATTACCATTCTTAAAGTTAACGTGAGCCTTCTTTGTGATTCCTTCATCGCCAACATTATCTAATGGCACATTCCATGCATACTTACCAAATATTTCTTCATTCCATACACCTTCTCCAGCAACCTTTTGTCGTATTGAAGAGTTGTCGTGCATACACATAAAGCAATCTAAGTTACACTCATCACCATAAACTTTTAATTGAACTTCAATAATTCTCTGTTCCATTTGGTATATACCAGATAGTTCAAACATTCGTACTTGTTGTTCAATCTTTTCCCAGTATTCACCTTCATTGCTATGGATTTTCATACATGCAGTTCTTCGTGATCTGCCATAACGTCTTTCATCGGCTATACATCTCTTACATGTTTTTTTAGTAGTCTCAAATTTAGAATTTGGATCTAGCATCTCAGTACGAATCTCATTCATATATGAGCTGTCTTCCATCCATTCTTTTAATGTTGTATTGTTTACATTATGATTTGGTAATCCATTTTTACCATCCGCTTCTGCACCAAAACAACATGCTGCATAATGCCCACCCATTTCAATATACAATTGATTGAATGGAATGTCACAAAAGAATATCTCTTGGTCTCTGGCCTTTTGAGCTATTGATCCTTTCTTAAGTACATCTGGATAATAATTCCACGGTCCTGTGTTATCTCCTTCTTTATCTGTAAGTAGGTTTTGAAACCATTGTGATGTATCAACTTTACCATCAAGTAAAGACAGTTCAAACTCGTGATCACCTGGGCCACCTTTAGTCATAAACTTTGGTAGTTCATTCCATTCATCTACATAATCTTTAAAATCTTCACTCATTCGCCTATTCCTTTTTTAGTTTGGTTCTATTACTTCTAAATTTAAATTTGTAAATCTTGCATTAATATCAATTAAGTTAAAAAGACCATGCTCTTTTATTTGAGTGTATAATCCTGAAAATGCCATTATGTTTACTTCAATCATATCTAAACCAGTTAGTTGGTAGTCAGCACACATAGGAAGCATTATCTGTACAGGATATCCTGCATGTGCCCATTTTGCTGAAGAATACGATGTTGAGTTAAAAACGCATCCATTGGTATTACAACCACCTACAATAACATTTTGAATTTCATAACCGTATTCAGCCACCTTATCTATAATAGTTTGAATTGAAAAATTTTCTACAGCCTCTCCATCAATCCAAGAGTTACCACACGCACGATCAGGATTAATATTTATCCATGTATGACGGCCTTCTATATCTGACATTCTTTGAATTTCTGTCATTTTTAGGTGCTCTTCAGCATGATCAGATACAACAAGCAAATCGTAAATGTCTCCTACGGCATCATTAAATATCAATGATTTTAAATATGAATAACGAAGGTTGTTAGTCATATCATCACCTAATATCGGATGCCCTTCAAAGTCGATTAATAGTATTATTGTTTTAGGTTTCAGCATAATATATTATAACATAGTTTAGTTTAAATGTACATCTATATCCAGCGAATAACTTCCTCTGGTTCAGGTTTCTTATCTTCTACAAGATCTCTTGGATTATTTAGTGCCATAAATTCTCTTCTAGATATTTTGCTATTACCAAGACTTACAAGTAACATAACAGGATGCTCTACAAATGGCATGTCTCTCCATTCTTTCATATCTCCTGGAAAGCAAAGTATAGTGCAGCATTCTATTCCAGCCTCAATAGCAAATGAAGTTAGGTTAGCTGTGAACATTCCTACTTCTATAGAAGTACCAGCACGTATCCCAGGTAAATCTTTTGCATTCATTTGTTCATAGAAGTCTCCATTCTTTACGTTTCTTTGATACATCACGTTTCCTGGTGAAACTCGTTGACTAATAACTAAAAGGTATGGAGCAGATTTTAAATGGTCAAAATATATATTAGTACCATCACCATCGTCCCACTCTGTAAAGTCATTTTCTTCAGCTCCAGGAATTTGAGTTTCATTAGTCATCTTCTTATTAGCTTTAGACTTATTCCATATGTTTAATTTTTCTTCTACTTTCTCAGGCCCTAATACATTTACCTGATATGGCATAAAGTTATTCTTTGAACCTGTAACTTTCCAGGCTTTCCATAAAATATCTTCTATAACTTTTTTATCAGGAGCCTCTTCCGAGAACTCCATAATGTGTCTCCGTTTTTCTAAATGTTCTAATTGATCCATTTATCTTCTCCTTGATTAAATAATTTTCCGTTCCTACATTTTTCTCTTACATCTTTCCAATCCATATTCTTTGGATTAAATATTATTTGAACCCACCATTTATCTTCTGGTTCATTCCAGCTTACTGTGTGTCTATGATTTGGCCCGTTATGCAAAATACCAATTACTTCTCCGTTGTCATTTTCACGATAAACGTGTTGATAATTTATAGCTGCATCTTCACCATCAATTTCTGACCCATTCTTATCATGATCATTTAAATATTCTAACGCATAATCTTTCCCTAATTTAAATGGAAAAATCATATGATACCCAGTGTCTATATGTGGTATAAAATCTACACCAGCTTTTTGATGACTTAGATAAGCACGAGGTTCCGCTTTCATATTACTTATTTTAGTAGCATCTTGTATTCCAACAGAAAATGCATCACTCGAACCCATTTCCATTAAACGGTTATTAAGTACATTATATACTGGATGATCTGCCGGTATCCTATGATGGGTGATACCTTCAAACCATAATTCACCTACTGGCTTTTCTTTTAAAATCATTTTATACCAATCAGTATTTTTAACTGATTCTACTATTCCAGTTATTTCTGGAATTTCTAAACGATACTCATCGGATTCTCTGGTTCTTTCATAATGTGGAATTAATTCTTTGAATACATCTAATAGATTCATTTCCCACTTCGTTCCCTCATAAGATTTATCCATATCTAAACAGTATTTATATAGCTCTGTGGCATTAAAGTCTTTCTCTCTAGGCATTTTTAGAAGAGTAGCTATCTCTTTCATGTGTGGAATATCTTCATATATAGGAATTAATTTCTTCTTTATATCCATTGGCAAATTATTTGCTTTCATTTGACCTGGATTATCTATTCTCCACCAATGATGTGGAAACTTTCCTATTGGGCTTTGATGTAATTTATATAAATGCAATACACTAAAGAACGTAACTACAGAATTTAATGCGATCTCAACATTTGGATACTTACTAAATTCTCTTATATTTTTTACAATTGTTTTATATTCAGATCTTCTTCGTATATAATCATTATATTGTTCAATACCGTCTATTGATATAGTGATCAGAACAGTTTTAAAATGTGGAATATAATCAAATATGTTATGTTTACCTGCCTTTGTTACAGTTCCATTTGTTTGATATTTTATACGTATATTTTTAGATTCACCTGATTTTATTAACATATCTAATAACTCATAATGCTTTTTCATTACTAATGGTTCACCACCAATAATTTTTAAGTTATTAATATATGGGCCAAGTTCTGTAATCTGTCTATTTAATTTATCTACTGGTTTCTTTGCCATTGCCCTATCTGACATTCCTTTCTTATGGTCATATCCATCCCATACGGTTTCATTCCATACACCTTTTTCAAATGCCATCTTAGTTCGTATAGAAGAACTAAAGTGATGACACATTTGACAATCTAGATTACATTCTATACCAAATGATTTTACTTGAATTTCTAATATTCTTCCTAAATCTTTAAATTGGTATGGATCACCCATCATACTTCTTGTTGCTGCATTTATAATATTATTTGCAATACCTGTATCAATAAAGTCTCTCGAGTTTAAATCGTATAAGTCATTAGCTATCATTCTTCGTGATCTGTTTATATCCTTTTCGTCATTTAAGCATTTAGTACAATATGTGTTAACAGCCTTAAACTCTGAATCTGGATCTACCATTTCACTACGAAGACTTTCCATTATATCTCCTTGCATCCAATCTTTAATTGAAGTATCATTGACTGTTTGTTCTGATTCTTTTCCAAAATTACATTGAGAATACCGGCCATCTTCAGCAGTAAATGCCATAAGAAATGGTATAGAACAAAACCAAATTTTATTTTGTTGCATGTTTTTAATTAATGCTTGCTTGTTAATACCAAACTGCACATTATCAGCTTCTGGTAAACTACCTATTTGATCAGCTTTAAATACAGCTAATTCAGTTTCTAATTTAATCTTACCATCAAGAGCGTCTATTGCTGTAATAATAGGTTCTATATCTTGCGGCTTTATACCTCTCTTCCAATACCAATAACCACCATCTTTCACATCATCATTCCTATGGTAAATTATTTCTTTACCAAGCCATCTAGCTTCTTGAAACAATCTAGGAGCAGGATCAAATGTATCTTTAGTATAAACATATGTTTTGAATTTACCTAATAGATTATGGACAGGACATCTTAGATTGTTATTATCTAAATCTAAATATTTCTGCGGATAAGTTAATATACCATGATCAGGATAATCACCTATTATTTCTTGTACCTTTTTATAATACTTGTCATTCGTTCCTAAGAATAAATGATCAAACTGAATATCCTCTTCAACTTCTTTGTATATAGGGAAATGTATTATCTTCTCAAAGTGTTCACCAATACCATTAGGATAGACATCAGTATCACATAGATCAATAACCCGTGTCGGTTTAAATCTTTCTAAAGCTTTAGGATATCCTTCTGGATGATTCTCTGAGTAGACCGAAATAACTTTACCACCAAATAATTTCTTAAGAGATTCTTGTTGTATAGGTCTATAATCATTCCAAGACATATGAGCCAAGGTTAACATGCTTCTACCTAGAATCATTGACGGAACATTATCTTCAATGTATTCATTATTGAATACTACATTTTTGCAATGGATATATTTGTCATTAAGAGATTCAGTATAATCACCTGAAGTAAAGTCACGATGAGTTATAACATAGACTTGTGCTTCTATACCTTTTTGATTTAGGTGTGAACAGTATTCATAACTATAATAAAATAGTCCATCACACGGTTTACTTGTACATACTATATTTAACATCGGTTTCTAATTTTCAAATATAGTTCTATTTATATGATATAAATACATGTATAATAACTTAGCTAAAGATTATGAATTGGGAATTTTTTTGGTGGGCAACAGCTTTAGGCTTTATATGGTGTCAGATAGTTACGCACTACGCTGTCAGTGTAGGTCTACATAGATACTTTGCTCATGGACAGTTTAGGACAACAGTAGCACACGAATGGGGCTTCATAATACTGATTATGATTGCTTGTGTTCGTACACCTATTGGTTGGATTGCATCTCATAGAATGCATCATGCCGATACTGAGGGACCATTAGATCCACACAATTATAAAAAGTTAGGCTATTGGAAAGTGGCTACAACTACTTGGACTATACCAAAAATACCAATTAGATTTGCTAAAGACTTATATAAGAATCCAAGACTTGTATGGGCTCATAACAATTGGAAGGCCTTCTTATTTTTATACTGGGCAATATGCCTGTTGATCTCTCCATACTTCTGGTGGGCTGCAGCATTTATGCCATTCATGTTTGCGAAGATAGGATTTGGTATGTTAAATATATTTGGTCATTGGCCTACTGGCCCTAAAGATGGACCATGGATGAATTGGATATTAGGTGGTGATGGTTATCATGAACAACATCATATGCATCCACGTAGATTAATATTAGGTAAGTATGATCTAGGTGGTAAACTGGCGAACAGATATTGGAAGATAAAAAAACAATAAGAAATAATAAGTGGGTTGATGTTCCTATGACTGCAGATGTATGGCATTTGTTGAAGGAACAACGCATAGCTGATACTTATTATAAACGTGGCAATGGTGACGCAACTCAAGACTTAGAATGGGTTGAGGCAACACACAGAAACTGGGTCCATGACATTATTGACTTGTCAGACTTTCCGTATTGCTATGTTACTAATGGTACTACTGATGCTATACATCAATGGTTACTTACAGAAGATCGTGAGTATCAATATATTTCAGGTGACTACGAGTATCCTAATGTAATTAAAGAAGGTACAAAAATAGATCATGCGTATATGATCGATCCTGACAAAGTACTATACATATCTAATCCAGCTGCAGGAGATGGTAACTTCAGAGATATAGAAGTATCATGCCCTGTTATATTAGACTGCACATATGTATCTAGTACAAGTATAAAAAGAATCCATGCGCCAGCAAATACTGAACAGGTTATGTTTAGTTTCTCAAAAGGATTCGGTATGGTAGGCAATAGATTAGGTTTAGTATATACAAAGAAACCTCATAAGACATTGCACTTATTAAAAGAATTTGAGAATTGGAATTATGCATCCGTTAAAACAATGGATCTAATTATGAGTCAATACAAAGTTGATGAAATGTTTTATGAACATAGAGATAAACAAATTAAATTGTGTAAGGAATATAGTTTAGTACCGTCAGACTGTTTCTTCCTTGCAGTATCAGGTGACCCATATTATAAAAAAAGGAGAAGGATGAAAGATAATCCAGCAGCAAGGCTTTGTCTGACACCGTTAACTAAATGGTAGTACCTGAATATAGCGGTGTACCACTAAGTGAAATAAATCCAGATAACGTAGCAAAGCAAATTGCCAATCAAGGTTTAGTTGTTATACGTGATAGCGGAGCAACACCTGAGGAATATGCTGAATGGTCTCTTGGCGTAGGTTATCATTTAAGTCCAGAGATATGGTGTACTGATAAAGAACATTCTGATTTGTTTTGGACTGTAACAAATGAGATGATGGATGAGAGGAACCAAGGATTATTTGGTGACTATGAATTAGATTGGCATACGAATATGACTCCTGTTGCCGATGCAGAAGAAGTAGTAGGCTTATA
>Ga0308016_10001091_pt1 | contig 13669 bp, 14 predicted proteins | sample Neamet233_FD_203129 | JGI IMG/M metagenome (GOLD analysis project Ga0308016, IMG submission 203129) | Marine microbial communities from water near the shore, Antarctic Ocean - #233 | ecosystem: Environmental > Aquatic > Marine > Unclassified | place: Southern Ocean | collected 2014-07-28
TTTAGATTTTACATATTCATTTGAATCATCTTTAGATTTTGAATTGTTTTTTCAAGTTCATTCTTATTAAATGAACCTCCTTTTTTCTCATCCTCTTCATCATCATCTAGTTCATCTAATTCTTTAGCGAATACTTCATTGATTAAGATAACAAAGATAATTGTTAGGACAGTCGCTGTAAATAAATCTTTTGTCGCCATGAAGAAAGAACAAAAGATTACAACTCGTCTTACAAAGACATTTGATATCATTTTTCTTAAATCATCATCTAATTCATCAATGATGAATCGTGCTCCGATATTTAACATGATCATTGTGATACCTATCATGTATTTGTTTTCATTAATACATGATAGACTATCTTTTGCCGAATCAATAAACTTCTCCATTATTAACTAAGTAGATTAAAATTATGATTAAACTTTGTTTAGATTAAAATAAAATATTTTCTATACTAGTAAATGACCGGAGCATTATTATCCGAAGTATGGCCAGATATGGTTCAAAAACCAAAGAAGACCAAAAAACTTAAGAAAAAGAAAGTTGATGATCCTTTATTAGACCCACCTCTAACACCCGATGAAATGGAAACGGAATTATTAGATGATCCACAAGATTCAGAACCGAAAAGAAGATTGAAGGGTATGAGAGTGAGTCCTTATACCGACGACGAAGTTCAATATCAGGATACTTCCAGAAGAGTTGATTTGGAATTCAATGAAAATGTAGTGCGACCTAGCACGACAAGAAATATTCGTAAAGAATCATTATCAGATGATCCCGATTATCAAGATTTTTTAGAATTTAAACGAATGAAAATGAGAAATCAATCTTCACCACCAAAACCTGTCTTAGCACAGACTTCAACTGAAGAACAATTTAATGAATTATTATTATATGTTTTTACAGGTTTTTTCCTCTTGATGATTTATGATAATATCTATAAGTTAGGAAAAGATAATTCATTTTATTAAATTAAAAATGTTGAGTAGAGTATAAATATGGCGAAGAAGATGAGGACGAGAAAAAGAAATTCTTTTAAGAGGAAAAATAATATCCGTAGAAAAAATACAAATAGAACTCGGAGAAAAGTTTCACGTAAAAGTTCACGTAAAAGTTCAAGAAAACAGCATCGTCGTAAGAGAACTAACAGAAGAAGATTAAATATGAGAGGTGGGGATGGCCCCTGCGAACAAAGTATCACTCTTCATAAGATAGATAACGACCAGGGCAGTCGGGGCTTTTTTGAAGAGGATACAACGCGCAGTGCAACCGTCACCAACGATTGGTCCGCTCTTATGTGGTTTCCGACTGCACTCGGGATTATGGGATTTATCGCCGACCGAGTCTCTCAGCCGGAAAAACCTCTCAGCCACGATCAAGGTGGTCCTCCAAATACAAGAATTCATGGCCGAGACGAAGATGTTGGGGCCGCCTACCAAGTCTCAGACGGGCCGGGATTCGCTATACATGTTGGCGTGGACCACCGTAAGTCGCCCGGGGATCCGGCCGCAGGAGACGGTTGGCTCACACCCAATATGATACATATTTTTCCCCACAGCGAAATAATTCCGGAAAGCATCAAAATCGGTATGAACCACATACCCTTCGGCGGCTGGGATTATTATTTAGAAATGTCCCTACAGCGCCCCCCTGGTGCCGCCACGGACCGGTGGAAATTCAGGTTTAAAAGTCCGACCGAGGAGGAGTTAGCTGCTGCTCACAGAGCCGTGGAAATGGAAATATAAGAGCAGTAATTAAATCTTAAATTTATCTGCCATATTCATTAGAGATGAATCATCATAGATGAAATTATTGGATGGTTTATAGGTATCTGTTGATTTATACTGATTATTGACTTGTTTACTTATATCTGTATTCTTTACTAAAGATTTAGATCCTTTTACGTTCCAATAGATGAAGAGCCAATTCGGTTCAACATATAAGATATCAAATCCATTTGTCTTAAGACTATTCATGACATAATTTCTTAATTCCATGATATCATATAAAGGCGTTCCGATTACAAATTCAGGTATTTGATAGAAACAGTAGTTTCTCTGAAGACCAGAGTTATAGAGGATACGACTATGACATTTCTTAAGGATAGAGTCATATAATTCCATTCTTCTTAATGTTTTCGCGTTAATCGTGGAATATAATTCTTTCATATCAATTTGTGACATGCCTATGATTTATTATCATAGAAAATAATTTCACAAATTTATTCTATTGTAATTTTAGCAACTGCATGCGGTGCCGGAGCAGATGGCAAAACGGGTGTCGCTAACTGAGGAACTTGTGTCTGATGATTATATTGAGATAAATTATCCCGACTTCTGGATCTTATCATGATATTATCCTTATATTTGCAAAATAATCCTACACCCGAACCTAAACCAACCATATAAGATATGACGATTATTAACCCGAAGTCTAAACCGGTAATAATCATTTATATTTGTTTATTTAAAAGATTAGATTTAATTAGAGTAGTAAATGAACATTGATACCTTAATCTTATCGGGCGGAGGACCATCAGGGATAGCATATATAGGGATATTCAAAGCTCTCTTTGAAAAAAAGATCATTAAACAGGGTTTACCCGATATCAAAGAAATCATAACGACATCAGTCGGTATCATTTTTTCTATCTTATACATGTTAGATCTAACTCAGGATCAAATTAAGAAAATAATCTTGGAGACAGATTTATCTTCTGTCATTGATATTTCTCAAATAGGAATCGACAATTTATTAGTTGATTTCGGATTATTTAAAAATGATAGAATCGGAATAAGTATTGATTCATTCTGTAAGCACAAACTGGATATAGAAAATATCACATTAAAAGAATTATATGATAAAATACCCATTAAATTGACGATAAAAGTTTATAATTCAACTGATAGAAGATTAGAATATATCAATCATTTGACCAATCCTGATTTATCAGTATCATTATTAAGTCAGATGACGACAGCGATACCTTTTTTCTTTCAACCTGTAAAATATAACGATTGTTTATATGTAGATGGGGGTATCAGAGGTGGATTACCGATAGAAAATTGTAATTCTGATAACTATTTAGGTATTGCTATCAAAGGTAATTCATGTGGTACAAAGAATAACAAACTCGTTGAAATGTTCCCAATTCTTGATTTTATTTTATCATTAATGAATGAAAAAACTCCATTTGAAAATGAAAATAAAAAAATCATTGTCTCCGAAATCAATGGCGGATTAAATTTTGATTTAAACGAAGAAGAGAAAGAAGCAATGATAAAATTAGGTTATGATTCTGTAATACAGCATGCTGATAAACATTTCACTGGAGATTGAATCTTTTCTTATAATCCGTGATAGATGCTCTCAGAGTAGGTTTATTCCATAAGATATATCTACTTAATGATCCAGCCGACATAGGATTTTGCCAGTTCTCATTTGCTTTATGACGATTCATATATCTTTGTTTCCTTGCTTCATCTTTATGTTTCGTAAAATCACTCATCCCTGCGGCGCCAAAATGAGTCGTCTTAATTTTTTTACCATCTTCATAGAATACCGCCATATATTTCTTTTTCTGATTCGTAGATTTTTTAATTACGACTTTCTTTCCTCTATTCCTGATAGTTTTTTTAGTAGCGGTCATTTATAAATATCCTTTATAAAATATTTCTATATTATTTTGATCACTCATAATATAATGAATTATTCAAATAAATATCTTCCAAAGAGTTTATCAAAAAAAGATAAAACCAAACAAAAAAGAGAATTAAATAGATCGCGTAGAGATTATAAAACCAAAAGAGGAAAGAAAAAATATCATAGCAGACCTAAACTAAAATCTTACAAAAATAAATCTTCTTCATGGACTCAACAATTTCATAAATTATATCCCGAAGCAAAATCTTATACAGAAATATCTAAAGCAACCGGAATACCTTCTGGGGCACTGAAGGCAGTCGTTCGTAAGGGGAAGGGTGCTTACTATTCTTCGGGATCAAGACCTAACCAAACAGCTGAATCATGGGGCAAAGCAAGAATGTATTCCTATATTCTAGGAGGGAAAACACGTAAAGTTGATAATCATATAACGAAAGAATATAATGTGAAATTCAAACATAAATCTAAGTCTTCTTGAGATTGAATTTCATTGCTCCTTCGTGACCGTTAGCGCAACCGACAGCATCTTTCTTTGTCTTGGCATATGATAATCCAAACCGAGACTTATCTTGCCATTTCTTGAGTGCGGTCCTCACATTCATTTTCTCAGGAGTGTTCTTAATACCTAGTTCTTGGCACCATTCTGAAAAGTCGCTGTAAAGATCTTCTAAATCGGTCGGAGCAGTTTCCGTAATACCATCAGTGGAAATATCATTTTCGGCTTCTTCGCAATTCTGTTCAATCCACTGACCAACAAGATCATTATTACTCCGATATTCATTTGTCTTTGCTTTCACTTCATCGGGGATATCAATACCATTCGTATCATAATCACGCCAATGAGGCAGTAAAATCGCATAGAACGGAATGACCCACATCGGAATCTTATTCTTGATACTCTTATCTTTGAGATGACGATGTTTATCTTCATCTACTTCTTTCTCGTAATCAACGAACCGAGCAATGAAATCAACAACCTCTAGACGACGCCATGTTCCGTCATCATTTGATGGGATATTCGGAAGATCATTACACATGCAGATAAGTTTGAATTGAGGAGTAAACTCAAATGGTTCCTTATATAAACCTCTCGCTGAAATTTTATCATTGCCTGTAATTTCTTTCATCTGACCAACATTCAGAGTCTCATTGACATCAGGTTCTTGCATGACACAGAGACGCTTGCCTAATGTGACAGCCATCTCAGGTGATGCTGAACCTGATGCCTTCCTCTTCTGAGTTAGGAGAGAGATAGGCATGTTACAGGCATACTGACCCATACACATCGACATCAAATCAATCAGCTTGGACTTACCATTACCACCCGTCCCAGTCCAGATATAAAATCCCTCATCCCGATTTTCACCAGATAAACACTTCGCTAAAAACCGAAGAGTATATTGTTTCACTGCAGGAATTGGAACAATCTTATCAATGAAATCATTCATATCATCATAGAAACGACCGTAATTCTTCATTTCAGGATGAACCGATAAATCCGGAGTATCAAACGATTTAAGCATATCATCAAGTTTGATCGGCATCTCCGTCTGCTTCACTGGCAATGATACTCTAGTAGTCATCGTAACATAATCTTCAGGTCTTCCTTCCCTAAATATATTGTTCTTAAGATCATAAATACCGTTATCAAATCCAATCAGACCGGTATCTGTATCAAACTTTTCCATGATTTCTTTCTTGTAAAAGAGATCCCTCACACTCTTCATGAGACCATTCACATAAGTACCCTGAAGAAGTTTCATCTTGATATACAGGATATTCTTTAACCAACGACCTTCTTTAGTCTTACCATCACGAATATCTTGTTTTTCGTCCGGATCATCAGCAGCCTCCACTGCATCGGTCATCTTCATACGATAACCAAGTGCCTCGCCTTTCGGGTGTTGAGACGAGGGTGGACCTCGTCCTTCATTATTTTCATAATCATTATAAACATTAAAGATATCATTATGAATCCTTGTCTTCAGAATAGTTCCTTCAAGAGTCCTTTCCCACCGATGACCATTGAAGTGAAACCATTCATCTTTAACATTCACTGAAATAAATTCGTCTTTGTAATATTCATAAATAACCTTTGAAACTAGATAATCAGCATCTGCTCCATTCGTGACTGATTTATGAATAAATGTAGATAGACTGGCTTCTTTTGCCTTGATATACATCTTCTCATTATCATTCTTCGCCCAGAAATGCAGAGAACCCTTACCAACTCTCTCACCAGAATGAGTATTGTTAATACTTTGCCATTTCGTATCACATTCATTCGGATTGTAAGAAGAAGCCTGTGAACTAAACTCTTTCCATGAATCAAGTAAATTCGGATTGATATTATGAAGACATAAGGCTGTATCAAACCATTTTCCGTAATCTTCTGCTCTTTCTTTGGATAAACATTTAACAAGATTTTTCACCAGTTTAAGTTCCTCTTCTTCCGTAATCTTGAAAGGATTTATGATATTGTTATTGTCTACATAGTATCCATTGCCATAAATATTATCATCATTGTTAGTCATCATGCTGCTACTACTACTACTACTACTCTTCTTCTGTTTAAATGTTTTCTTGAACTCTCCGGTCAGTTCAATATTTGTTCCTTTACGATAACACATAGACATCGCTTCCATGATCTGAACTGGATCGGTATAATATTCTTGGAAAATATCATCGTCAATCCCTTCGGGATATCCATCATCGGCTAATTTGAATACCTTAGTTACAAGATAAGGAGTTTCTCCTGCCTTACCACATCCATATAATTGCCACGATGAGAAAGATGAATCTAATATTTGTTTGTTTTCATTGTCGGGACCAATTTCACATGTATCGGTGAAAATCTGTTTGATATGATTACCTTCCTGAATAAGAGAGACGATCTTCTTGAATGCGGCTTTCTCAATGATAATTTCAGGGAATGCGATATGAATACCATCTTTTGATTTATAATCTTGTTTGTTACAAGGATAAGGTTTTTCCTTTTCCATGAGGAAAACAACTCCTTTGCCAGAGATATCATCAATCTGAATACATTCAGATATCTTTGACCATAAGAATTCAATTAATACTTCTATCGTGTCGTCATTATATTGCCTTCCTTCAAGTTCATCTTTGTACTTCAGATCAATATCAATGACAAAGGGAAAAGTATCTTTCATTTTTTCAACGAGCAATTTATTTTTCTGACCATTAATGATACATTCATTTGTTAGTTTGTAGAATTTTTGGAGTTTCTTTTCTGGGATATGCCATTTTCCGCCATCCATCGCTGTATGAGTGATTGGTTTGCTATCACTATCCTTTTTAACAATGTATTTTGCTAAAAATTCATCCATATCAAATAATGATATCTTAATATTTTTTTCTTTAATTAAATTAACGAAATACACTATCAAATTTTTTTCAGTCTATCTATTACGGTTCTCTAGCATATAAAACATTGATTGGACTCAAAAAAATCAAATTTTTAATTTTCTACAAAAATAAGTGGATATCACAAAAATCATTTAAGAATATTTAGCGTATTGATAATAAATGGCCAGAGAAGCTCTAAAGCGTATTATGAATAAAGACATGAAAGAGATTCAGAAGATGGAATTGTCCGAATTGGGAATTCATCTTCATTTCAATGAAGAAAACATGATGAAAGCCGTCGCTATTATTATTGGACCTAAAGACACACCCTATGAAAACGGTATTTTCTATTTTATAATAGAATTTCCAACGAATTATCCCTTTTCTCCTCCTAAAGTAGGATATTTATCGCATAGTCGTTATAGAATTCATCCTAATTTATATGTTGGACGATCTCATGATAATCACATTGGGAAGGTATGTTTATCGGCGATTAATACATGGTCGGGTCCCAAGTGGACGACTGTGATGCATATTGGTAGTATTCTTCTATCAATACAATCATTGTTATGTAATAATCCATTACACAATGAACCTGGTTTTGAGAAAGAAGTTGGTGAAAAGAATGATTTATATAATTTAGTCGTTGAACATGATAATTATAATCATCTAATACGTAAAAATGGATTTGAGATTCATCCTATGTTTATGCCATTTGATGAAATTATAAAAAAACATTTGAAAGGGGAAAAAGATAGAATTATTGAAAGATTAGATGATTTAGTGAAGAAACATCCGCAACCAGCTAAGATTTCACTAAATATTTATAATATCATGATGCCGATCAATTATCCTCAACTAAGGGAAGAACTTATTGAAAGATTAAATCATTTATGATTCAATCCTTCACCTACGATAACTCTTCTTTCTTGACCTAGATTTCTTTCTTGCTCTAGATTTACGATAACTCTTCTTTCTAGATTTAGATTTACGATAACTCTTCTTTCTTGATCTAGATTTCTTTCTAGACCTAGATTTACGATAACTCTTCTTTCTAGATTTAGAACGTTTCCTTCTTGATAGACCACCACCACTAGAACTACGGGCAAATCTCTTCGCGATGATCAACTTAATGATGTCTTCATCCCCCGCCGTCTCATCATGAATGCCCTCCTCATCCGCCCGCAGTGCAAGCCCCCACGAGTCCAGCGCCCCGAGTTCGGTGCGCAGGCCCGCCTCATCCTGCTCCGGAGGCCTCATTTTGTCCACGATCAGATCAATAACTTCGGCTGCACCGAGTGCAGTTTTCATATCGGTCTCATCTATATTAGATTCCCTCGCGAATTTAATAAGGGTGCTGAAGCCCATCGCCACGAGTTTGGCGCGCAGGACCGTTTCCCAGTCATCCGCGCCACTCGCGCCACTCGCGCCACCCACGTCACTCGCGCGAGTCTCTTTTGGTGACGACGTCACCTGTAATTCCGGTTCCTCTGCAAGTGCTGTATCTGCCGAGGGGTTTTCCTGCGCGGGCGCGGCTAGAGCGACATTGCAGGCCACCAGTTTTCCGCTAGAGGGCATAACTCCTTTCAACATCGCCCAAAGCTCCTTTGTGCGGGGCAACTTCGCAACGTCAGATTTATAACCCGGTCCGCCCCCCGCCTTCAAGAATACCTTGACCTGCAGATGCGGGTTGGAGCCCGTCTTCGATTTTTTCGGCTCTACCCTTATGGCATTCGCAGTGAAACCTGCCGTCTCCTGATCCCACTTTAGTGAAATCCACCCTCCTCGTTTTTGACAAACAGATGGATCCAGCGCGGCCTCTTCTTCCAACTGTGCATCTTCAAGCGTCAAATCCAGACTCCATGAGCCCCACCCCCCACCGCCAGGATAGTCAATCTTCATCTTCCCACTTATAACGGTGATCGTGCACCCTGACCACTCGTACTCCATGTAGCCCCCCTTCTTCTTTGCCTTAACAACAATATTGTCCATCTGTCTTTTATCACCAGACGCTTCAAAGAAACTCGTCACCTCCCCCTGATCTGTATCAAAGAAACTCGCCGCCTCATCCTGCGCTGATGATTTATCCGATTCGGTAATTTCTTTTCTCGCTGCATCAATTAGACCCGGCTTTTCAAATTTGACGAACCCCTCAATCACATGCCGCGACGCCGCGTTTCTCTTCCCCTCATCTGCAATGGCGAATCCTTCCTGGACCTGGCCGTACATGGCTCCCTTCGGCCACTTTTTGTCCAGCACGCCGCTCTCCTGCTGGATGGCCTGCCACTTTGCCGCCAACTTCTCCATCTTTGTTCGTGCTGCCGTTCTCGCATCACTGTCTCCAGATGCCCATGCTGGTGCCAGTTCCTTCTTAAGAGCATCGATCTTCGCCGCCGTCGCGGCCTCCACCCTTGATTCAACAGATTCAATAGATTCTGAAGGCCCTGCCGGCGCAGGACTCGCCTGCTTTTTTGCGACACGCGCGTCAGAAATAGCCTTACGCACTACGGACACAGCCTCTTCATTCGCCAAGATCAAGCCCAACGCTTTATCTTTTGTATCTTTTGTATCTCCGCTTGATCCATTGGAGAAGGAATCTTCCAAAATCGTCCCATCCAACTTACCGGTTGCGAATCCCAGCTTGTAAAAAGCATTCATGACCACCTGCCGGGCTGCTTCGCTTCCTAAATCTGAAGTCCAGGCCGTCTCAAGATAAGTCCGACATTCCTCTTCCGTCGCAGCAGGGCCGCCAGTTCCGGGGATCAAAATGCTCATAAATTCTTCAATCCACCCAGTTCTTTTTCCCCAATCTACATCATCATCAAACTTTCCCATCATTCGGTTCAAGTCGCCCAATTTATTAATGAGGGCATTTTTTTGCGTTTTAAGTTGTTCTAGGTGTTCGCCCACTGTGGGATCCACCTCCTGAACGTCGGAGAGTAATCTCTGGAGTTTTGCCTTATTCTCCTCCTTGATAATATTCAGAAGAGCGTCCCAAATCTTTCTCCGCCGTTTTCCCCAACTGAAATCATATCCTAACGCGACCACAAAGATGTTCGACGGCGCGGGCTTCCCGACGGCGACTCTATCCGAATCGAGAAAAGTCTTTTTTCTTTCCTCAACTGAAGCAGGCACTCCTCCCTCTAACTTTCCGGCTGCATCTTCTGGCGGCTTTTCCCCTCCTGAACTTGTCTCTGACTCTATCACTTGCTCTGGCTCTGGCTCTGCCGCTGCCGCTACATCGTGGTGGTTTCCGATCCACGTTTGAAGATCTCCTTCTGTCGCTTCGCCAGTCATCACGCCATCCACCTTCCCAAAATCCGCCAGTTTTTGCCCTCCCTCTTCTTCACTATTAAAATCCACATCTCCTAAAGATTTGGCCGCCTTATAAGATTTCTCGTCATCTTCCAATTCCTCTAAATAAAAGGTGTATTTATTAACACCCTTTCTGGCATAAATTTTATTGTTCGAGTCTGGCGCAGTAAAAAGTGCCTCCACCATCGACGCATAAAGTGCATCATGTTTCAATCCTTGAGGAGTCGACGCATCAGCCATCCCAATTATATAATGAATATATAAAAAAATTTGATTTAATTAAAGAAATAAGTTATACTATATAACAAATGAATAATTCTGAAATTCACTTTTGCGGGGAATGTCAAAATATGACTTATTTATATTTAGACGAAGATGAAAATTTAATCCATCATTGTAAAGCATGTCAAAAATCAGGAGAATTTAAAGGTAAAGATAAATGTATTTATTCAGTTGATTTTAAGGGATATGATAATTCCGAGTATATTAATCATAACCAATATATAACGCAAGATGTTACTTTACCCAAGATCGAAGGTAATCCTAATATGAAATGTACAAATGAAGAATGTGTATCAATTCAAAGTGGGAAAGAATCTTCAGTGACTTATATCAAATATGATTTAGAAAACATGAAATATATTTATATCTGTAATCACTGTGGGCAAAAATGGAAAAGCAATTAACGTCTTCTAGTTCTCCTTTTAGTATTACGTCTCTTTTTAGTCCTTCTTTTTTTAGTTCTTCTCTTAGTATTACGTCTCTTTTTAGTTCTTGTCTTTTTAGTCCTTCTAGTTGATTTTTTCCCGCCGCCAGTCATGCCATCGCCTAAAACGAATATTGTAGTCCACTCATCAGACAGCAGCCGGAAATCCGCTATAAATTTTGCTTTTTGTTGTCGTGCCGCTTCTTGTCCACGAAACGCGATTATAATTTTTCTTGTGCCGAGGGGGCCGCCCGCGTATGCGACGACGGGGTTCCGGCCAGCCTCCTGTATCAGTTCGCCGTAAAATTCAATGTCCAACTTTAATTGATATGTGACGGGATCCTGACCTTCGGGCCATTGTCGTTTGCCTATCACGCGCCAGGAGGCGCTCGCCTTTGGTTCTGACATAGTCATTTTAGTGAATGGAATGATTGCATTACCATCCTGGAGCACCCCACCCCGCACGACACTCGCATTTTGGCCTGTCCTCTGAAGGATCCCGTCTGGATGCATGAGCACTTCTGTATTCTTCGCGTCGTCTTCTGTGGATCCATAATATCTTCCGATAGTAACTCTTTTTGCCGCCTGGAAAGTTTTTTGGTCGCCTATTAATAAATAGACATTTGAATTCAACGTGGGGAGCATCCATCTCTTCTCCTCTGGTTCAGCGGGACCCTCTTCCACCTGCACCGGTTCCTGTTCCAGGGGCCGACCCGCGAGCGTCACCTTCGGCCCCTGGCTGTCGTCGCCGGCCGGCTGGCTCATGCTGGACTCATCGTGCTCGTCCGGTTCCTGTTCCCGAATCGGGGGGCCCACAATAATATCTCCTGGTTTTAAGAATGGTGTATCCACTCTGCTGTGGTATAATAAGGACGTGATGCCTTCTGGGGCTAGCTCGGTAGAATTAATATGAATCTTTCCATCTGCTCTTATGAATAAATTATATCCCTCTTTCTCATATAACTTCGCCCCATTTGACCATGTCTGTTTGAAGATGTAATCACCTACTATATTTCTGACCAGCTCCCGTGGAGGCTCAAGGTTCGGGAACACGGCTTCTGACTTTGGTCCGATTACGGTCCGTGAGGACAGCATCTCTTCCTCCATTTCGCTGGATAGTTTCACATGAATTTTGGTACCTTGTAAATTGCCCGCCGTCACCACATCCGTGTCCATTTATATTTTATAATATACTAGACATAAAAAAATTTAATTAATAATTTAATATCCACAATTACAATCTTCATCTTTTACCGGTCCTCCTCTTAGTATTACGTCTCTTTTTAGTCCTTCTCTTTTTAGTCCTTCTCTTTTTTGTTCTTCTCTTAGTATTACGTCTCTTTTTATGCGCGGTTTTCTTTTTGCGACCACCACCCACGCTCCTGCGCCGCGGCCGCGGCGCAGGAGCGGGATTATGAAACGCAAGAGTGACCGCACCCGCCATCTCCTCGGAAACTTGGTCCAAGTTTTTACCATCAACTGGTACTCCATTGACATGAGTAATTATCATACCCGCTCGTAGACCTTGTGCCTGCGCGATCGAATCTTTCATCACGGCGACAACTTTCACGCCAGATTCAAAAAAGTCGACAGCCCCCAGCGTGATCCACTTCCGCCCTGGCGGCAGCTGGATTGTTCCCCGTTCGGGTAAGTCCTCCTCCTTTTGTGGAACGCCGTCATCGCCCGGTGGTCCATTGACCCCACCAACAACGGAATCAGCAATCGCCATTTATAATATGCTATACAAAAAAAATATGAATGAATTAGTAATTTAAGCTCCACAATTACAATCTTCTTCTTTTACCGATCCATTATACGTAGCCATGATTATAAGTAATAAGAAGAAGAGTAGAACAACAACTTTGATATCAATACATCCGCATTTATTAATAATTTTCTGTAGGGTTTGCTTCATTATATATCTACTATCTATTTTAAAATTTGATAAATTAAATACTTAAAATATATTACATATCTTTCATATTATGTCGGAGGAATACTATTTGACGGACAATATAAGAGTAAATAATGATAAAATGGAATACAGGGATGATAAACAAGAATTTAAACTTATTAAGAAACATAATTGGCATCATGTCTTAAGTGAATATGGTTGGCAAAAGATTGATCGGCAATGGATTACCAAATTGAATAAGTTAAGTAAGGTGAAGGAAAAGAATTCATTATATGGCGTCCTAGATTGTGATTCAGATGGAGATTGTTTCTTTCATTGTATCGCGAACGCATTAAATGAAAGAGACAGAGATATAGGCAATTATTATAATTCAAATGATATTCGCGAAATACTCTCCGAAAATATTACCGAAGAACAATATGATATGATTATCAGTACTTATCGGATTATGAAAGACGCAGATGATTTTAGTGAGGGATGGGACCCCTATCAAATTAATTCTCTAGATGAATTTAAGGATAAGATTAAGACATCTGGTCATGAATACTGGGGTGATTATATTTTACTACAGGTTTTGATTACTATTTTGGAGGTTAATATCTTTATCTTAAATTGCAATAGTTTGATGAATGATTATTCAGTATATAATACACTCAATGATTATAATCCTAATTATGGTTCAATCTTCTTAATCTACG
>Ga0308016_10001093_pt1 | contig 13659 bp, 9 predicted proteins | sample Neamet233_FD_203129 | JGI IMG/M metagenome (GOLD analysis project Ga0308016, IMG submission 203129) | Marine microbial communities from water near the shore, Antarctic Ocean - #233 | ecosystem: Environmental > Aquatic > Marine > Unclassified | place: Southern Ocean | collected 2014-07-28
CCTCTGATGTAGCCAAAGCCCGGTAGCAATCATTAATATCCTTAATAGGCTTATTTGGATGACAATATGCATGAGCGATTACTGCTAATGCTTCCTCTATTTCACCTAGGGTTGCCATACCTGTAGAAACAATAAGGTCAGAACCAGTTTTTGCATGATTATGAATAAAAGGCCCGTTCGTGATTTCACCAGATGATATTTTAAGCGCACTTAACTTAGCCCCTGTCGTCAAGAAAGTAAGACTTTCTTCATCAAATGCTGTGGAAAGAAATTCAACATTATACCTTTTACAGCACGCAATAATTTCAAAATGCATTTTCTCGTCAAGCTCAAGCTTCTTAAGCATTTCATACTGACTTTCATCAGCACCGCAATTATTCTTTTGATACTGCGCTTTCTCGGCTTTTTTTGTCACCAAGTTTTCAGCCTTAAAGGATTGGAACTTTACAATATCAACACCTGCCTCAGCAGCTGCCGCGACGAGCTCCTTGGCTAAACCAATTTCACCATTGTGATTAACTCCAGCTTCAGCAATAATCTTTACGTGCATCAATACTTCCCAAATAAATTATTTGATATTTGTAACTATATCATAGAAGGGTTTACGGTGTATATTTTTAAAATCTATAGTCAACAGCCTCTTAAAAATTTGATCAGATGCATTTCCCTTTTTATAAGGATTAATCGTTGTACGCACCTTAGATTGCACCTCAGGTGAGGTAGCTAGTTGTAGTGCCTGTGTGATTTCATCTCTCTCTTCACTGCAATGAATTACACTACTGGCAGAGATGCGACCTTTTTGACGGTCGCCAATATTAATTGTTGGTCGCCCAAGCGAAGGCACTTCAATTATTCCACTAGAAGAATTACCCAGAACAAATTCACAATTTTTTACAGCGCTTAGATACTTAAGCTGTCCAAGGGATGCCGTCAAAATAACATTCTCCCTTGAAGCGCTAAACTCTTTTAGCCTGTCAATCAATTGGCGCCCAAAGGTATCGGCATTTGGGTAAGTTATAATAAATTGACGATCCGAATAATGGTCAATTGCAGCGAGTAATTCATTTAAAGCATCAATATTTGGTCTATTGGGAATAGTCACAGGATGATATGTAACAACACCAAATGGTTTATCAAGAGTATACTTTAAGGAGTTTGACAATTCATCAACACTTAACAAGGTAAGAACATCAAGATGATCAAGACCTGGAGCACCTACATGAAATACATGGTCAGGGTTTTCTCCCATTTGCTCTATTCTATTCTTATATTCTAGCGTACTCGCAAAATGTAAATGAGACATTTTAGTTATCGCATGGCGAATAGATTCATCCATTGCCCCTTCCGTAACTTCGCCCCCATGAATGTGAGCAATTGGTATACCCGCGATTAATGCAGAACTAGCCGCTGATAACATTTCATAGCGATCCCCGAGAAGAACCAGCAGATCAGGCGCCAATTCCTCGAATGCCTCTGAAAAACCCATTTGAGCCAAAGCCATAGATTTTGATACTGAAACCGCACTATCGCTGGCAAGTAACATATCAACTTTTTTATCTACGAAAAAACCATCCGCTTCAATTTGGTTAAGTGTAAAGCCAAACTCTTGAACAAGGTGCGCCCCAGTAACAATAAGCTGCAGGACGGTTTGATCACTCTCTTGAATACGTCGCATTAAATTTTGCAACAAGCCATACTCTGCGCGCGTGCCTGTAACTACACATATATTTTTTGTTTCACCCATCATTTAAAGCCTAACACTGCTTGGTAAATTTACAACTCGATCCTCAAGCCACTGTGAATTCTCTAGTAGCCCACATTGACAGTTTTCAAACATAGGTAACTTATTCATTAAGGACCAGATAGGACGGATCATAACTTTTTCAGCATTCACAACCTCAAGAAGTTTATCACGCTCTTTGCGGTTTTTCAGAACAATAGCATTCAGCCAAAAATTTGATTCCGCCCCCTTTGGCTCATCAACAAAAGTCTCTTCTCTATTTAAGAAAAAATCCTTATATTGAGCCGCAGTCTCGCGCTTAGAAATCAGATATTTATCAGTTTGTTCAAGTTGCGCACATCCAAGAGCAGCATTTAAGTTTGGCATTCGATAATTGTATCCAACCTCACTGTGGCTAAACTCAAAAGGATGCGGCACTTTTGCCGTTGTGGTTAAATATTTTGCTCGCTTAATCATTTTGGAGTGCCGAGAAACAATAATACCTCCGCCGCCCGTTGTAATTACTTTATTACCATTAAAGCTAAAAGCAGCAATATCACCAAATGTGCCGAGAGCACTGCCTTTATAGGAACTACCGAGGGCTTCAGCAGCATCCTCAATAAGCACAACACACCACTTATTACAAAGGTCAGCTATCTCATCGATACGGCAAGGATGACCAAATGTGTGCATAGGCACCACCGCTTTGATAACACGTCCCGTATTCTTATTGATACATACGCCTTCAACGATTTCAGCATTCTCGTCTAAAAAATTACCCAAAGCCTTTGGAGACATCCCCATAGTATCTTTGTCTACATCAACAAAAACTGGATGTGCCCTTTGATAATTTATTGCATTACAAGTGGCCACAAAAGTCAAAGCTTGTGTAATAACTTCATCATCTTGCTGTACATTAGCTAAAATCAGGGCTGTATGAAGTGCTGCCGTACCATTTACGCATGCGACCGCATTATCCATACCAACATAAGCCGCAAAGTCTTGCTCAAAACGATCCACATAAGCACCAACACTTGATACAAATGTGCTATCGATAGCATCCATTACATACTTTTTTTCATTGCCATTAAATTGGGGCTCATGAAGATAGATAGGTGCATCGGTTTCATACAGTTTGCGAATAAAAGAAACAATTTCACCTGACATAATCACAATATTCCACGTGTATCAATTAATTTTGCATCACCCAACTGAGTTAAAGTAATTTCTTTAAAGGGAGAGTGATCTACTAGTAGCACAACGACATCAGCCTTTTCAAGACCAATGATCAAGCTTTCTAAAGGCACACCCAATTTAGCTAAAGATGCAGTTTGTACATCAATATTTGGCTCAACCGCAATAATTTCACCAAGACGTTCATGTGCGAGACGCTCAGTAATCAAAAGAGCTGGGCTTTCTCGAAGATCATCAATGTCAGCTTTGAAGGCTAGACCAAGGCACAAAATCACGGGACGCTCTCTGCCAGATGCAGCTGCAGCGTCCTTGACCTTTTCAATCACCCACGCTGGTTTACTATCATTTATCTCACGTGCGGCACGGATAATCTTCGCCTCATCGGGTACCGCATCAACAATAAACCAAGGGTCAACCGCGATACAGTGCCCGCCTACGCCTGGGCCAGGCTGAAGGATATTCACGCGAGGGTGGCGATTTGAAAGGCTAATGAGTTCCCATACATTAATATCAAGCTTATCACAGATAATGGAAAGTTCATTTGCAAAGGCAATATTTACATCACGAAAACTATTTTCAGTAAGTTTGGCGAGTTCTGCTGTTCTAGCTGTGGTGATGACGCAGTCACCCTCTACAAATATTTCGTAAAGCGCTTTGGCTTTATTGGAGCACGCAGTCGTGATGCCGCCAATAATTCTATCATTTGAAACTAATTCGATGAGAACTCGACCAGGCAGCACTCGTTCAGGGCAATGGGCGGCATAATATGCTTTACCTGCACCGCCGGCATCTTTTAAGTCGGGCCGCTCTTCCTCTAACCATTCAACTATTTTTTCTGTTGCTCCGGGCGGAACGGTTGATTCCAATACGATCAAACTACCTGACCTTACGTAAGGGGCTATAGATCGGATCGCAGCCTCAACGTAAGCAAGGTCAGGTTCATGGTCGCCTTTAAAAGGTGTCGGTACGGCAATTAAATAAGCATCCGCTTCTTCAGGTATGAGTGATGCTTTAAGGTTGCCGTTTTTAATTACATTATGAAGTAATCCATCAAGGTCTGCTTCTACGATATGAGCTTTACCACTATTAATTATTTCGACTGCTTTTGGGTTAACATCAACACCAATAACTTCTACGCCACTACGCGCAAAAACAGCAGCTGTAGGTAACCCTATATAACCAAGCCCTATCACACAAATTTTATTAAAAGCAGGCATTTAAAATAATATCCTTAATCGTTTTTGATGCAGTTCCATCCCCATAAGGGTTGTGAGCTTGGCTCATATCATAATATGCACTGTCACTCTCTAATAAATTTATAACTTCTGTGATAATTTTATTTTTATCTGTCCCTACTAGTTTTACGGTCCCCGCATCAACAGCTTCTGGGCGTTCTGTTGTGTCACGCATGACGAGTACAGGCTTTCCGAGTGAGGGGGCTTCTTCTTGAATACCACCAGAGTCCGTTAAAATGATGTGACTTCTTTCCATCAGGTAAACAAAAGTTGGATAATCCTGCGGTTCAATAAGGTGAATATTATTTTTACCATTAAGGCTTTCATGAACAATATTTTTAACATTCGGATTTAAATGAACCGGATATAAAATTTCGCAGTCGTCTCTTTCCGATAATACACCAAGGGCATCACAGATACTTTCAAAACCGCCGCCAAAATTCTCACGCCGATGTCCGGTGACTAAGATAAGTTTTTTTGCTGAATTTAAATACGCGAACTTTTGGTGAAGAGCTTCTAGTACATTTTCATCTTGTTTTAATTTATTAGTCGCAAGAAATAATCCATCAATTACGGTATTGCCAGTAACATAAATATTTTTCTCATCCACATTTTCGATAAGGAGGTTATTTTTAGCTTTTTCCGTTGGCGCAAAATGAAAAGAGGCAAGTGATCCTGTAAGTTTACGATTAGCTTCTTCTGGCCACGGTGAATAAATATTGCCCGTACGTAACCCTGCCTCAACATGTCCAACAGGAATTTTTTGATAAAAAGATGCTAATGAAGCCGACAAAGTAGTATTTGTATCCCCATGAACAAGAACTAAATCCGGCTTTTCTATTTCAAGAACTTTAGTAAGTTCAGTTAATATACGTGCAGTAACATCAGCCAGAGTTTGCCCAGCCTCCATAATATCCAAATCATAATCGGGTGTAATTGAAAAAAAATCCAAGACTTGATCAAGCATTCCTCGGTGTTGTGCTGTCACACAGACCTTATTTTCAATGCCCACAGCATTATTAAGTGCATGCACCACTGGTGCCATTTTTATAGCTTCAGGGCGCGTGCCAAAAACTTGTAATACTTTCATAAATTTTTCTTATCTAATTTTCTAACGTCTGATATTATAAATTACATTAATAAAGAAACAAGAACCAATAAATATTTATTGGTTCTACTACAGTTTATTATTTGAGTATTATAGCTAGATAATTCTACTCACCTCATTAACTTCTCAACAATATATTCCGCCGCCTCATCAGCACTGTTATCGACCGTATTCACATGAATTTCTGCGCTTTCCGGCATTTCATATGGGCTGTCAATCCCGGTGAAGTTTTTTAGGTCTCCAGCCCGGGCTTTTTTGTACAGGCCTTTTACGTCGCGGGCCTCGCATACTTCTAATGGAGTATCTACGAAGACTTCTATAAACTCTCCATCCCCAACCATTTCGCGAACCATCTGACGTTCGGCTTGGAAGGGAGAAATGAAGGCGGTTAGGACTATTAGGCCTGCGTCAACCATCAACCTAGCTACTTCACCGACACGGCGGATATTTTCTACGCGGTCGACGTCGGTGAAGCCTAGGTCTTTGTTTAGGCCCTGGCGAACATTGTCACCGTCTAGGAAATATGTGTGTTTACCCATTACGTGGAGTTTCTTTTCCACCAAATTAGCAATTGTAGATTTTCCTGACCCTGATAGACCCGTGAACCAGAGAATTTTTGGATGTTGATGTTTCTGAGTTGCCCTAATTTTCTTGTGAACATCAACGGCTTGCCAATGGACGTTGCTGGCGCGCCTCAGGCCGAAATTGATCATGCCGCAGGCCACAGTTGAGTTTGTGAATTTATCAATGAAAATAAAACTACCCATGGATTTATTGTCCTTATAAGCGTCAAAGGCTATGGGTTCGGACGTTTTGATATTTACAAGGCCGATTTCATTTAATTCAAGGACTTTACCGCTCTCATGTTCAAGAGAATTCACATTCACTTTGTGCCTTAATTCCGATACAGCCCCTTCGATGGTTTTATTGTTAGTTTTGATCAGATAAGGTCTCCCCGGCAGCATTTGTTCATCATGCATCCAGATCAAATGGGCTTGAAATTGATCTGTGGTTTCAGGGCGATCGTTGATGTTAGCTATCACGTCGCCTCTGGAAATATCAATTTCATCTTCTAAACATAATGTAATTGCTTGGCCGGCAAGGGCCCTATTTTGCTCACCTTTTCCATCAATAATTTGACTTACCTTACTTATTTTAGCACTCGGTAAGGCGATTATTTCATCGCCAACGTTAATTGAGCCTGATGCGATGGTGCCACTAAACCCTCTGAAATCTAGGTTGGGACGATTTACCCACTGAACGGGCAACCTAAGTGGTTGTGCGGTATTGTCTTTATCAATCTTGACCTCTTCAAGGTATTTCATAAGCAAGGGGCCTTGATACCATTTTGTGTTATCAGAGCGCTCAAGAACATTATCGCCTTTAAGGGCGGACATTGGGATAGATATGATATTATTAAAACCAAGGCTTGATGAAAATTCGCAATAATCTCTGTCAATCCAATCGAATATTTTTTGGTCATAATCAACAAGGTCCATTTTATTAATAGCGAGAACGACATTTTTAATGCCAAGTAGGCTAACGATAAAACTATGACGCCTTGTTTGTGTTAATATGCCTTTGCGTGCATCAATCATCAGAATAGCGAGATCGGCAGTTGAGGCACCAGTAGCCATATTTCTGGTATATTCCTCATGACCCGGGGTATCAGCCACAATGAATTTTCGTTTGTCTGTTGAAAAATACCTGTAGGCAACATCAATGGTGATGCCTTGTTCGCGTTCAGCGGCGAGGCCATCGACTAAAAGCGCAAAATCTATTTTTTGCCCTTGGGTACCGTGCTTTTTACTGTCGCTTTCAAGGGCTGATAATTGATCTTCAAATATCATCTTGCTATCGTATAGCAAACGTCCAATTAAAGTTGATTTTCCGTCATCGACAGAGCCACAAGTAATGAAGCGCAAAAACCCTTTTTTTTCGTGAGATCTGAGGTAAGCGGAAATATCTGTCTCAATAAGGTCTGATTGATGCGACATTAGAAATACCCCTCTTGTTTTTTCTGCTCCATTGAAGCCCCCGCGTCTTGATCAATCACGCGACCTTGTCTTTCGGACGTTCTGGTAAGAAGTATTTCTTGTATGATGCCTTCCAATGTGTTGGCTTCACTTTCAATGGCACCCGTTAGCGGATAACAACCTAACGTTCTAAAGCGCACCATTTTTTGCATAATTTCTTCGCCGTCATGAATTGGCATACGTTCATCATCTACCATGATTAGCTGACCGTCACGTTCAACGACGGGACGTTTTGCGGCTAAATAAAGAGGAACGATTGGAATATTTTCAAGATGGATATATTGCCAAATATCAAGCTCCGTCCAATTGGATAACGGGAATACACGAATGCTTTCGCCTTTATTGATACGGTTATTATATATATTCCAAAGTTCTGGGCGTTGGTTCTTTGGATCCCAACGGTGGCCTTCTGAACGAAAAGAAAAAACACGTTCTTTCGCACGAGATTTTTCTTCGTCGCGCCTTGCACCACCAAAGGCAGCATCGAAGCCGTGTTTATCAAGAGCTTGTTTAAGGCCCGCTGTCTTCATTACATCAGTATGCGTGGCGGAACCATGAGTGAAGGGGTCGATGCCTTTTTCTAAACCGTCAGCATTAATATGAACGAGTAGGTCTAGATTATTATTTTTCACCATCGCGTCTCTAAACGCGATCATTTCTTTAAATTTCCAAGTCGTGTCTATATGGAGTAAAGGAAAAGGAAGTGTTCCGGGCGCAAAGGCTTTAAGCGCTAGATGAAGCAACACTGCACTGTCTTTACCAATACTATAAAGCATGACGGGTTTCTCACTCGTAGCGGCTACTTCGCGCATAATATGTATGCTTTCCGCTTCAAGACTTTCTAAATGGGTTAAGGACATTCAGTTTCTTTCATTCCATAATATTTAAATTATTATGCAGTATTTAATACTTATACAAACTTAAATAATTCTAAATATTATTACTTTTCTAATATGCATCTATTTCTAACACATAATTATTTTTGTATAAAATATTTAACTAGAATTGATACTACAACCTTCATAAATAATTTTATTTGTTGTAATAATAATCTATACATTAATTCCTTAAAAGGTTCGAATAAAGTATCAGAATAAAAAATTGAAACAGAAGTAATCTCTCTAGCCCCAAGTTATAAATTTATAGACCATAACCATTTGATAAATAAAACTATTCTAAAAGAGATATAAATGACTTGGTTCTCTGGGATTTAAATGGTGGGCGGTACAAGGTTCGAACTTGTGACCTCCTCGATGTCAACGAGGCGCTCTACCACTGAGCTAACTGCCCACACAATAGGTAATTAAGTAGGAGACGATTTATACTTAACTTACACAAAGAAGCAAGTCCTAAGGTATATATATTTTATTCATGGAAGATTAAATTAAAATTTGATATCATATGCTGATGAAATTATAACTATTATTGATATATTAGAATTAGCCTTAATACTAAGTAAATAGCAGTAGGAATAAGTAATGCTTGGACCAAATACGAACCTTGAAATTTCTGTAGCCAAACGATCGCAAGAAACTTTGGAGCTTCTAATGTTGCGCCGATCCCTCACTGTTAAAGATATGATCCATCCTGGTCCCAGCGAAGAACAACTCAAACAAATTCTTGAAATAGGCTCAAGGGTTCCCGATCACAAAAAACAGGTGCCATGGAGATTTTTAACATTTGAAAAAAATACACGAGGAAAATTTGGCAAAATATTACGGTTAACTTTTGCTAAAAATAATCCCAGAACCAATGAGAAAATTCTTGATTTTGAAGAAAATCGTTTTCTTAGAGCCCCTCTAATAATTGCGGTTATTTCCACTGCCGATAAAGATAACCCTAAAGTACCTGAGTGGGAACAAATTTTAACAGCGGGTGCTGTCTGTCAAAATATTCTCATCGCCTCAAATGCAATGGGTTACGCTAGCCAATGGCTCACAGAATGGTATGCATATGATAACGTAGTTCTTAAGAAATTAAACCTCAACCCTAATGAAAGAATAGCAGGTTTTATCTACATAGGCACCGCCAGTAAACAACCAAAAGAACGTGGGCGTCCCGACCTCGCCAATCTCGTAAAAAAATGGGAGTGAGCCATTTCAATTTAATGGGCCACAATAATGACAAAGGAAACACTTTTATAATATATTAAAAGAGTTGTTCTTTTGTCTTAAGAAATTGAAGGTCAGGGTTCTCTTTAATAGCCTTATCAAGTCTCCATAAATTTCGCGCAAGAAATACTGGTGAACCGTTATGATCTTCAGCCATGTTCGCTTTATTATTATCTATAAATTTTTTCAACTTGAAGGGGTCTTCTCCCTCTACCCATCGCGCAGTATACAAAGAAGTTGCCTCAAACCGACAAGGAACATCATATTCTGTGCGTATCCGATCAGCCATAACTTCAAATTGCAACATACCAACAACACCAACATACCACTCAGCCCCAATAACAGGTTTAAAGACACGCGCAGCACCCTCCTCTGCAAGTTGGTGTAAAGCCCGGCTCAAATGCTTAGCTTTCATAGGTTCATCAGGTCTCACTGTTTGAATATATTCAGGCGCAAAGCTCGGAATACCAATAAATTTCAAATTTTCCCCTTCAGTCAAACTATCGCCTATACGCAGGTTTCCATGGTTTGGAATACCAATAATATCGCCAGGCCAAGCCTCTTCTGCTAACTCTCTATCCTGGGCAAGAAATAATACAGGATTATGCAGATTAACAAGTTTACCGTCACGAACATGTTTAAGCTTCATTCCTCGCTTAAATTTTCCGGAAACTAGTCGAAAAAAAGCAATTCGATCGCGATGTTTTGGATCCATATTAGCTTGGATTTTAAAAACAAACCCACTCACCTTTGGCTCATGAGGATCCACTTCTCTAATGGTGGATAAATATCGCCCTGGAATTGGCGCAAAATTGGTTAGTCCATTAAGTAACTCTTTAACACCAAAGGTATTTATAGCCGAACCAAAATAAACTGGTGTTAAAGTACCTTCTAGGTATGCCTGTTGATCAAACGCTGGGCAAAGCTCACGCACCATTTCTACTTCTTCGCGTAACTGTTCCACTAAATCTGACGGCAATAATTCATCTAGTTTTGGATCGTCAATACCTTTACAAACAACGCCAGCATCAGGAATATTACCTTTACTCCTCTCAACTAGTATCAAACGATCATTGATCAGGTCATAGCAGCCTTTAAAGCTTCGCCCCATGCCGATAGGCCATGTTGCCGGCGCTACATCAAGCGCCAACTTATCAGCTAGGTCATCCAGGAGATCAAACGGGTTTAAAGCTTCGCGGTCCATCTTGTTAAAAAATGAAATTACCGGCATATCGCGCAAACGACAGACTTCAAAGAGCTTCCTTGTCTGCCCTTCCACGCCCTTGGCACTATCAAGAACCATTACCGCACTATCAACTGCGGTTAAAACTCTGTATGTATCCTCAGAAAAATCTTCATGGCCAGGAGTATCAAGCAAATTAAACATATATTTGTCATATTCAAACGACATCACAGATGAAGCAACAGAAATCCCCCGCTCTTGTTCAACCTTCATCCAATCTGAACGTGCGCGACGTCGAGCACCCCGTGCCTTAACCTCACCAGCCATCTGTATAGCACCACCAAAAAGCAGTAACTTTTCAGTTAACGTTGTCTTACCAGCATCGGGGTGAGCGATAATCGCAAATGTTTTTCTACGGTCTACTTCTTCATTAAGTATCGACATTGAAAATTCTCAATTAAAAAAAACTCTTAAACTTCGGGAAATCTAAGAGCTTCAATAGCCATTGTACAGAGTTTATTTAATATTTAAATTCTAAAAAACTGGAATAATTAAAATATCAGGTCTTTATTAACAAAACTAAATGCTTCTTTGCTTTAATAGCTTAATGAATTTTTATTATTGTTACTATATAGAAAACTCGATTTTAATACTCTATTATTAATTTCAAACCCCTAACGAAAAATAATCTTTGGATTACAAAAGACTTTAAATGGACACCAATTAAAAACCAATCTCACTAAAGCATCTATCATTATTTTACGAAAAAGATTAAAATAATTATTTATTATTGAAATATCAATCGTGTTTTGAAATGTTACCTAACATATAAAATACAGATTATTCAATTGATCCGCGTATGATAATGATTAATTCTAGAAGACTAAGGAGAAACAATATATGAGCAAGTTTCATCGCAAAAAAAATAATAACAAAATAGCTAATAAAAAAGATAAGAGACTAATAATTATTCTAGTTGTTGCTATTTTAGCCCTAATAGCTTTTTTGTTAGCAGTTACTTAAATATTTTTATAAAAAACTATTAAATTTAATAAACTTTATACTGTAATTGTAATTTTATGCTTTTTTCAGTGCAGCCTGCGCCGCAGCCAGACGAGCTATTGGAACTCGGTAAGGTGAACAAGATACATAGTTTAGTCCAAGGTTATGGCAAAATTCAACGGAAGCTGGATCACCTCCATGTTCCCCACAAATTCCAACCTTAAGATCACTTCGTGTCGCCCGACCGCGTTCAAAACCAACTTTTATAAGCTCCCCAACACCATCTTGATCAAGGGTAACAAACGGATCATTTTCAAATATACCCGCTTTAAGGTAATCCTCAAGAAAATGACCGCTATCATCACGACTTATGCCATAAGTGGTTTGCGTTAAATCATTAGTTCCAAAACTAAAGAACTCTGCTTCAGTTGCTATCTCACCTGCCTGAAGAGCCGCCCGCGGTAACTCAATCATTGTGCCAACCATATAATCCATTTTTTGACCCGAGCTTGAAATTATCTCATCTGCTATATTACAAATAAGGTTTTTAAGTATCTTAAGCTCTTTACTAGTAGCAACCAATGGCACCATAATTTCAGGAATAATAGTTTCATTAAGGTTTTGTGACACCTCAAGGGCAGCTTCGATGATTGCTGTCGTCTGCATCTCATATATTTCTGGAAAGGATATGCCCAGACGACAACCACGATGACCAAGCATCGGGTTAAACTCGTGAAGCTCTTCGGCCCTCCTTTTCAAAAACATCATATCCTCTCCCATAACTTCAGCTAGTTCTTTATAATCCTCTTCCTTCTGAGGAAGAAACTCATGAAGTGGGGGGTCTAGAAGACGAACTGTTACAGGGAGACCTCGCATAATAGTGAAGAGTTTAATAAAATCATTTCTTTGAACTGGCAGTAGTTTAGAAAGGGCATCTTTACGAGCTTCTTCACTATTAGACATAATCATCTGGCGTACATTGATGATACGGGCAGCATCAAAGAACATATGTTCGGTGCGACAAAGACCAATGCCTTCTGCTCCAAATTCACGGGCTGCTGATGCATCAAGCGGAGTTTCGGCATTACTGCGAACTTGGAGTGTCCGGCTATCATCGGCCCAACCCATAAGTTCAGAGAAATGTTCACCGAGTTCGGGTTTAATGGTAGCTACTTCCCCAACCATAACCTCACCATTTCCACCATCAATAGTGATCACTTCTTTTCTTTTTATAGTCCGTTTGCCGACAGTTACAGTGCCATTAGCCAAATCAATATGCAGTCCGCTCGCACCAGAGACACAAGGGCGCCCCATACCACGAGCAACTACGGCTGCGTGGGAAGTCATCCCTCCACGACTGGTCAAAATACCTTTTGCTGCATACATTCCATGGATATCTTCAGGACTTGTTTCTATGCGAACAAGGATTACATCCTTACCTGCTTTAGATAGTTCCTCCGCTTCATCAGCAGAAAAAACCATAATACCACTCGCTGCACCAGGAGACGCAGGCAGTCCTTTGGTGATAACATCCCGGTGCGCTTCGGGATCAAGGGTAGGATGCAACAACTGATCTAAGGCAGAGGGTTCAATCCTGAGGATTGCCTCTTTCTTACTTATGATGCCCTCACGAACCATCTCAACGGCAATCTTAAGGGCAGCCGATGCTGTTCTTTTTCCGCTACGCGTTTGAAGTATCCAAAGTTTATTTTGCTGTACGGTAAATTCAATATCCTGCATATCCCGGTAATGAGTTTCGAGTATTCGGAAAATATCAACAAGTTCATTATAAACACTTTTCATACTTTCTTCCATCGACGGCATATTTGATCCGGCAATAATCCTGTCTTCTTTGGTCAAATTTTGTGGTGTACGAATACCTGCAACAACATCTTCGCCTTGAGCATTGATAAGGTATTCACCGTAGTAAGCGTTATTACCGGTCGACGGGTCACGAGTAAAAGCAACACCAGTGGCGCAGTCATCACCCATATTTCCAAATACCATAGATTGAACATTAACGGCAGTACCCCAGTTATTGGAAATATTATTTAGACGGCGGTAAGTCAT
>Ga0308016_10001094_pt1 | contig 13658 bp, 12 predicted proteins | sample Neamet233_FD_203129 | JGI IMG/M metagenome (GOLD analysis project Ga0308016, IMG submission 203129) | Marine microbial communities from water near the shore, Antarctic Ocean - #233 | ecosystem: Environmental > Aquatic > Marine > Unclassified | place: Southern Ocean | collected 2014-07-28
GACTGCCCACATAATGAGCAATATTTGACGCTCATAAGCACTTCCGAGGTATTTGCAATCGATGAATGATTTATTTGATGTAAGCGGCAAGATTGCCTTGGTAACCGGTGGTTCGCGTGGAATCGGTGAAATGATCGCCGAGGGTTATGTCGCGAACGGAGTGAAAACCTATATCTCGGCCCGTAAAGCGGACGCGTGTGATGCAACTGCGGCACGTCTGTCGGAGCAGGGAGAATGCATTTCGATTCCTGCGGATCTTTCGACATTGGAGGGGATACAGACGCTTACAGACGAGATTAAGTCACGCGAGAGTCAACTTGATATTCTCGTGAATAACGCGGGCGCGACATGGGGCGCTTCGATCGAAGACTTCCCCGAGGCTGCCTGGGACAAGGTCATGAACATCAATGTCAAAGGGCCGTTCTTTTTGACCCGGGCGATGCTGCCGTTGCTCGAGGCATCTGCATCTGCCGGCGATCCTGCAAGAATAATAAACGTCGGCTCAATCGACGGACTGAATATCAATAAGATGGGCACATATTCCTATGGCCCGAGTAAGGCGGCGATTCATCATCTGACCCGCACCCTGGCATCGCATCTCGCTGACCGCCATATCACAGCCAATGCTATCGCACCTGGTCCATTCCCGAGTAAAATGACGGCTGGAATTCAGCGCGCTATGGGTGATCAAATCACAGAGAACATACCCCTTAAGCGCTGGGGCGTACCGGCGGACATGGCAGGAACCGCTATTTATCTTGCGTCTAAAGCGGGTGCCTACGTATCGGGATCGGTAATTCCGGTTGATGGCGGAATCGTTGCGTCGTCAAGGACATTGTAGGGCAGCCTGCCTCCTACATTTGAATCGTCAAAGGTTGAAGGCTATGAAACGAATCAGGGATGTAATTTGGTTTACTTCGGTAGTGGCATTACTGGCTGCATGCGGTGTTGCTGATAAGAACGATAAGACCAGTGTGCAATCGGTGGCAGTGAAAGACAAACCTGCGGCCTACGAGCCTCCTGGAGCTGCGCACGCCCCATTTGAAATTGACTACGAGATCATCGGCACGCCTATTGTTGGCAACCCAGTGGCAGTGCAATTGCGATTGGTGTCGACGTGGGGGCCTCGGCCGATTCACCTCGAATTCAACATTAACGACGCCTCGTCGATGAGTTTCGCGGAAGCGCAGCCGCAAACTATCGATCTGGAGCTCGCCGCGAATGACAATACGCTGTTGCAGCGCGTGTCGATCATTCCACAGAAAGAAGGCCGCATCTATCTGAGCGTCAATGCATCCTTTGAAACCGCCGATGGCACGGTATCTACAATCACAGCTATTCCAATTCACGTAGGGAAGGTATCGACCGCGCCCATCGAACATGGCGAAATTCAGGTAACCGAGGATGGTGATGAGGTGCGAGTGCTTAGCGGTGACTGAAAATACTCTTAAGTATCGCCGACGTTGTGATGTACGAAGCGAAGAGCACCCTAGAGGAAGAAGTGGCAAATGATCGCGCCGCTTACATTGAAGCCGAGATGGCCTCGTAGGCAGGCCGACCTAATCCTTAGGGGTTCTGACTTTCCGTGATTAATACGAACTCGAGAAGGGCCGGGTCCACCATATCGTAAATAATGCCTCCGAAAACATCACCAAGGTTTGCATTCAGTCTAATTGGGCCTGCGAGTACCTCCTTCTCTGAGGGCTCGGTAAGGTAAATGTCGTAACTACCTGCAGGCAATAAAGCGGCGCCCGTGGGCGTTGCTGTGGGCACCCCGTATATTTTGGGGAACTGTTCATCGATCAGCGTATCAGCGTTAACAATATAGATATCAACAGCACCGAAATTGGTATTTGAGTTATAAATCTGCAATTTCGCAGCGGTATCGACTGGGCGCCGATCGGGAAGATAAGTACTAATAAGGAATGCAGCGTCGAGCCCGACGGCGAGTGTTCTGGCCCGACCACCACCGCTGTCATTAACAACAAAGTTGATCAATGCTGGCGCTATTAGTCCGGTGGGCACATAAATAAACGGATTGTCGCCAATTGGCAATGCCACTTCATTCGTAACGTCTTTGAAATTGTGTCCGGAAACCCAGGGAAGACTCGTCGCTGTTATTTCTTCGTTATATATATCGACAGAATTCATGGCAAGTGAAGCATGTACAAACTCGGACATAGAGGGGAAATTAATGTCTAGAATCGTCGCCTCGCTAACTGACGATCCAGACCTCGTGTACGTCTTCACGATCATCGGCGCCGAAGTATTTGCACCGCCATCAAATGAAGCAATAGTGGACTGAGTACCGAGTAGAAATGGAGTGGCATCCGATTCGAACACGACGCTACCAGGAAGGTCTGCTTCGGTAAGAGTCAGCACGTAATCACCAGCCTCAAAGTCGACTGACGGCAATATCTCTCCAAACGCGAGAGTGCCAACAGCTTGACCTATAGCCGGAGCAACCCCCGGAGCGGCGAAGTAGAAATCCAGATTGCCGCGAGATTCGGCCGTATGGGCAAATCGAGCTTCGAAAATGGTTTCCGCAGCACCAAAATCTCGTTCTGGAGCCTCCCAGATTGTGACTGCTGGACTATCTAGCGTACCGCTCAGTAGCATTGTGTGTTCGGTGCCCAGAACCATTTTGAGGGGCTGGCTGGCGAAACGAACTCTGCCTGCGCTACCGGCATAAATAACTTCAAAACTAAACACATAGTCGAGGTCGTCGTATATCGACAGCATCGTGGTCGAGCGATAATCTGCCACTCCAATGGTGCTCTCTTGGATAAGAAGCGCCACCTCTGGCGAAGCCTTGATAGCATTAATCATCCGAATGCTCCCTTTACCTGTGGCTTCTGGTGGTAATGCGGATTCGTCGCTGCTACAAGCTCCCAAAATGAGCATGCTGGTGAGCGCCAATAATATAAATGTCTGCTTCATCAATTGGTTCACTTTTCGTAGTCGTAGACCGACTTGACCTCCAAAAATTCATTCATAATGGAAGGTGGCTGCCGAATCGCGGTCGTGTTAGATGCTGAGGAATTTCTGCCGATACTCGGCCGGTGGCATGTCATACCAGGACTTGAACGCCGTCGTAAAGGTGCTGATATTTGAGTAGCCCAGCAACATGGCGATCTCAAGAGATTGGAGCCTGTCGTCCGAGAGGTAGCTGACGGCCAGGACGGCCCGCACTTCCTGCAGGACTTTTTGAAAGCTCGTCTTCTCCGCCTTGAGGCGGCGTTGCAGGGTTCGGCGACTGAGCTTTAATGCATGGCAGGCGGCGTCGGCATTAGCTTCGCCGCACGCCATAAGGTCACCGAGCTTGCGTTTTAGCTCGCCTACGATATCGTCCTGTTTGTAAAGGGACAGGAGATATTTCTCAGCCTGGTCTGTGAGTTGATGATACATGCGCGCAGTATAACCTACGTACGTCCGAAATAAGGAATCAAGATGGCCTCACCCGTAAGCTACAGGCTCGAAGGTATTATAGGCATCATTACTGTCGACAGTCCGCCGGTCAATGCACTGTCTCACGCCGTGCGCGAGGGAATTTTTGACGCGATCAGTGAGGCTCAAGGTGATTCGTCAGAAGCTATTGTCATTAGCTGCGATGGCCGGACATTCTTCGCTGGTGCGGACATAACGGAATTTGACAAACCCCTCAAAGATCCGGGCCTACCAGATCTCGTCAAGGCGATTGAAGCATCGTCCAAACCCGTGGTGGCAGCGATGCATGGCACCGCACTGGGTGGTGGTTTCGAAATGGCGTTGGCAGCGCATTATCGATGCGCGATGCCGTTCGCTAAAGTCGGCTTGCCCGAAGTAAAACTTGGACTTCTTCCGGGTGCCGGCGGCACGCAACGAACAACCAGACTCGCAGGTGTGAAGGCGTCTCTAGACTTGATTACGAGCGGTGTTCCGATTGTGGCCGCAAAAGCCAAATCGCTTGGTTTAATCGATAAGATTATTGATGGCAATCTGCTAAGTGGTGCGATCGCCTGGGCAGGACAACTTGTTGCCGACCAAGCGCCGATTCGCCGCAGCAGTGAGCAGGCTGTGCCCGAATATGACGCTGCTATTTTTGAAGAATATCGGACGTCCCTGAGAAGGCGAGCCCGCGGTCAGATCGCACCTGGCCGCATCGTAGCCGCCGTTGAGGCTGCTGCGACGATGTCCTTTACGGATGGCCTTGCGATAGAAAAACAAGCATTTCTTGATTGTATGGCTAGCCCGGAGTCGGCAGGCATGCGGCATATCTTCTTCGCCGAAAGAGAGGCGTCCAAAGTTGATGACTTGCCCCGTGACATCGTCCAACGGCCAATCGAGACTGTCGGCATTATTGGGGGCGGTACAATGGGCGGTGGCATAGCCATGAGCTTCGCGAATGCTGGCATACAAGTGACTATGATCGAGATCAGCGACGAGGCTTTGGTTCGCGGGCTGTCCATTATTGATCGCAATTACGCCGGGAGCGTCAAACGAGGCAAGTTAAGCGAGAAGCAAGTCGCAAGTTACAGAGCGCTCATATCTGGATCAACCGACTATGCAGCTCTTGCGGACGTCGATATGGTGGTCGAGGCTGTGTTCGAAAATCCGGACCTCAAAAAGAAGATATTTAAGCAGTTGGATGATGTGTGCAAACCGGGTGCGATATTGGCAACCAATACGTCCTACCAGGACGTCGATGCTATCGCTGCGGTCACAAGTCGTCCTGAAGATGTCGTTGGAATGCATTTTTTCAGCCCGGCTCATATCATGAAGTTACTGGAAGTCGTTCGCGGCGAAAAGACGGCAGATGATGTCTTAGCATCCGTAATGGCTGTGGCAAAGAAAATCCGTAAGGTCGCGGTAGTGTCAGGCGTTTGTTACGGGTTTATCGGAAATCGAATGCTGCAGCCGTACGGAAAGACTTCGCAGATGTTGTTACTCGAGGGCGCAACACCACAGCAGATTGATTCGGCGATGGAATCGTGGGGTATGGCGATGGGCCCGCTGCGAGTATTTGATCTGGCGGGGCTCGATATAGACTACACGGCGCGTCAGGCGCTGACCGATGAGCAGAAAGGCGATCCAATGTTTTATCGGGTACCGGACTTACTAGTTGAGGCTGGTCGGATGGGACAAAAATCGGGGGCTGGTTTCTACACTTATGAGGGCAATCGCAAAGCGACTTCCGATCCCGTTGTTAACAAGATGATTGAAAAAGTAGCCGCTGAACTCGGCGTTGAGCGACGAGAAATATCGGACGGCGAAATTGTAGAGCGACTCATATCATCTCTTGTCGACGAAGGGCGGAAGATCCTGGACGAAGGTATTGCGCAACGTTCGAGCGATATTGATATCGTCTACATCTACGGTTACGGCTTCCCGGCAGCGAGAGGCGGGCCGATGTTCTACGCAGACAACGCTGTTGGTTAATCCGCTAGCCTCTTGGCGAAAGGCATGAAGTCCGCAATCGGTCAGTCTGGGTCGATAAACAGCTCGATCATGTAGTCACCGTCATGAGTCATTCGGTCGAGAGTCATAGGGTTATTGCTGTTCCAGGTATTTTGGCTTGGTGCGATGACTGTGATTTTGGCTGCGGAATTTAGGAAGTGACCGTGGGGCAACTTGATGGAAGTGGTGGTCGTTTTGACTCACTCAACAAGCTCGGTAGACTTTTGCTCATCAGTGATGCTATAGATCGCACGTGTAAATTATGAAGAATCTGATGACTACTAGTATCTCTGTAGCCCCCATGATGGATTGGACCGACCGACATTGCCGCTATTTCATGCGGCTGCTAAGCCCGTCGGCGTTTCTCTATACAGAAATGGTCACAGCCGCTGCGATTCATCATGGCGATTCCGGGCGTTTCCTACGCTTCAATGATGAGGAACATCCATTGGCGCTACAGCTTGGCGGGAACGATCCTGAGTGGATGGCCAGCGCTACGTCGAAGGCCCATGACTACGGTTATGACGAAATTAATATAAATGTTGGTTGTCCGAGTGACAAAGTTCAAAGCGGTCAGTTTGGCGCCTGTCTGATGGCAGCTCCCGATACAGTGGCTGAATGTTACCGGGCGATGAGTGACGTTACCGATATTCCGATTACCGTGAAAACGCGAATCGGGATAGACGATCTGGATAGCTACGCATTTCTCGTCAATTTTGTAGAAACTTTGATAGCTGCTGGATGCCAGAAATTTATCGTTCATGCCCGGATTGCGATTCTGGACGGACTGAGCCCCAAAGAAAATCGAATGGTGCCACCACTGAACTACGATCGCGTCTATCGACTAAAGCGTGACTTTCCCGACTTGGAGATCGTCATTAATGGCGGATTGGCAGATATCGCTCAAGTCGAGCAGGTACTACAGTACCTCGATGGCGCAATGATAGGACGACAGGCATATCACCAACCATATTTCCTCGCGGAATTGGAGCAACACTTCAACCCACAGAATTCCTTGCCGGATAGGCGAGATATTGTGGATCAAATGTTGCCATATATCGATGAAGTACTGCGAGGCGGCGAACCGCTAGGCCGCGTAACGCGGCATATGCTCGGTCTTTATGCTGGACAACTGGGGGCTAGAGCCTGGCGGCGTTCAATCACCGAAAATGCTCACCGCGAAGGCGCGGGAAGTGAAGTACTGATTAACGCACTAAACGCTATGCCAATTGCTGCGTAGACCGCTACAATATATGGCCACGCTTTGACAACAACATCCCGGACATGACTCGAGTATGAGCGCTAAATCTGCAAGCAAGCATCAGACGATGGCCGATAAAGCCGACATTCATGAACTCTATGAATTGTCTGTACAGAATGTCGAACATGAGATTGAATTCCTGCAGGTTACATTTAAGTCGTTGACGGGTCGAACCGCATACTTGTTCCGCGAAGACTTCTGTGGCACGGCAAGCGCGTCGTGCCAATGGGTGCGGCAGGGCAGTGATTTTCAGGCGATCGGTGTGGACATCGAGCCATCGGTATTGGAGTGGGGGCGCTTAAATCGTATCGCTAAGCTCGACTCAGAGAATCAGGCCCGTGTAAGTCTTATTGAGGCTGATGTGTTGACGGTCGAGACGCCCAAGGTCGACCTGTTAGCGGCGTTTAATTTTAGCTTTTTCATTTTTGATACACGCAACTCGCTGCGGACGTACTTTGAAAAGGCGCATGCGGCTTTGAAAGACGATGGTGTTTTCTTTTGTGACATGTTTGGTGGGCCAGAGGCACAAGAAGAGACCAAGGAAAAGACTAAGCATGAGGAGCATGGTTTCTCATACATCTGGCATCAGGCCAAATTTCACCCGATCACCAATTTTATTCGCTGCCATATCCACTTTCATTTTAAAGATGGTTCGAAGATCAAGAAGGCGTTCACCTACGAGTGGCGACTCTGGTCAGCCCCTGAAATCAAGGAATTACTACTGGAGGCTGGTTTTAGTAAGGCGACTGTTTACTGGGAAGGCGAAGACGAAGACGGTGAAGGTAATGGTGAGTTTACGCCCGATGAAAAAGGCGAAGCCGATCTTGCGTGGATCGCGTATGTCGTCGCAGAAAAATAGTATTATTATTAATCGCTTGGCGTGTTAACTGTAGATGTTATTCCAAGTACCACGGCGATTCGGCCGCGCCAATTTATCATGAACCGTGTAATCTTCGGCCGGTGACGACTCTCACCGAATTCTTTGGCGACCAAAGCCCACTCAAAGATCTGCTGCCGGGCTTCCAGCCCAGAGCTGGGCAAGGGTGGATGGCCGAGGCTGTGGCCGAAGCCATCGCAAACTCGGACAAATTGGTAGTCGAGGCCGGTACGGGCACAGGAAAAACCTTAGCGTATTTGATTCCAGCCCTGATGAGCGGCCGAAAAACAATTATCAGTACCGGAACCAAGGCGCTACAGGATCAGCTGTATCACCGGGACCTTCCTTTAGTGGGTAAAGCGCTCGGTCGCCCTGTATCAACCGCACTGTTGAAAGGGCGAGCGAACTATCTATGTCTGCAACGCCTGGATCAATTAATGGATCCATCGCGGATGCTTCTAGAAGACCTAGATGAAGTTCGGCAATGGCGATATCGTACGACGAGTGGCGACAAAGCCGAGCTGATTGAAGTACCCGAAGACTCGTCAATTTGGCCGCTAGTTACGTCAACTGCCGACAATTGCCTGGGTCAAAAGTGTCCCGAATACTCCAAATGTCATGTCGCGAAGGCGCGAAAAGCGGCCCAGGAAGCGGATTTGGTGGTTGTAAATCACCATCTGTTGCTCGCCGATCTGGCTATGAAGGAAGAAGGCTTCGTTGAGTTTCTTCCCGGTGCTGATGCCATCATTATCGATGAAGCACATCAGGTGCCCGATTTGGCAGTGCAGTTCTTTGGTGTATCGCTTGGCAGTCGTGAGCTCGAGAGGCTCGTCGACGAAGCACGCACGGTAACACTACCGTTCTCACAGCCAGAACTGAATCGCCGTATTGACAGTTTGCAAACGGCGATCAGCAACCTGCGTGCCGATGCACCTCGCAGTGAAGGACGACACGAACTCCACGAGATCATGACTGAACTCCGGGCGCCGCTCGACACGCTTATGCACGCTCTTCACGATGTGCAGGTCGCCGTCGCCGAGATTGGCGATGCGTCAATTGAGCTTGAAAAAATACACGAGCAACTGGTCAGCATGGCAGAACGACTGGCAATCTTAGTTAGTGATGACTCGTGGGATGGACTGCGTTGGTTGGAGGTTCATCCTCGCAGTATGCGCCTTCATCTCACGCCGCTAGACGTTTCTGAGAAGCTGAGCAAGTTGATCGAAAACGGCCTTCAGTCCTGGATATTCACGTCGGCCACACTGGCGATCGCAGAAGACTTTTCGTATTTCGGAACTCGTATGGGCCTGGTTGGCGTTGCGGGGCTTACCTTTCCGAGTCCGTTTCCGTTGCAACAGAATGGCCTGATTTATTTGCCCGAAAATATGCCGCAGCCGTCTGATCCGGGACACACCGATGTAATGCTCGAGGCGGTCATGCCGATGCTGGACTTTACGACTGGTGGCATGTTTTGCCTGTTCACCAGTCATCGAGCGCTGAATAATGCGCGGCAGTGGTTTAAGGTCAACAAGAAAGCCCTCAGTGGCAGGACTCTACTGGTTCAGGGTGACGCGCCTCGTGATGACCTGCTGCGCCGTTTTCGGCAAGCCGGCGATGCTGTATTGCTGGGTACTGGCAGCTTTTGGGAGGGCGTCGATGTTCGTGGACCGGCATTGAGTATCGTTGCGATCGACAAATTACCGTTCGCCTCGCCAGCCGATCCACTGATGATGGCGCGGCTCGAATTTATTCGACGACAGGGCGGTAACGGTTTCATGGAGCATCAATTGCCGCTCGCAGCGCTGTCGCTAAAGCAGGGTGCCGGACGCTTGCTGCGTGATCAGACTGACTATGGTGTTGTGGTGCTGTGCGATCCAAGAATAAAAGGTAAGCGCTACGGCAAGATATTCCTCGACTGCCTCTCACCCATGCCTTCGACATCGGCCTTGAATGAGGTGTCGAGCTTTCTGGCTGCACACAAATGAGACGCTACACAAAGCTTTTGGCCATTGATACCTCATCCGTCGCATGCACGGTTGCCGTGTCTGATGGCGACGCGGTGGTCGAGCGTCATGTTGAGCAGCCACGCGAACATACCCGCTTGCTAATGCCGATGATTCGGGGAGTGCTGGATGAGTCTGGGGTAGCGCTGACTGATCTTGATGCGATTGTTCTCGGCAATGGCCCGGGCTCTTTCATCGGCATGCGTATTGCGGCATCGGTGTCGCAGGGTCTGGCTCATGGTGCGGGACTCAATATCATTCCTGTGTCTTCTCTCGCTGCTGTAGCGGCGGAGGTTCTGGACACGTCGGATGCCGAGTTTGTCGCCGTCGCACAAGACGCACACATGAATGAGGTTTATCTCGGATTGTATGCGCGCGGCGAAGGCAATCTTCCGCAGCCGATCGCTAGTGAATACCTGCAAGGTCAAAGTGTCATCGAATCATTTTCGGGCCATGATCAGACATTCACGATCGCGGGTCAGGGCTGGCAGCGCTATCCTGAGTTAGCGACCATAAACGCTCAGTGGATTGGCAAGCAGTCGGCGGTACTCTATCCGAGGGCGACCTGGTTGCTGACTTTGTCGGACACTTCCACTGCAATCGCGCCGAAGGACATCCAGCCGGCCTATCTGCGACAAAAGGTGGCGGAATTGCCGAGAATTAGAAAATCGTAACAGTCCTGTACTTAGGTCTTTCATAACGTATTGGGACCGTGTATATAGTCGCGGAGAGGTTATGGATCGTGGTTACTCGGGGAGAATGCCATGCGATTCTTGTGCGGTACCCTCAAGTAGAACTTGATTCTTAAGGAATACGTCGTAATGAAGTCTCGAATATTCACCGCCATGCTTTCAGTGGTTATTTTTTGTTTCTCAGCACCGACGATTGCAAATGACGAGAGTTGGACTGATCGCCTTACATTCAAAGGCGACCTGCGCCTTCGCTATGAGGGTATAGACGAAGAGGGTGAACGGAATCGTGATCGCATGCGAATCAGAGCGCGCGTCGCTCTGGATGCGAAAATTCAGGAGGATCTGAAGTTCGTTTTTCAGCTCGCGACAGGTGGCGACAATCCGGTCTCAACTAACCAAACTTTAGATAGCAGCTTCTCTACGAAAGATATCCGCGTTGATCTCGCCTATGTTGATTGGCAAGTTAATGATGTAATTACTATCAATGCCGGCAAAATGAAGAATCCGCTGTTTCGCGCAGCCAATGCGCCGATGATATGGGACGGCGATCTTAATCCGGAGGGTATCGTTGCTAAGCTTGGTTCCGGCATGGTTTTTGGGACGATAGCCGCTTTCTCGGTTGACGAACGCAGCGCCGAAGGCGATTCGTGGCTCTACGCCGCTCAAGCGGGAGTAAAAGTAGATTTAGGTCATGTCGGTAATCTAACAGCAGGCCTTGGCTATTTTGCCTATACCAACACTGTCGGCTACAAGCCGTTTCATAACGCTAGGTCGCGTGGCAACTCCGTTGATGCGAACGGAAATTACATTTATGAGTACAAAAATATTGAAGTCTTTGGGCAACTTGATACAGAAGTCATGGATTGGCCATTGAGGTTATACGTGCAATATACTCAGAATAACGAAGTGAGCATTCAGGATACTGCCTATTCATTTGGTGCAGCACTTGGCTCGGTGAAGAAGAAGGGCGATGTGCAATTTGTTTGGCTTTACCAAGACATACAAGCTGATGCGCTGATAGCTGCTTTTAACGATTCGGACTTCGGTGGCGGCGGCACCAACTCCAAGGGGCATCTTCTGCGGGCAAAATATGGTTTTTCGAAGAAAGTAGCACTCGGCGGAACCTTTCTTCTTAACGAAACCGATCGCTTCCAGGGTACGGAGCATGGCTATAATCGAGTTCACATTGACCTCGAATTTAAGTTCAATTGAGAAATAAAGTGGTTACCCCCTCCAAACGAATCGTCAACCTGATTGGCGCAGCCTGCTGCGCAGGTATGCTGGCATTCGCGCTTTACTCACAACATGTATTGCTGCTGGATCCATGCCCGCTTTGTATTTTACAGCGCATTGCTGTTATTGCCCTGGGAATGACGTTTCTCGCTGCGGCTATTCATGGCCCGCAGAGAATTGCTTCGTATATTTATGCAGCACTCAGCACTTTGTTAGCGTCATTAGGTGTTGCCGTTGCCGGATGGCACGTGCATTTGCAGAATCTGCCAGCTGATGAAGTCCCGTCTTGTGGTCCTGGATTGGAATATATGCTCGAAAACTTCCCGCTTAAGGATGCATTGAGTATGGTCCTTAAGGGGTCTGGCGAGTGCGCTGAAGTTTCCTGGCGGTTCCTCGGGCTGACGATGCCGACTTGGGTCGTTGTTTCCATGGTCTGTCTTGCGGCTGTTGCCGTTTGGAACAATCTGCGGCGAACAATCATAAATTATTGATTTTATTCACTTTATTCTAGAGTAGTAGTTGCAGAATTCTTGTATATATCCCCGTCAATTGTATGACGTCGTCAATCCTGACGTGTTCGTCGATCTTGTGAATGGATGCATTAATGGGGCCCAGCTCCACGACATCCACGCCAGCCGGAGAAATAAAGCGTCCGTCGGACGTGCCACCGCCGGTCGATAATAGCGGTTCTTTCCCTGTGCTTTCAGTTACCGCTTGCACAGCAGCATCGATTAATCGACCCGGCTTAGTGAGGAAGGGTTCGCCGGATAGATGCCAGTTCAGCTCGTAGTCAATATCATGCGCGTCGAAGACTTCGTGAACGCGCTTTTTGAGTGACTCATGATCCCAAACGGTCGAGTAGCGAAAGTTAAAGCGCGCCGATAATTCCGCCGGTGTCACGTTGGGCGCACCGACACCGCTTTTGATGTCAACGACCTGGAAGCTACTGGGCGGAAAATTTTCATTGCCCTGATCCCACTCGATGTTATGCAATTCTGATAGAACTGGTGCAAATCGTCGGATTGGATTATCGGCAAGGTGTGGATAGGCAACATGACCTTGAGTACCGATTACTTTCAATATTCCACTTAAAGAGCCGCGCCGGCCGATGCGAATCAAATCGCCAAGCGCGTCCTGACTCGATGGTTCGCCGATGACACACCAATCAATAGATTCGCCGCGCTTGCCTAGCGTCTCCATCACTTTTAGCGTGCCGTCTCGAGCTCGACCTTCTTCGTCGCTAGTGATTAGCAGTGCGATGCTGCCGCTATGCTCAGTATTAGCCTGCAGAAAATTTTCAATCGCAACGATCATCGAGGCTAGGCCGCTTTTCATGTCCGCCGTACCGCGACCATAAATGACACCGTCTTTGACGGTTGGCTGAAAAGGATCGCTGCTCCATTGTGTGCTGTCACCAGGCGGAACAACATCTGTATGGCCGGCAAAGCAGAGCACTGGTGCCGTGGTGCCTCGGCGTGCCCAGAGATTTGTTACGTCGCCGAAGCGTAGCGTCTCACATTCGAACCCCATCGCTTGCAGGCGCTCGATCAACAATCCCTGGCATCCGGCATCGTCGGGCGTCACCGACTCACGCTTGACGAGTTCGCAAAGAAGGTCTATCTCCGAGCTTGTTATTAGGTCAGTCATTACTGCAAGAATCATCCATATGGTGTCGAAAAATTAAGTAAATTATGACTGTCTTTCTCAGCTGATGAATTGTTAGTTGATTCGCCTAGAATTTATCTGTTCGTAACTGTCGTCGGCAAACGGTTTACTTATGGTAATACTATTTAACAGCGTGCATAGGCCAGTCGGATTTCTCGGTGCTCTTACCACCTGCATTTATATATTCGCCAAAGCGTTTTTCGGAAAAGCCGACTGCGATAAACTTATCTGATTCCAGTACCGGACGCTTTACAAGGGTCGGATTTTCGATCATCAACGCGAATGCTTTATCAGCCATTATATCCGCTCGATCGATCTCCGGTATCTTACGCCACGTCAGGCTTTGCTTATTCAGCAATTGTACCCAGTCAAGCCGGTCCGTCCAACGTGTGAGCATTTGAACGTCCAATCCATCATCGCGAAGGTCATGAAAGCGAAATTCGATGTCGTTTTCCACGAAGTATTTGCGCGCTTTTTTGCAGGTATCGCAG
>Ga0308016_10001095_pt1 | contig 13644 bp, 5 predicted proteins | sample Neamet233_FD_203129 | JGI IMG/M metagenome (GOLD analysis project Ga0308016, IMG submission 203129) | Marine microbial communities from water near the shore, Antarctic Ocean - #233 | ecosystem: Environmental > Aquatic > Marine > Unclassified | place: Southern Ocean | collected 2014-07-28
GGGAATTCATACAACCGTAAACCGCTTCTACACAAGAATTGTCGTTGGTAGTTGCAAGAGGATTGTAATTTAAAGAACCTTCTATAGTACAACCAGAAACTTCTTGTATACAAGAACCATTAGATACAGTAGCATTTGGATTGTAATTAGAAGCCGATTCGTTCATACATCCATACACAATGACTATACAAGAACCATCTTCTGTGTTTGCATTAGGATTATAGTTTAAGGATGATGGAGTGGTACAACCATTTACTAAAGCTATACAAGAGCCATCGGCAACTGTAGCATTTGGTTCGAAGTTAATAGAAAACTCGTTCAAACAACCGAAAATAATTTCAATACAAGAACCATCTTCTGTATTTGCTAGAGGATTAAAGTTTAAGGAGGCTGGAGTAGTACAACCAATAATAACTGCTAAACAAGACCCATTTGAAATAGTCGCATTTGGGTTGAAGTTATAAGACCCTTCTACCATACAACCGTATGTAAGAGCTATACAGCTACCATCATTTTCATTAGCTAATGGATTGTAATTCAATGCTTGAATTCCGTCATTATCTAAATCCCATTGGTAATCATCGTCAAATCCGTCGGTTCCTAAAACACCAGTAATATTATTAAAGTCATCTATTTCACCTTGACCATTATCAATACAACCACTAACTATAGCTATACATGATAGATCTGAAATAGTGGCTTCAATATTATAATTAATACCTAAAGGATTGGTGCAACCAAATATTTTCGGAATACAAGAATTGTTATTTGTATTAGCATTAGTATTGTAATTAAGCGCCTGAAGACCATCAACTAGGTCTAAATTCCCATTCGGCTCTGAACCTAAATCATATTGGTAATCATCGTCCAAACCATCTGGCGTTTCAATACCTGTAATGTTGTTTATTAAATCTAAGAATGGTTGGCCATTATCAATACAACCTTCAATAGTTAGAACACAGGAAAAATCATTGGTATTTGCACTTGGATTGTAATTTAAAGAATTACTCTCTGTACATCCAAAAACTACAGCTACACAAGCACCGTTATCAACATTGGCGTTAAGCCCCGGTATATAATTAACGGAAGTATAATCGGTACATCCAGCGATAATTTCAATACACGAACTTGGATCATTAACATTTACACCAGAGTTTTCACAGTACAAGTCATCTTCTGTAGTACAATTAGGGTAACAAACAGGATAATCGTCACTAATACAATTATAAGTGAGTGAGTTTTGTTGTAAACAACCTTCTATTCCTTCTTCACAATTAGATGGGATAAACTCGGTATTTGCTTCTGAATTGAAATTAAATGCAGATGGATCTGTACAACCTTCAATAACAGGAAGACATAAAGAATTTGATGTATTTGCCTGTGGATTAAAGTTAAATGCAATTGGATTGATACAACCTCTTATTATTGGAATACAATTTAATGTAAGGGTGGCTTGTGAGTAATAATTAAATGCTGGCTCTCCATCGGAATTTAAATCCCATTGGTAGTCGTCATCATTTCCATCTTGTCCAACTTCACCAGAAGTATTTATTAATGTGTCTAAGAAAGGGGTTCCATTATCATTACAACCAAAAACCACATCAATACAATTACCTTCATCGGTATTTGCATCTGCATAAAAGTTTAATGCAACAGAATTAGTACATCCATAAACAATCGAAATACAATTGCCTTCAGTATTTGCTGCAGGGACATAGTTAAATGCCTCAGAATCCATACATCCAATAAATATTGGTTCACATAAACTCTCGTCTGAAGTATTGGCATCGGTATTAAAGTTAAAAGCCGACTCGTCCATACAACCCACAACAACATCAATACATAAATCAATATTATCAGTATTTACATCCAGTAGAGGATTTCCAGTAAATATTGGGTAATTAAATGCTTGTGGTTCACTTAAACATCCTTCTATAATAGGTACACATAATTCAGAAATGTGCGTATTGATATTTACAGTAGAGTCTTCCGTGTTAAATTCATTTTTCGAACCGTTGTAATCGTAATCGTTATAGTTAAATGCAGTATTATCTGTACATCCTTCTAAAACAGCATAACAAGATGAAGTAAGATTCTCAAAACCGAAACCATCTACATTGGCAATTACATTGTGGTTGAACATAGTACTATCCATACATCCAAACACAAGTTCAGTAGAACATAAGCTATAGTCAACCAAGTTCCATAATTCATTATCTAAACTGGTTAAAGTAGACAATACAGCGTAATATTCTGTATAATCTGGGTTATTACAGAATCGAATAACCTCTTCACCACAAACGGCATCATTATTAATAATAGTACCCACAAATTGTTCTTGTGATCCTTCAGATAAATTATTCGGCAAATCATAGTACCCAATCTTAGTGTTGTCGGTACAGTAGAAAACAACAGGATCTCCAGTACAAACAGTATTATCAATTATGTTTGCATTATCAGAAGCTAGACCACCGTTACTATTTGCAGTTGTATAATAACTAGTGTTTTGATTGTCGTTACAATAAGGACTTACAGGTATCTCGCAAAGAGAAACATCTAACACATTTCCGGTATCAATTAATAGAATACTAAAATCATTCAGTTCTACATCAAAAGCATAATACGCAAGAGAGTTGCTATTATCACAGTAAAAATCAACTGGAGTAGTACATAGATTATTATCTACTACATTACCTCCATCTTCTTTGGCATTATTACCATCTAGAGAGTTGTTAACACCATAATATTCTGCAAAATTAGAATCATTACAAAATGCAATAATTAATACCTCGCTACATACAGTAGACTCGCTAGATGCGAAATTTCCATTTAATATTTGCTGAGAATTCCCATCGGCAACACTAGAAGTAGGATAATAACTAATTGATGAATTATCATTACAGTAGGTAATCAATTCGTTATGACATGCAGAAATATGCTCAAAATTTCCTGTAGCTACAGCAGAGCCGAACAATGGTTCAGCATAGTATTCTATATACCATTCATCTGAACAATAAAACTCAACTAATTCTTCACCACAAGAGCCATCGTTATAGTCAGCGGAGAAACCTTGATTCCAAAAAGCTAGGTAATCTTGGTCTGTACAACCTGGCGTATAATAACAGGAACCATCATCTGTATTAGCATTAAAAGAAAAAGAGTTCACATGTGCATTTACGTCGGTACATCCTACAACTACCTCTACACACTCAGACATTGTATTCACGTCTATATAAGGATTGCCAGTAGGCGTGATGTAATTATAAGCATTTTGATTATTTAAACAACCATAAACAAACGGGATACAAGCACCTACAAATTGAGTGTTTGAGGTAGGATTATAGTTTGTTTGTGATGCATCCATACAGCCAAATACTATATCAACACAAGAATTGTCATCGAAATTTGCTTGGTTATTATAATTAAGTGCTGTTGGCTCTGTACATCCGGTAATTTCGAAAACACATAAGGAGTCTGCTGGAGTATTAATATCGATGTATTCATTGTTTACATCCGCTTGAAAATTAAGGGCAGTTACATCTGTACAACCTTCTATTATAGGGTAGCATGTACTTGCTCCTGTTTGGAAATGGATACTATTTGTATTTGCCAGTTCATTATAATTAAAGGCATTTACATCGGTACAACCATATAATCTTGGGATACAAACAGATGGTAAGAATTCTGTATTTGCAGTGGTAAAAGGATTCCCAGTAGCAATTACAATTGCTGCTTCGCTAACAATAAAATTATAATTAAAAGCAAGAGGGTCTGTACAACCTTCTATTACTGGAATACAAACTACAGGAGTATTTGCATCAACTAAAGGGTCTCCAATTGGAGCAATATAATTAAAGGCATATACATCAGAAAGACATCCTGAAATTTTAGGTATACAGCTAGCTTGATTGTGAACGTTTACATCTACATTCTCATTCCCTACAGGAACAATATAGTTAAATGCAAGAGGGTCTATACATCCTTCTATTACGGGGATACAAGAGCCGTTTGAAATTGTTGCAGCAGCATTATAGTTAAGAGCTAAAGGGTTCATACAACCATATGAGCTAATTACAAAACAACCCGGATTAGCTTCACCATCATCATTTAGATCATACATATTATCATCATCTAGTCCATCTGGAATAGAACTGAAAGTTGCATTATTAATAATGTCAAGGAAAGCTGAACCATCATCAAAGCCACCTATTCCATCAATTGATGCATTAGGATTATAGTCCAAGAACATAGAATTCCTACAGCCAGATACAGGCATTTGGTACATAAAGTTAACATCCATATGTATCATGGCAGAATAGGCATTTATAGCAAACGAATTTCCAGATCCAGACCCACTAGATAAGTTTGTATTATAAACTGGGACCATGGAATAAAGTAAACCGTCAGGAGTTAATAACATCCATTGCATGCTCTCACCAACGCTAAATCCATCAACTAGGTTGGTAAGTTCATCATCACCAAATATTTCAACGCCTATATTATCAATATTATTTAATAAGTCTTCGTCTCTATTCCATAATTCAAACCCACCACAATATTGTTGATTTTCTACAGTATAAAAAGCACCTATTTGTGTGCCTGTAGGTATGTCGTCTAGACTACTTAAATCCCCAGTTAAAACCACAGTATAAGGGATTAGAACAGACATGTTGTTCCCTGTATTATTATTAACAAAACTTACTACACTACCTGTATTGTATATACACGGAGAGTCAGTATTATCGGCGTTTATCTGATTTACATTTGCGAATGAATTATAAGAGCCCGGCAAAGCAATAGGATTAGTACAGCCAAAAACAGCTGTTTGAATACAAGAACCACCTAAAGAATTAGTAGCGACATAGCCTTGTGTATAGAATTCGGCATATATATCATTTGTACAACCAAATAAGATACAAGGCTCCACATCTTCCAAATAAATTGTAGCGTCTGGATCATAATTATATGCATTACTATCCATACAACCTACAGTTTGTAATGTTATACAAGCCCCAGAAAGTGGCGTATTATAGTATATATTGTATTCCAAGAAATTATCGTCTGTACAACCAGCGTAAGGAAAGCTTAAACATGTTCCGTTTTCTACAGTTGCTTGTGAATTGTATTCTAAGTAATCAGGATTGGTACAACCAAAAACGATAAGGTCTCCACACATACTAGGATCTGCGAATACTGCATAGGGCGAGAAATTTAGATACATGGAATCCATACATCCAATTTCTACAGAATAAAGACAAGAGTAGTCTTCAACATTAACATAACTATTATAGTTTACGGCTTCTTCATCATTACATCCATATACTATAAGCTGAGAACACGAACCGTTATTTTGATTAGCAAGTACATTGTATTCTAAATAAAGTGGATCGAGGCAACCTTGAACAAAAGGAATACATATAGTATTATTTGCAAGTACAGCTAAGTCATTATAATTAAACATAGTTGGATCTGTACAACCTGTAAGGAATTCACATAAACCCTCAATATTATTCGTCGCATATTGATTGTAATTTATAGCTAAGTCATTGCCACAACCATTAACTTCTAAGTCATCACAAATTCCATCAGCATCTACATCATTAATACAAGCACCTTCGCAGTTTAAATAAATTGCCATTGGGTATTCACAGTAAAGAGTATCTGTAATAGATGCAAGTTCATTGAAATTACATGCGTTTTGATCAATACATCCATCTATTTCAAGTTCGTCGCAAACTCCGTTTAAGTTTAAATCGTTTAAACAAACTTGATCACAATCAAAATTCTCTACAGCAAAAACACAATCTCCACTATTTGTAGCATCTTGATTATAATTACAAGCGGTTTCATCTAAACATCCAACGATTTCATTTTCATCGCATATACCATTGTAATCAGAATCGTTTATACAATCTCCATTACAATTATAATAAGCTTGAGATTCCTCACAATTAGAACCTACATAAACTCCTAAAGAATCGTAAACTAGTAGACTATTATTTGCTAAAGGATTGAAGTTACAAGCATTTACATCCATACAACCTTGTACTATTAAGGTTATACATAGGTTATTATTAATAAGGTTAGAATTAAAACTGTACTCAATATAGTTTGAATCGCCACAGGATTCTACTACTTCACAACTAAAATCATTTTCTGTTGCTAATGGGTTGAAATTATTTGCAATCGAATTGGTACAACCAGGAATTTCTAATTGATCACATACGCCGTCACTATCTACATCCGATAGGCAAGCAGAATTACAATTGTAATATTCAACTGCAAAGTCACAAGTTTCATCGTCTGTATTAGCAGATGCGTTATAATTACAGGCAGTATTCTCAATACAACCCAAAACTTTATTTACACAAGACTCGTCTTCTAAAATAGCTAATACATTATAATTAAATGCTTGGGTATCCGTACATCCTACAACTTGTGTTTCATCGCAAATACCATCTAAATTAATGTCATTTATACATCCTCCATCATAAAAAACAAGAGAATCACCGATGAGCGAATCTGTACAGAAATGATTTAGTGGAATAAATACACATAAGTTAAAGTCTGAATATTGTGCATCTAGTTCCGGATTGTAGTTACAAGCACCTTGAACACCACAACCTGGGTTTGTGAACTCACAAGAGCCATCGTTTATATTTGCTAATGGGTCAAAATTGTTTGCTTCAGAATTTGTACAACCTTCTACAAAGTCGAAACTACTACCAGAACTCTCAATCACAAGAGCTAACTGATTAACATCATTTTCTATGTTTTGAGCTATTTGTTCTGTACTTAAGTTAAGATCGGTAATTTGTACTTCACTTAAAGTAACTTCATAAATTATTTGAACGTTAAAGGCTCTAAACTCGCTTATAATAATTTCAATAATCTCAACGGTTCCCTCTGGAAGATCCAATTGAGTAACTAACATATCAATCATGTTAGAAACAAAAACAAGAGAATCTGCTTCAGAATTCTGAATCGATATTTGGTCGTAATTTAAATCAAGTGTTTCTTCTATAGTAAAAGCACAAATACTTGGATCTATATTTAACACTGTCCCAGAACCATCAATCTCACCAGAACATTCCTGACAACCATCGATATATTCACATAAACTATTATCGGTATCTGTGGTAGAATTTGAATCGTAATTACAAGCTTCAATATCAGTACAACCACTAATTTCATCTAAGTTACAAACTGAATCTTCATCAGAATCGTTATCTATAATAAGTCCTTCAATACAACTTTCACACACACCATCTACATAAATACAATCATCACTATCTGTAGCTAATTCATTATAATTACAGGCGGTATTATCTTGACAACCTACGACTTCAAATTCATCACAAACTCCATCAGCGTCAGAATCGTTTAAACATACAGTTTCACAATTATAAAATTCAATTGCAAAATCACAAGTACCAGCATCTGTTGCATCAATATTATAGTTACAAGCAATTTCGTCTTGACAACCAACAATCTCTAACTCATCACAGACACCATCGGCATCCAAATCTGCTAAACATTCTTCTTCGCAGTTATAAAATTCAACTACATAAGTACAAGCCGCAGAATCTGTAGCAGATGCATTGAAATCACAAGCAACTTCATCTTGACAACCAACAATTTCTAGTTCATCACAAACTCCATCAGAATCAGAATCTAACAAACATTCATTCGCACAATTATAAAACTCAAGAGGTAATTCACACGAGTCGTCAGAGTCTGTAGCTTCAGCATTATAATTACATGCATTTTCATCTTCACAACCAGCAATTTCATATTCATCACAAACACCATCTAAATCAGAGTCGTTTAAACATATGTTGTTACAATCCAAGTTAACTTCTGGGTATTCACAAGTCCCATTTTCGGTATTTGCATTAGCATCAAAATTACACGCACTATTATTTGTACAACCGAATGGAGTCTCGGCCATACAGTACAATGTAGATATCCCTTCAGTAGAAACATTTACAAAGCCCATGGTTGCAAAAGTGTATTCATAATCCAGTAGATATACACTTTCGTCATCTATCAAATAAAAGCTTATTAATTCTCCATCTTGAGCTCCATCTATTTCGGTAGTTTGAACATCGTTAGGCCATAGCGCTAACTGTTGTGATGTCTGTCCAATAACACTAGAACCAACCACTAAATTAGCCGAAGTTACTCCAACAATATACGCAGAAGATGACTGTACATTAAGAGACAATACATACGTTTCAGAAAGTAATATACTCGCAGAATTTACAGTTTGATTTACTTCATTAAATGGTAATAACCAATTCTCACAAAATTCAACGCAAGAGTCATCATCCACATTCGCACTTCCATTATAATTTGGTGCAACAACATCTGTACAACCCAATACAGTAGCTATACAAGAGCCATCATCTGAACTTGCAGTCTCATCGTAATTAAAAGCCGATTCGTCTGTACAACCGAATACTGCAGTACATAAAAAAGTAACCGTACCAGCAGCAGGCTGAACAGCTAATCCATTTGTAGTATAACTTACAGATATAGGCATATCTACATTATACAGATCTGCACCATTTACTAATTGAAAAGAAATTAAGTCACCTGCATTAGCACCATCTGGTTCAGGAGTTTGCGTGTCATCTCCCCAAATAGCAATAGAAGTTTGATTAAGTCCATCCACTTCTTCAGAACCAACTACAAGACCATCGGGAGTCAAGGCAACCATATAAGCAGCATCCTCAGTAACGTTTAAGGATGAAACGAGTGCTGATGTAAGCATCACTGTCATATTCGAACCTGTATTCCCTGCAAATACAGAAGGTAAAACACAAGCGACTACCTCTTGCACGCAGTTAGGAGCTATAATAGCAGCAGAAGTTTGTGGAGCTAAGGCGTTAGTCACATAAGAAACAGAAGAAGGCATCTCAACATCAAAAAGACTATTACCGTCTACTAATTGGAAACTAACAATTTCATTAGCTAGAGCTCCATCAACCTCAGGGGTTTGACTATCATCTCCCCAAACTGCAATTGAAGTTTGACTTAAACCATAAACAGTTGCAGAACCAATTACTAAACCATCAGGATTTAAAGCAACTACATACGCGTCAGAATCGGCAGCATTTAAGGATGAAATAAGTCCTGAGGTAAGCATAACAGTCATGTTCGCACCTGTGTTACCAGAAAAAGATCCAGGTAGGTCGCATTGAGCATTTAAACTCAAAGAGACGGAGAGCAGGGAGACAAGAAGTGAATAGAGTAAAGAGTTTTTCATATCTATATAGTTTTCGATGTGGGACTAAACTTATTTTTGAAGTGGCAAAGAAGGGATAAGCGTGCTTTTCTGTAGTTTCATTCCTAAAACTGCTGAAGCGCCATCTTTTATATAAATTGCCATTAAAGGTTTTTGATAAGTACATTCAATTTCATAAATTGAATTGTCTTGTTTTTGGGCAAACCAAATCATCTTTTCGCCCATTTCCATTCCATTATCAGATCCGGGAGGATATATACCCCAAACAGGGAACATATTAAAATCGTTAGATGTCCAAATTGCAGAACTTGCACATTTATATTTTCCAGAATTATCTGTGTAAAAAATACCTACAAGATCACCAGAAACTAAAGAGTCATTTTTAAAGCCTAAAACCATTTTTGAATCTAAAGAATCCCGTTGTTGTAATTCTTTTATTACAGGATGCCATAAAGGTAAGACCAAAACGGAGTGATTAGGCCCTGTTCTTTCAAAGGAGAAATCAAGAGTATCTTGAGCGCTAATCTCAGCATTTAAGCTAGAAACTAGGGAGATAGCAAACAAAAAGAATAAACTTAAATAAACTTTCTTCATCATAGCGGGGGTTTTGCATTCACAATAGCTTGCTAATATACGGATTTTAATGCTAAAACCACCCAAACCAAGACATCAAGCAACTAATCCAATTTTCGATATATGTTACACGTGAAAAAGTAATTTAAACAACTGAAAACTAGGTAACAAATAAGTTGAAGAAACTCAGAGAATAGTCTACTTTAGCAATACATTAAAACAGTATTTTGAAACAGCTAAACTACCTACTTTTCACACTATCCTTTTGCATCACTATTGCGGCAAATTCTCAAGGAGTAGAATTGGTGAAATCCTTTATTGGAAACAGCCAAAAATCTGAAATCATAAGCTTCACTCCTCAAGATGAAATCATGTTGAGTGGCGATTTCTCCGGCTACATAAACTACTGGGATATACCAAACGAAGCTTTAATAAGCTCGATAAAAGCGCATAACGGGAAAATAAATCGCATCGAGTTTTCTCAAAACGGTGAATACTTTTTAACCTTTTCTACTCAGGATAAAATGGTGAAAGTTTGGAGTTTTTCTGGACAAGATACTCTGGTGAATTTTAAAATAGAAAACAGCCCTCATTTTGCAATTTTCAACGATCAAAACTCATGCCTTATAGGCGATGGAAATGGGACTATTTTGTACCGAGACTTCTACTACCCAGAAAAAGATTCCGTATTCTACTCAAACTCAACAATAGTATATGATGCCATACTTAGTGAATCCAAAAATCAACTAGTAATTATAGATAAAAAATCTATAAAAATACTGAATTTAAAAGAGGATAAAAAACTACTTTATGAGATAGAAAATCCATACTCCAGTTACTTTGTAAAATCGAGGTATTATTCACCCAATATATTAATGACTTGGAGTAGAAATGGAATCGTTAGTTTTTGGGATATAAACACCAAAAAGATGATTCGTGAATTACGTGCCAAAAACGATTTTCACGAACTCTCCATTAATCAATACAGTAAAGTTTTACTTACCGGTTATTATAAAGATAAAGCACTACTTTTTGACTTAACAAACATAGATCTCGAACGAGAGCTAGACGAAAACATACAATTAGTAAATACATACCTCACAAACGAGTACAACCAATTTATGATAAGCTCTAGTGAAGAGGGCAGACATAGATTAATGCAAGTAAAGGGCGGTTCGGGAATAAAACCACTGTCTTTGCAAAAAAGAGATATTGAAGTGCAAAAAGTAATTACTGTGGGAGCAAAAATTCTAAAAATTGCTGTTTGGGATAATGAAAGAGTTGATGGTGATAAAATATCGTTAAGCCTAAACGGAAGGTGGATTCTTAGGAATTATGAAATCGTAAAAGAGAAAAATAATTTCGAGATTGAACTAATTCCAAACCAGGTAAACCAGTTGGTGTTTTTTGCTGAAAACCTAGGAACTATACCTCCTAACACATCTGCAATTAATATACAATACGAAGGCTATGATAAAACGCATATTATGCGGTCTAATTTAGACAAGAGTGGCTCAATAAACTTCTTCTTTGAGGAGGAAGAATAATCCTATTCTTATAGTATCTTTGCCTCAAATATTTCACTATGAAGCGAGTAGTTGTTGGTCTTTCTGGCGGGGTAGACTCTAGTGTTGCCGCCTACTTATTACAACAAGAAGGTTACGAAGTTATAGGCTTGTTTATGAAAAACTGGCACGACACCTCTGTAACTATTTCTAAGGAATGCCCTTGGATAGAAGACAGTAATGATGCCATGGCAGTAGCCGAAACTCTAGGAATACCCTATCAAACAATAGACTTAAGCGTAGACTACAAAGAACGTATAGTTGACTATATGTTTGAAGAATACAAAAGAGGAAGAACACCAAATCCGGATGTGCTTTGCAACCGTGAAATAAAATTCGATATTTTCTTAAAAGCTGCCATGAAGCTGAATGCTGATTTTGTTGCGACTGGACACTACTGCAGAAAAGATATTATAGAGGTAAATGGAGAGGAAACATACCAATTAAAAGCTGGGGTAGACAAGAACAAGGATCAAAGTTATTTCTTATGTCAACTCAACCAAGAACAACTCTCTAAAGCATTGTTTCCGGTAGGTAATTTAGAGAAATCTGAAGTACGGAGGATAGCAGCAGAAGCAGGACTTAGTACAGCAGAAAAGAAAGATTCACAAGGACTTTGTTTTATTGGAAAGGTAAAGCTTCCAGAATTCTTACAGCAGCAGCTTAAACCAAAAAAAGGGGCAATTATAGAAATCCCAAAAGAAGCCGAACTTTTTAAAAACAACAAAGAATTCTCTAAAGACAATCCATCGATAGAAGCACTTCAAAGCTTGAGTCAGGATTATATCTACACTCCAGAATCTGGCGAAAAAGTAGGCGATCATAATGGCGCGCATTACTTTACAATAGGACAACGAAAAGGAATTAATGTTGGCGGTAAAGTAGAACCTCTTTTTGTAATTGACACAGACACCAAATCCAACACTATTTATGTTGGACAAGGAACAGACCATGCTGGATTATACAGACCTGGATTAAAAGTACCGAACGTAGATATACATTGGGTGCGAGAAGATATGAAATTACACGTTGGCGAGACCTTAGAAGTAAGATCTCGGATACGCTATAGACAACCATTAGAAAAAGCAATACTTCATCAAAAAGAAGATGGCATGTATATCATTTTCGAAAATGATCAAAGAGGAATTGCTCCAGGGCAATTTGTAGCTTGGTATATTGAGGATGAACTTTTAGGATCAGGAGTAATATCTTAATGGTAATTATAAAGGAAATCTAAAACGATTTATACAATCAAAAAAAGCACCCAAGGGTGCTTTTTTTATTCTTCAATTTCGAAGCCGTTTTCTAAAAGTATTTCTAAAAACTCATCATCTGCGCTAATTCGAATATTGTCTCCCGTTAAACAAGAACAAGCTAAACAAACTTCTGGCACTCCATCATCTGTGATTAGTAAATCAGAATATTCTACATTTAACTGTACAGTTAAATAAGAGTCAATCAATTGCTCTCTTGTCCACCCAGGACTGATTAGACTATCCCAGGGGTTTGCACAATACGTTTCCTTGAATAAAAAATCAACTTGAGACTCTACAACATCAGTATCATCGCAAGAACTAAAAAAGGCGAACATGCCGAACATCGAAATAAACAACAACTTTCTCATACCTAATGATTTCGTTAATTAATCCAATTCAAACCCAGAACCTAAAAGGACTTCTGAGAATTCATCCTCTGCAGTAATTCGAACTAGAATTCCAGTCAAGCATATACAGGCTTCGCAATCCTCCTGAACTCCATCATAAGTTATGTTTAAATCAGAATATTCCACATCAAGCACATCAGATAAATAATAACTAATAAGTTGCTCACGTGTCCATTCTGGAGTAATCATATCCCAAGGATTTGCACAATACGTTTCCTTAAACAAAAAATCTACTTGAGAATCTACTGTATCAGTATCATCACAAGAACTAAAAACAGCGAATACGCCTAACATCGAAATAAACAACAACTTTTTCATAATTTGCTTTAGCTTAATATTATACAAGCAAAATTCATCAAAAATTATTCCAAAAAAAAAGGCTTCTCGTACGAGAAGCCTTTTGAATAGTTATAAAAATATAATTACATCAAATCGTTGTAACGATTTTTAATAAACGAAGTTAAAGCTTCACCTTTTAGTAATCCTTGTGATAATTTAGCAAGATCGGTTGCTCCTTTAATCATAGCTGTTTGGCTCGCAGTATCTTTTTCTGCTAATATTTTAGCTACCAAAGGATGGTTACCATTCACAAC
>Ga0308016_10001100_pt1 | contig 13618 bp, 14 predicted proteins | sample Neamet233_FD_203129 | JGI IMG/M metagenome (GOLD analysis project Ga0308016, IMG submission 203129) | Marine microbial communities from water near the shore, Antarctic Ocean - #233 | ecosystem: Environmental > Aquatic > Marine > Unclassified | place: Southern Ocean | collected 2014-07-28
AATATTTTTTTACGTATAAAAGTTTAATAAAATTGGATTTAGGCATGATTAAGATCATTCTTGCATTAACTAGCATTTCTACTCAAACAGCAATACCAGTTATTAATATTCATGATTGGGCACTCGCATCCTATGGCTCGGAAATGGTGTTTGAAATAAAAAGAAATGGCAAAAAAATTGGTACTCATCAGGTCAATTTTAAATCTAACAACAAAAAATTAAGTATAGAATCTAAAACTCAAATAAGGGTAAAGTTTTTATTTTTCAATGCTTATAAATTTGACTATAACTCATTAGAAAAATGGAAAAATGGTGAACTAGTTTCACTCCTATCCACGACAGATGATAATGGCAAAAAGTCGGTGGTTAATATAGTTCCTGGCACTGATATTATTAATGTTACTATTAATAAAGTTACACATATGAACTCCCTAGGTGATTTAAAGTATACTACTAATCATTGGAACCCAAATGTACTATCAGGAAATCTAGTGCTAAATACTATTACTGGAAAACCAAATAAATTTCAAATTAGTCAAGTTGGAATGGATTCGGTCTCAACAGGAGATAGTGAGCGTATTGCTGCTCATTATCAATACAGTGGAGATCTAAATAATATTTCAACTTGGTACGATGAAAAATTGCGCTGGGTGGGATTAAGCTTTGAAAGTAAAGACGGATCAACTATTTCTTATGAATGTAAGGTGTGTGGTGTGGAATGAATAATTTATGGAAAAGTGCCTGGGTAATTGGTGGCAGTACTGGACTGGGTGCTGAGTTAGTTAGAATTCTGACTGCTGCGGGAGTTGATACACATGTTTCTGCGAGAAATAAAGATAGATTGAAAGACCTTTGCGAACAATTTTCTGCTGCAAAACCCTACCCACTTGATATTACAGATAAAGTGGCCTGCGTTCGTGCTGTAAATGAAATTATCAAATCCCAAAATGCCTTACCGGATTTAATTATTTTAAATGCAGCTGTTTACTACCCAATGGATGTGGAAAAATTTAACGCCACAGAAATTTCCAATATGATTGATATAAACTTTATTGGAATAGTAAATATGTTTGAAGCATTGCTCCCTTATCGTAAATTACGTGGGAAAGTTACCATTGCAGCCATTACATCACCTAGTGGCTGGCGAGGGCTTCCAGGAGCGATTGGGTATGGTTCATCAAAAGCTGCCGTAATAAATATGATAGAAAGTATGAAGCCAGATCTTGATAAGTATGGTTTTGATCTTAGGGTTGTAAATCCTGGCTTTATTAAAACACGCCTTACCGACAAGAATGATTTCCAAATGCCTCAGTTAATGGAACCAAATGAAGCAGCAAAACTAACATTAAAGGGATTATCTACTAATAAATTTGATATATCCTTTCCAAATCCATTCTTGTTTACTTTAAAACTGCTGCGTATCCTTCCTTACTCATTATTTTTTCGTTTAATGAAAAAGATAAATCAACAGAGACATAAACGTTAGACGTATTCCATCAATCAAATTAAGACAGTTTTATTCCTTATAAAAAGATAATGTTACGCTGCCGACTTTAAATCCCCACTTGGTTACAAAAGCTCTATTGATCATGACGTTTTTGTCTTGGAGAAACATCCAATCGTCAAACTTAAGTTTGTAGCTGGTATCACCAACTGGAAGATCAAAAATATATACCCAGTTAAAAGCATTACCGGAACGCTTTCCACGTGCGGTGCCAATTACACCATTGGTGGTCCCTTCATATTGGCCATCAGGTAAAATGTCTATTTTCCAAAGGCGTTTATCAACGTTACCGTTTTTGTATATAAAGTCCTCGTCTAATGTCAATACGTTGCCCTCTACAGAACCTGTAATATTAACACTAAATTGGTTAATAACCTCTCCAGATCTGTTCTCAAACACACCATATGCTACTGTTTTTCCGTTGAAGTATTCCTCTAAAATAAATTCTGGTGTGTTTTGTTTAAAATTAGTGACATCCATTGTACTACATCCTGTTAAAATGAAAAATATGGTAATTAAAGTGAGCCATTTACGCATGATCATGTACCACGCTATATTGTACTACGTCGATCGTGTTTCGCTCAAAAGCAGCGATGCAATAATCTAAATAATAAATCCATAATCTGTAAAATCGACTATCAAACCCCAGCTTTTCAATTTCAGACCAGTTTTCTATAAAATTATCTTTCCACATACGCATAGTTTGCGCGTAATCTTGTCCGAATGCAAATTGATCATCGATCTTTAATTTATTTTTTTGTGCGTAATCAACAAAGACTTGCTTGCTAGGTAGCATTCCACCGGGAAAAATATATTTTTGTATAAAGTCTACGCGATTTTGGTACCTTAAATATCGATCATTTTCGATAGTGATAACTTGTATAACAGCCTTTCCATTATGCTTAAGGCGATTTTTTATAGTTTCAAAATAACTTTGCCAATGCTTTTTACCAACGGCCTCAAACATTTCAATTGATACAATTTTATCAAAGGAGCCTAGTGTGTCTCGGTAGTCTTCAAAAACTGCATGATTTTCTTGGTGTGTTATTTTATTGAGACGTTTATTAGTATAGTCTAGTTGTTCATTTGAAATTGTAATGCCACGGTAATTAATTTTATGTTTTGACATAGCATGCTCTGCAAATCCACCCCAACCGCAGCCAATTTCTAAAACGTGATTGCCATCTTCTAGTTCTAATTGATCAACAATGCGAGAATATTTAGCTTTTTGCGATGCAGACAAACTTTTTTTATTATCAAAAATTCCTGCTGAATATGTCATAGTTTCATCAAGCCATTTTTTATAAAACTTATTACCAAGATCGTAATGAAAAGAAATATTTTTACGGGAGCCGTTACGGTTGTTGTCATTGAGGATAAGGTGAGAAAAACGGTTCATCATATTTGTATAAGGGTTATTTTGTTTTTCTGGGAAATATTTTTCGTTATCAACAAACCAGTGAAACAGGGCTGATAAATCACTGATATTTATACTACCGTTAATGTAAGCTTCAACAAATGAAAGCTGACCCAGGACAACATACTGACAAAAGCTTTTCCATGTTTTGAACTCCAATGAAACACTTTGACCTGTTTGTGTGCCAGTGTGTCTGACAGATTGCTTATTTGGTAGAATAATTTCAATATGGCCATGGTCAGCTTTTTTTATTCGAGATAATATTTTTTTTACACAGTAGTTAGTCAGTATACTTTTTGAAGGAGCTTTTAGAGTACTGTTGCTTTCAACTACTGAAGAATATTTACCGCTTTTTTCTTTTAAAGTATCAATATTTTTCATTGAATATTCCTTTGAACTTTGTCATTTTTTTTAGTCATTATTACTACCTTTGATGATTGATAGGCATGGCTCTCAGGATGTGGAAATATCTTTAAACCTTTGAACTTTAGTTTTACGGCCTCAATTAAAATTCCTCCCATTACTTTCAAGGTCATAAAAGGCATCTTAAAGCTAAGAGCAAGAAGTGCTTGATCACTTATTTCTTTTCGATCTCCAGAAAAGCCGGCCGTCAACCTAAGTATTTCGTCATGTTCATAATTTATGGTAACGGAAACTTTTTCATCTGGCTGGTCAAGTGAAAAGTTATAAGTACCTTGTCGGTCGAAAAACGGACTTACATGGAAGCATTTTTTTGCAGTATGACTATCCTTCAAGGACGCATCCCCTGGTACAGAATAAATATAATTATGACGCTCTGAAAAGGTATTGCGCACTTCATATATAATAGCAATATTTTTATCGTCCTTACCGTAACAATAGAAAACTGTTAGTGGATTGAATGCAAATCCTAAAACACGAGGGTACGCAAGTACTTTTATTTTTTCGACCTGGGACGCGTCAATCTGATTTTTCTCCAATAATACTAATAACCGTTCTTTTAAGCCTAGTATTTTAGACGAACTGGGGTCACCGTAATCTGCTTCATGAAAACTAACTAAGTTGAAGCGGTTAATAGAGAAAAAATGACTTTTTTTTGTAATACTGTCTAACTGATCTAGGTCGGCAAAAATCGTAAAAACATTATATTTAAATTCATGTTTTTTTGGAGTGTAACGTTTATGAAAAACAGACCCTATATAAAGGCAATCGCTTGACATTATGCTGCCTTACCTTTCGTCAGAATTTTTTCTAAATCCTGATTTTTATCACAATCGAGAGCTAAAATGCGGTTGTTCATGCCCGGAATATCCCAAGGGCGCTTAGTTCCGCCTAATTGTTCGGCTGCAAATAGTCCGCTTTGTAACCCATCCTCATGAAATCCATAGCCAAAATGAGCGCCCGCATACCAAATATTGCGGTGACCCATAATATCTAAAAGCTTTTTTTGTGCCTTCAGCGTGGATAAATCAAAAATTGGATGATCATAATATTTTTTATAATGTACAAGTTTACTGTCTAACTCTGCATGGGGGTTTAATGTAACAAAAAGAGGAGTTTTGGTTGCTAGTGGTTGGAGTTTGTTCATCCAATAAGTAACGGATAGATTATCTTCATTTGTACTATCATTCTGAATATAATTCCAACTAGACCAAGCTCGTTTACGCTTAGGCATAAACCTAACGTCACTATGAAGGACCGCCTCATTTTTTGCGTACTCAAAAGCACTTAATATTGATTTTTCAACCGGGTCAGCATCCTTTAATATTTTTAATGCTGTGTTTGCGTGAGTGGCGATGAGTGCACGGTCAAATTGTTCACTTTTATTTCCCGCGACTGTAACTGAGACACCATTTTTTGTCCTTAGGATACTCTCAATTGGCGAATTTTTTTTAAAATTTGCATCAGTCTGATCGATAATAGCCTTTACATATTCACAGCTTCCTCCCATGATTGTAAACCACTGCGGGCGATCTTTAATTTGAAGTAATCCGTGATTTTGACAAAATCTTAAAAAACTTGAAAGGGGGAAGTCACCAACTTTATTGGTAGGGGTTGACCAGACTGCCGCTGCCATCGGTAATATATGATCTCGAAGAAATGAACTATGATATTGCTGTTGGTTCAAATAATCCCTTAAAGTGATATTCTCAGCTTCAAGTGGATTAATTATACTACTCTCTTTATAAAACTTAATTATTGAACTAATCATCCGCCAGAACCTTGGGCTTATTATGTTTTGTCTCTGTGCGAAAAGGCTAGATAGATCTGAGCTACCAGCATATTCAAACGAACCCTTGTCCATACTCACGCCAAATGACATTTCTGTAGGATGAGGACTGATGTTTAGTTTATCAAGCAACTCAAGAAAATTAGGATAATTTCTATCATTACAAACTATAAATCCCGTATCAACTGGAATGGAACCATCAGGGGTGATTACATCTACAGTATTAGCATGACCGCCAAAATATTGATCCGCCTCAAAAACCGTTACATCGTGTTTCTTTGAAAGGAGCCACGCCGCACCAATACCTGAAATACCTGCGCCAATTATAGCAATTTTTTTCTTTTCGCTATTTTGCATTATAACCTTCAAATTTAGTTCATATTTTTTACGAATACATTACTCAAATGGATCACAGTTTCATTGATTTTTATGTATTTTTTCTCAGTATTTAATTTGTAATTAGTTATTTAAAGAAACTAGATTATCGGCTGATTAATCAAACTTTATGGTTTATGTCCTTGATAAATTAATTTTTCAACGGGAAATTCGAGTTTTCTTGCTTTGGCTACAAGTGCCCGAGAAATTTCTAGAGGCATTGTTTTAGTGCGACTTAAAATCCATAAATATTCCCTTTTTTCTTCCCCCACCATCACAAATTGATAGTCTTCATCTAGTTCAATTATCCAGTAATCTCCCGCAAGAAATGGCAATTTAATACCACTTAGAGCGAACTGTACCTTAAGTTTAGAGTTGCTAGATTTATCCGCAACCCAGGCTCTACCATTTGCTTGTTTATTTTTTCCGTTTGGAACATCAACTTTACACTTATTGATTACTTCAATTTCACCGTCAGTTCCAATATTATAAGTAGCTACACTATTTACACAGCCTTTTTGAAACCAGTGGTCTATGCGTGCAATTTCGTACCAATCACCAGCATACTTATCTAGGTCGACGTCAGAAACTGTTGCTAATTTTGGGAAATTAGAAGAAGCTGAGGAACATGCTGTTACTCCAAGGATTAATAAAATAAGTAATAATTTTTTAATAGTAAAGCACCTTTCAATATTAATGTTTTTTACGCTTTATACAAAAACAGATCAAGTTTTATGAAATTATATGTGCAATTGATAGGAATAACAATTGTACATATCTTTAAAATAAATTTACTTCAACTTCGCTCATGTTATTTAAACGACAAGGATAGGTTTTAATATCGATTGTGGTGGGTGAACACAATGCTTTACCGGTTTTTACGTTAAATCGTCCTTGATGCTTGGGGCATTCTATAATGTTACCATCAAGGTAACCTTCTGTAAGGCAAGCGTTTCCGTGGGTGCAAATATTATCTGTGGCATAAAATTCACCTTTAATCTTATAAAGAGCCAAACTATAGTTTCCTGAGGTAACGAGCATTACCTCGTCCTCTTCAATATCAGCAATATTTGCTATTTTTATCCATTTATCTGGCATGCTTTTCTCTCGCTGTTATCATCATACATTACGTTTAATTATATTTTATTAACGGGAATGGCCCTGATAATATCTAAATGCGCATGAATAAAGCCATTAGCTGTACCAACCAATTTATCTTTTACGTGTTCGTGTAATTCTGGTAATGCATGAAACGGCAGTGAAGGCGCCATATGATGTTCCGCATGATAGGGCATATTCCAAGCTAGCCAGCGATATGGGGCAATTACTAATGTAGTTCTAGTATTTTCAAGGATGTTATTATTAAGTGGACACCCCGCATGTTCTGTATATCTAACCATCCGCATTAATGGCTCAGCGATCAAGCGTGGCAATAACCAGTATTCAACTGCAATCGTGGAATTATAATACAACGAGAGATAAGCAATTGTACTATATAAAATTAACATGAAGCGTGCCTCCCATATTACCTTCCAGCGTTCAGTGTCTGGAATAAATACAGCTTCTTTTTCCGGTATTATAGCCAAAAGGTGAGGAATGAAACTTTTAAAAAATCCCATCCAATATGGAACACTGGTGATATACCAAAGATATGTCAGGAACGACGATGGCGTTGGAATAAGTTCAGGGTCCTTTTCAATATCCTGCGTATAAGAGTGATGGTCGGTGTGTTCCCATCGAAAGAAAACTGGAGGAAGAGCTATAATTAAACCGAACGTCCATCCAAAAAAATCATTTATCCAGCGATTCTTAAAGGCGGTTCTATGAGAAAATTCATGTTGTGGTGAAAATAAATGAACAATACCTAATCCGTATATGATGCTCATCATTAACCACCAGGATGTATCTATTGCCAGATACAAACCATAACCAGTTACTGCTAAATATGTTAGATGGATGCATAAAAAAAGTAAGGCTGAGGTATTTGACCTTTTCATCATTTTATTTAATATTTTTCTTGGGACAAGATCTTGAACTTTAAGGTTCACCTCTTTGTTATTTATCTCTTTAATCATATTATATCGCTGTTACTCAATACTACTTATTAAAAACTTTCGTAATTATATCAAAAAATAAACCTATTGGCTAGATATGCAAACGCAATATTGTTGAGACTAAGACGTTTCATTTTTTTAAATAGATTCTTTTCTTGTATAAACTGAATTAAAAATGTTGTTTTAATTGAAAGTTTGATAATAATTAAAGTTGACATGTTTTATAATTAAGCAGTTATATGAATATAGATACAATTTTTTAAGTAGCCCGTATGCCAAGTATTGAAGTAGGTTCAATTTCTCTTGGGGATATATCAATCCTCTAGCATTAGAAAAGATTTCTTGATGATAAAATTATTACTTTCAATAGTTGTTATATTAATGCTTTGTAGTAACGCGAATGCTAAAAAATATATTAAAATCCTTGCAACGGGAGGTACAATCGCTGGAAAATCCCAGTCATCAGTAGACTATGCCTCAGGTCAACTGAACATTGCTGCTCTTATCGCCGAAATTCCTAAAATTCAAGAATACACAAAAATATCTTGGCAACAAATCGCTAATATAGGAAGTCAGGATATGAGTATTAAAATTTGGAAAGCGCTGTATACGGCAATTGAAGACGCAAAAAAAGATGATGATGTGTTGGGTATAGTTATTACCCACGGTACGGATACAATGGTTGATAGTGCATTCCTTTTTGATCTTTTGTTCCCTTCAGGAAAGCCTTTGGTTTTCGTTGGTGCAATGCGCAACGCGGATGCTCTTAGTGCTGATGGTCCTCAAAATCTATTGGATGCTATTCATGTGGCATCGTCGATTGAGGCAGTAAATCGTGGGGCTCTTATTGTCATGAACTCTAGAATAATTAGAGCTAGAAATGCATATAAGCGGCATACGGCGGCTCTTGGAACCTTTAAAACTTCTAACGGCAGTTATGCTGGTGATTTATATGGTGATGATGTTAATTTCTATCATAATTTTTCAAGGGAAGGTGAAAATAAAAGTATATTCAATGTTTCTGATATTGATGGTATAGCGCAAGTTTCAATGATGAGTGTTTATCCTGGTTTATCTGAATCATATTATAAAAACGCATTATCCAAAATCAATAAAGCTCTCGTTGTATCGGGGGTTGGGAACGGTAATTTTCCATCATTCATAGCTAAAAATATTAAAGAGATTGTCAATATGGGAGCAATCATTGTACGTTCATCGCAAGTGCCAGAAGGTTATGTATCTCGAAACGTAGAAATTAATGATGATCAGCTTGGAACAATTGCATCTTTAGGGCTTTCACCTCAAAAATCACGTATCTTACTAGGTCTTTTACTTAAAAAAAATATGAGTAATTCTCAGATTCAAAAAATATTTGAGTGCGAGGTACCTACCACTGATGGATCTTGTGGTATTTTTCCTAATTAGGATGTCGTAGCGTGTGGTGATTTATCACGGCTCAAATAACAACCGTGACCGCGTTTCCCAGTAACTTTGCCATTTTCCATAACTACAGTGCCGCGGCTGAGCACTGTAACTGGCCACCCTGTCACCTCAAGTCCTTCGTATGGGGTATAATCACAAGCGTGGTGTAAAATATTTTGAGTGATTGTAACTTTTTTATTCGGATTCCACAGGGCAATGTCAGCATCAGAACCGACGGCGATTGTGCCTTTTCGGGGGTAAAGTCCGTACATCTTAGCATGGTTGGTTGCACTGAGTGCGACAAACTGGTTTAAATCAATACGGCCTTTTTTTACACCTTCAGAGAATAAAATTGGTAATCTAGTTTCGATGCCGGGGACACCATTAGCAACTCTTTGAAATGTCGTTTTATCACCCTCACGGAGTTTACCTGTTGTACCCTCTATTAGGAAGGGGCAATGATCCGAGGAAAATATCTGAAAGACACCTTGCTGCAAACCCTCCCAGCAGGCTTTTTGGCTGTCGGGATCCCGCGGTGGAGGTGAACAAACATACTTTGCGCCCTCCATACCATCCTTATCCAAATCATCTGCGGTCAAGAGCAGATATTGCGGGCAAGTTTCTGCAAATATTTTTAAACCTCGTTGTTGTGCCCACCTTATTTGTTCCATAGGTTCGCGGCCCGAAACATGAACGAGCAACATCGGAACGTCAATAAACTCGGCTAACGAAATCGCTCTGTGTGTTGCTTCACGTTCAACCACTTGTGGTCGCGAAAGGGCGTGACCAAACGGTTTTGTGCAGCCATCGTTCTCCAGTTGTTCAATCATGTAGCGCAATGTATCATAACCTTCAGCGTGAACCATGATAAACGCTCCGTGTTGACGAGCCGCTGCAAGAAGGTCAATTATTTCTCGATCATTAAGGTGTAACCCCTCATAAGTCATGTATACTTTGAAAGATGTGTACCCGTCATTTACCATTGCGGGAATTTCCTGACCTAATGCTTGGGGGGTAGGGTCGCTAATAATTATATGAAAACTATGATCGATCCAGCTCTTGTCTTTTGCTTTTTCATGATAGTCGTCTACAGCTTCGCGAAGCGACTGACCCTTTTCCTGAAAAGCAAATGGCATGACCGTTGTATTGCCGCCGCATAGGGCAGAAAGGGTGCCGGTATCAAAGTCATCTGCCATAACGATCCCTGGACCCGAGGCCTGATCTATATGTACATGACTATCGATACCACCAGGCATAACTAACAATCCCCCTGCGTCAATAATCCTTGCGTTATCATCATCAAGGTTCGATCCAAGAGCTACGACCTTTTCACCTTTAATGCCTACATCACACTGGATGGTGTCACCCGCAGTAACAACTGTGCCTCCACGAATTATAGTATCAAACTGCGTCATATTTATTTCCTAATTATTGTTTGTTTTGCAATATTCTAATTGGTTCTTTTAAGTTGTATATTACGCAGTCACTATCAGTGCCATCATTCCACATTATCATGCTAAAAGTTCCAGGAATTTTCAGCACCATAAGAGGTAAATGCCATGTTTGTGGATGATAAGAAATGCCAACCTCTGGGGGCACAACAAAAGCCATGATCATTGATAAGTCTGGTAATCCCTTTAAATCTGGTGGTGCAACACATATCAAATAATGCCCAGAAACTATTGGCAAGAAAATTTGGCTTGAATTAGGGTGACGTTCAAGCATTTTGATTTTCACAGGAAGATTACTTGGGGTTATCCTATAAATAGATAGGTTTGGATCCCCCATGCCATTATTGTGATTAAATAGTTGTGGGTAATTAAAACGTTCTGCACGCCCCTCGTTTACAGAGCATCCCCGGCCTTCAGGGTTGATAGTATCTATAACTCTACCAAAACTAGAAAAGGATTCCTGTGTTAATTTTGAAAGAGTAATAGTTTTCACAGTTCGTCCTTTAATACGTTAGTTCTCGTGTCTACTCTACCCAGATACTATTAAGTTAGTCAAACTAACTCTGGGGTCAAGTTTACAGGTGAGGGGGGGAATAAGGTATAGGCGAAAAATAATCTGAACATATCTATTGAGCTGATACAGAATGAATTATCCTCCATTATATATGGATTCCAGAAAATTCATTCTTCCGGGTTAAGGTAACATACATTTTGATCTTTCAAATTATTTATATGTTAGTTCAGTTATGGAATATTTATTTCAGCCCTAAAGCATAAAGTGTTTTGGTCTTTATTAATATTAGCCTTTACAGATAATTTCCTGCATTACTTTGAGGAGTTGTTCCACTTCTTTTACCGTATTATAATGGCCATATGAAGCGCGCACACAGTTTTCAAGCCCTAACGGCCCTAATACATTGCCTGAATAACAATCATTTTTACGGGCGTGCGTTCTAATGCGTGCTTTATTTAAGACTTCCACCACTTCCATAGCAGGTATTCCATCAACAATAAAACTGACAAGGCCTTCTCTGTGTACATTATCTGCGCCGCCGATAACGGAAACATTTGGAAGTCCTGCAAGGCCCGTAAAGTTATCAGTGCCGAAAATAGTAGCCGTCACCAGTGCGTTTTCATGTTCAGCAATTGCCTGACCCGCCGCAACTATTCGAGTGCGTCTATTTTCTGAACTTGTAAACTCAGCGCCAAGCCATTCGAAATAATCCACAACCTTAGAAAAAGTAGCATAGGCCGAAACATCTCGCGTACCCAATTCCCACTGAATATCTTCAGAACCTATAAGCCTGTCATGTGGCAGTGCATTCAAACGTTCCGATACCCAACCAAGGCCGTAACCATGCCGAGAGAAAACTTTATAAGCAGAGATCGCATAAGCATCGATATCTAAAGCTCTAAGATCAAGACCCCCATGCGCGGCATGCTGTATACCATCAATAATGATAATACAATCAGGTGATACACTTCGTATAAAACCAATGATGGCTTCAAGATCAACCGTCATCCCTGTCACGGGGCTAGTATGAATAAGTGTCGCCACACAAGTCTCAGGTGTTACAAATTCGCGGTAATCTTCAACAGTAACAATTCCGCTTTTATTATTATGTGGCACCCGTAAAAATGGTAGCCCTGCTATCCTAGCCCAGCGGGTACAAGCACTAACCGTTCCAGGATGCTCAAGTGTAGTTCCAAGGACATGACTACCCTCAGGCGCGGACAGTATAGCGGCTCGTATCTGCCTAAACAGAACTTCTGTACCACTTTCCCCAGCAAAAACTGTACCTTTATCTAATCCTAAAAACTGAAGTACATCTGCTTTGCCTTGTTCTATAATTCGCATCATCTCAATAGAGGCAACATTATCGCGCCCTTGATTATCTGGAATAGCTGAGAGCTCAGAGGACCGCTCAATAACGGACTTAAGCGTCAAAGCACCGCCAGCATTTTCAAAAAAAATACGCGGACCTTGATAAGGACAGTTGTCTACATGGTGAAATTTATTCCGAACTTGATCTGACAAAGCTCTACTAAACATTTTAAGGTCCTTAAAGATTATATTATTTTGAGTTAATTAGTGGCTACTCTAGCTTACCTGTCGTGGTTGACAACGGCGTAATTTTCCCTTTAATATGAAAAAAACTCATGAGGATAGCAGATTGAGAAAATTACCCCCCTTAAATAGTTTGAAAGCGTTTGAAGCAGCCGCGAGGTCAAACAGTTTTACAATAGCAGCTGATGAGCTACTCGTTTCACAGGGAGCAATTAGTAAACAAATTAAAAACCTTGAAAGCTATTTAGGTATTCCTTTATTTAAAAGAGAACATCAAAAGATATTACTGACCAATAAAGCAAAGTTATATCTTCCCGCTATAAGAGCTGCACTCGAAATGATCGAAAATTCTACAGATGAAATAATTTCCAGCTCTATTCAGCAAAATACTATTCGAATAAATGTCCTTCCATCACTCAGTAGCAAATGGCTCATTCCTAAACTGATTGAGTTCAACAATTTATATCCCTCAATAAAAGCGGTTATCGAGATCGGCGACGGACCAATAGACTTTATAAAAAATGAGGCGGATTTATACATCAGAACTAGTGATAACCCTGATTGGCATGATGTTTATGTGCAAAAATTAATGGATGAAAATTTAATTGCAGTGGCGTCACCTAAATTAAAAATCAAGAATCCCAAAAGTCTATTAGTTCAGGTATTATTGCAGCATACTTCGAGGCCAGATATGTGGAACGATTATCTGCGGGCCATTGGATTTCAAAACTTTCAAATAGAACATTCCATAGGGTTTCAGCATTTTTTCATGCTCATCAGAGCCGTATTAGACGGCATGGGGGTTGCGCTAATTCCTCGAACATTAATCGAAGATGAATTGCAATCCGGTTCGCTTGAACAAGTGATCACCGCAGAATATGAAAATCAATTCAGCTATTATATCCTATGTAAAAATATTAAGATCGAACAAAGTAACGTAATAAAATTTAAGGATTGGTTATTAGACCTTGTCAATCAATAGACTATATTACCCAAAATTGTTTTATCATGACTTTTTCTCAAGAGGAAAAGAGAATTACTCTGTTGTCAAAACAATAAATTGGTCCTAAATACAATCGTGAAATAAGTATATAATATATTCTAGAGCCCCCTCGGCA
>Ga0308016_10001110_pt1 | contig 13574 bp, 10 predicted proteins | sample Neamet233_FD_203129 | JGI IMG/M metagenome (GOLD analysis project Ga0308016, IMG submission 203129) | Marine microbial communities from water near the shore, Antarctic Ocean - #233 | ecosystem: Environmental > Aquatic > Marine > Unclassified | place: Southern Ocean | collected 2014-07-28
CACCAATCCATCTTGACACTTTCTGATTCAGAAAAAAAAGATTTTGGATCAATAATCAAAAAATTAACTATTAAATATGATAATCTTTTCGGAGTTTCCTTTCCTTATTCTGCTGGAATTCATCAGTCACCAACTAATGATAAACTAAATGAATTCTGGCATTTTCATATGTCTTTTTATCCTCCTTTACTGCGTTCGGCAAAAGTTAAAAAATTCATGGTGGGATATGAAATGTTTGCAACACCCCAAAGGGATATATCAGCAGAGGAAGCCGCTGAGAGATTAAAGTCCTGTAGCGAAATCCATTACTCAAAACTTAAATAATGAAAAAATTACTTCTATTATCTTTATTAATATCGTTTCCTATTTATTCTCAAGAAACCATACCTATTAAACATCAAAAATGGGATTTAAAGTCTTTTGCTGAAAACAGTACTTTTATTTCAAAGGAAAAGATTGTTAGGCTTGAGAATATATCTGTTCCAGAAATGGTTTTATATAGAGCAAAAGGAGATTCTAAAACAGATAAGGCAATGATTATATGCCCTGGAGGAGGTCTTTTTTACAGCGCTTATGAAAAAGAAGGTATAAAGCTGGCTGAAAAATTGTCATTAAATGGAATTACTTCAATTGTTTTAAAATATAGAACATATCCTAGAAAAGGTTCTGTTTATAAATGGTCACAAACATTATGGGATAAACCACAAATGGCAATTGATAGTGCAAAGATAATTTTACCATTTTCCACAAAAGATGCTTTAAACGCTATTGAACAAATCAGAAATAACTCTAGCAAATATGGAATTAGTCCTAAAAAAATTGGATTAATGGGTTTTTCAGCTGGAGGCGCAGTTACTATGGAAGCTACCTATACTGCTGAATCAAAAAATCAACCAAATTTTATAGCTGCTATTTATCCTTGGATGGATATTGTTAGCAATCAAAAAGTACCTTCAAACAAACCACCTGCTTTTATTTCTTGTGCCAATGATGACCCGCTAAACCTTGCAAAGCCTAGTGTTCAGATTTATCAAGACTGGATTTTAGCAGGAGGAAAAGCTGAACTTCATATGTTTAGCAAGGGAGGTCACGGATATGGGATGAATAATGTAAATGCTCCTGTAGACAGGTGGTCACAATTATTAATTGATTGGATATTAGCTTTGTAGAAAAAGATTGTTTTTATGACTTGATCCTAATCTATTTTTAAAACCATCAAAAAGCTACTTCTTCTTTAACTATTTCTTCATTTAGTTTTTTTGGACTGTCTGCTAAAGATTATTATTTAGATATTGAAAATTTATAAATACAGATTGAATAATATTCATCTCCTGGATTTAATTTTGTAGATGGAAAATTTGGTTTATTTGGACTATCTGGAAAATGTTGAGTTTCCAAACAAAAGGCTGTCCTGTGTTCATAAGTCTTATCACCTTTTCCTTTTACAGAACCATCTAAAAAATTACCACCATAAAATTGAAGTCCAGGCTCGTTCGTATAAACTTCCATCATACGTCCTGATATTGGTTCTATTACTTTGGCAGCAAAGTTTAACCCATCTATATTATTATGAATTACAAAATTGTGATCATAACCTGATCCATATTTTAATTGTTCAAAATTTTGGTTTATTCGTTTACCTATTTTGGTTAATTTTTTAAAATCCATGGGAGTATTCTCTACAGTAACTAATTTTCCTGTTGGAATTAAATCTTCATTAACTGGGGTGTAATAAGATGCATTGATTTGTAATAAATGATCATTAATAGTGCCATTTCCAGCACCTTTAAGGTTAAAAAAAGAATGATGTGTTAGATTTACCACAGTAGACTTATCTGTTGTTGCCCAATATTCTATTTTCAATTCATTCTGATCATTAAGTTCGTATTTCACTTTAATTGTTAGATTTCCAGGATACCCCTCTTCCATATCTTTTGAAAGATATTCAAGTTCAAGTATCTGTTGATCTATTTGTTTGGCATCCCATACTATAGCGTTGTAACCTTTATTTCCTCCGTGTAAATGGTTTTCTCCATTATTTTTTGCGAGCATGTATTCTTTTCCATCCAATTTAAATTTTCCTTTATCTATCCTATTGCCATATCTTCCTATTAATGATCCAAAATATTTTACTTTCCCTGTTAAAAAACCATCTATATCTGGATATCCTAAAACAACATCTTCATAATTTCCATCTCTATCTGGAACCCATAAGGATACCACTTTACCACCATAGTTAGTGATTTCAGCAATTGTCCCTTTTTTGTTTTTTAAAATAAATAAAGACACTTGTTTTCCATCAATTTTCTTTTCAAAATTTTTTTTCATTAAAAGTGGAGTTTTAAAACTTGTTTGACATTGACCATTATAATAACCTAAAAGACAAAAAGATAGTAAATAGATAACTTTACAATATATTTTTTTCATAATAAAACTCTTTGTCTTCTGTCATTTACTCACCTCGAGATCCAAATAGAATAAATAAAATCAATCTAATTAATAACATATATTTTTTAAAGTAATTCTTGTTATTCTAAATTTTAGATTAATAAATTTAACTAATAGATATAGATTTAATTTAAAATAATATACGTCATTGAGATAATTATATATTTCATTATAGTTATTGCATACGAAGTTTTTAAATTTCTTACTTTTAAGAATATGAAAAAGTTAATCTTTCTTTTATTTTTTATTCCATTAATTTCTTGCAGTAATAATGAAGATTCATCTGCTTCTGATAAAACTTTATGTTTAACCTGTTCTCAACCCCTAAGATTTGGTGGTATTACATCCACTACGTTTTGCGAAGGCACGCAGTTAAGTGATGGTAAAATAATGACTAAAGAGATGATTCAAACCAAGTCTAATGGTTTTGTTATAATGGCCGATGGAACTGAATGTGTCTGTTGCTCAACAGATTAGTTATTTTCCGATACAAAAATTCTGAAATACATTTCCTAAAATATCATCTGTATTTATTTCACCGGTGATTTCTCCAAGCGATTGAATTGCTGAATTTAGGTCTACAGATAGAAGATCTCCAGAAATTTTATTTTTCATTCCTCTTTTTACTAATATTATATCTTTAAGAGCACTTTGGAGAGATGAATGATGACGAACGTTAGTTACAATTGTCTGACTATCATTACCCATTTTATTGACAGTTTCAATTAATTCAATCTTTAATTTGTCTATGGATTCCTTTTTATGAGTTATTATTGATAGAGCAGGAGGTAGGTGGGTGAATTTATCCTTGATTAAAGTTTTTATTTTTTTATCATCTGAGAAAATATCCATTTTATTTTGAATTAGTATAGTTTTCTTATCAAATGATAATATTGTTTTAAGCTGATCTAAAATACCTTCATGGTCTGGGTCTGTAACATCATATAAAAACAATAAAATCTTTGCTTTTTTTGCATTTTCAATTGCTCGTTTAACTCCAATAGATTCAATTTTATCTTTAGTTTCTCTTAAACCTGCAGTATCAATAAATCTAAACTGTATACCATCAATGGTTATTGTGTCTTCTATACTATCACGCGTGGTACCTTCAATCTCTGACACTATTGCTTTTTCTTCGTTAAGTAGGGCATTTAGTAGTGAAGATTTTCCAGAATTTGGCTTTCCTAGTATTGCTACAGGAACTCCATTTTTTATAACACTTCCATAAGCAAAGGACTCAGATAAATCTTTTAATTGTTGTTCTATATTGTCTAAAAGCTTTATGAATTCTTTTCTGTCTGCAAATTCAACATCTTCTTCTGAAAAATCAAGTTCAAGAGCAATCATTGAAGCGAAATGAATCAATTGTCCCCTTAAATCACTTATGTTTTTTGAATAACCACCACGCATTTGATTAATTGCTAACTCATGTGCAGCCTTAGACTCTGACGATATAAGGTCAGCAACAGCTTCAGCTTGCGTTAAATCCATTTTCCGATTTAAAAAAGCTCGTAAGGTGAATTCCCCAGCTTTAGCAGGAACTGCTCCATTTTTAACAATTAAATGAAGAATTTCTTGGAGTATGTATGTAGATCCGTGACATGAAATTTCAATAATATCTTCTCCGGTATAGGAATTCGGACCTTTAAAAATTGTGAGTAATACTTTATCAATAATTCTGTCCCCATCTTTTATTAATCCCAAAAAGGTTTTGTGAGAGGATTGATTAATTAATTTTATGCCCCTATGTGATTTAAAACATTTTGAAGCAATTGAAATTGATTCAGTACCTGATATTCGAATAACTCCAATAGCACCTGTTCCAGAGGGTGAAGCTAAAGCGACAATTGTATTTTCAGATAACATAATGTAAAAGTAAAATATTTGAAAGACTTAATTACTCTATAGACTTAGTAAAGGTTGCCCTTTTTTTATGAATACGATGTTCATAGTTTTTCCATAATGTTTGTATTTGGGTATTCTCCTCAAGTTCAGGATTAGTTTCAACCACTTTTATATCATATTTATTAAAAGTTTTTTGAATTTCATTCATTAAGATGGCAGTCACTGCTTTATTTTGATAATCAGGTCTAACTCCAATCAGATATAACGAGACTTTTTTTATAAACTTTTGAGCCCATAATATTCTAAGAAATCCGAAGGGAAAAAGCTTTCCATTAATTTTTTTGAGTGCAGTTGAAAAAGACGGCATAGTTATTAGAAAAGCTATGAGATTATTGTCTTTATCTGCAACACATTTTATAAAATCTGGATGTATGTATCTGAAATATCTTTCTTTGTAATATTTAATCTGGTAAGGTTGAATTGGAACAAAAGTTTGAAGTTTGTCATATGTTTTTCCTAATAAATCAAACATTTCATCAACATAGGGCAAAATATCATTATTAGACTTGAATTCAAGGAGTTTAAGAGAATATCTCTCTAAAATCAATTTTGAAAATCTTTTAACTTTTTCAGGAGACTCCTCAAAAGAAGAAATTTTTATTTCGTATTCAACCCATTGTGCAAGTTTTTCATAGCCTAGTTTTTTTAGGTGTTCTGAATAATATGGATAGTTATATAGGGTTATCATTGTATTAAGCTCTTCAAAACCCTTAACCAACAATCCAGCTTTATCCATATTAGAAAACCCTACGGGTCCCTCGATATGATTGAGAGAATATTTTTTTCCAATTGACACAACTTTTTCAAGAAGCTTTTTGGATACATTCATGTCATCTATAACATCAAACCAACCAAAGCGAATTTTAGATTTCTTGATCTCTTTGACTTCGATCCAATTTATAATTGCTGCAATTCTACCAACTATTCTCCCTTCTTTATATGCTAAAAAGTAATGTGAGATTGCATTTTTAAAAACAGGATTTTTTTTCTTGTTTAAGGTTTCAAGCTCTTCCTTAATGATTGGTCCAACCCAGAAAGGATGATCTTTATATAATTTGAACGGAAAATGAACAAAGCTTTTTAATTCTTCTTCAGAAACAACCTCTTTAATTGAAATAGATGAGTCCATAAATAAAGTTATTGTTTAGGTTTTTTTCTAGCATTTTTATTTCTCTTTTTTTCTTGCTTATCAAACTTTCTTCTACTCTTTTTTAAAGCTCTTTCCTCTTTTCTTAACTTTTTCCTTTCTTTTATTTCTGGATTTTTATAATCTTTATGAAAATCTAGTCTATATGATGCGCCTGCATTTATTGAAATAAAATTAGGAGTAGTTTTTGTGTTTGCACCAATAGTACCCTCTACTTGAAGATTACTTCCAACTAAATAGGCTGCACCTGCTCTAATTATGTTATCTGAGTACCTCTCAGAGAAAATACCTTGATTTTCAATATAAACTGACCAGACTGGATTAAAAGTGTGAGTTAAAGTAATTATATAATTTTTTTCTATAAACTTTGAAAGGTATCTTTTTAAAGAAAAGTTCGTTACAACAACCCATGTTCCTAAAAAATGAGATTGTGTTGCAATAGTTCCCATTAGAGTAAGTGGAGTAGGACTAGGGGTAACATAATAAAGTGTTTGATAAAATGTTGGTCTATAAAAAGTACCAAATAAATCACCATATGGATATGGATTTTCTGCACTAAATGGATCAAAATTTGCACCTATAGTCAATGAAACAGCAGGAATTAAGTCTTTTAATTTAAAACCATTATTTGCCTTCCAACTGTAAACATTTATTTTTTTTTCTTTTTTAAATGGATCATAGATTAAGTACTTAATTCCTAAAAAGTTCTGAAGAAATCCACTCCTTTTTATTTCTACTGGATTATTTGATAGTTTATTTGTGAATTTATCGAACATATATGACGCATCATAAGTTAATTCTAGCTGTTCAAGTAAAAACCCCCAGCGAAGAGATAAAAAACCTACGGTTCCTTTAATTTTACTTTGATTAAAACTATTATGCTTATAATTTCTAGATTCAAACCCTGTTTCAATCTGAACCACACCTTTTCCAACAGAATACGCACCTATAGAGTATCCTGGTCGATTTGAATTAATTTGTTCAGTGTATTGGCCAATACTGATGTTTGAAATACAAAAGAATAATATTAGTAGTAGTGAATTTTTAATTTCAAACATATTATGCAATATAATTCGAATTTTTAATTAATTATATTATTATGGGTTGGCTTAATTAACAATCTTATATATATTTTTTTTTAAATTTATACCATATTAACTATTATACATCCAGTTCCTTGTTGAAAATTCTATTTTTTATTTTTATTATTTTTTATGTAATTAGACGCCTAAGTCCATTGCTTCTTGGATGGTTAATTCGTGATATTTCTAAAAAGGCTTTTTCTAAAAAAAATAATATTCACAATCAAAAAGAAACTAAAGAAAAAACTAAAAAGTCTGATAACTTAGGAGAATATATAGATTATGAAGATATTGAATAGCATGCTTACTAAACATGGACTTGTATTAGTTTGTTTTATCATTTTCGCACAACTTTTTTATTATCCATCCTTAACAGGGATGAAATTACTTCAATCAGATATAGTTCAATATTCTGGTATGTCTCGTCAAATTAAAGAATACAGATCTCAAAATGATGGTAAAGAAACCTATTGGATAGATAATGCTTTTGGAGGGATGCCTACTTATCAATTAGGAGCAAAATTTCCAGCAGATTTTTTAGGTTTAATTCATAATATATTTAAGTTAATTCCTCGTCCAGCATATTTGTTATTTCTTTATTTGTTTTCAAGCTATATTCTTTTTTTAGTTCTAAAAGTTGACTGGAAAATAGCTTTTATTGGATCCTTTGCTTTTGGATTATCAACCTATCTTTTAATTATTATTCAGGTTGGACATAATACAAAAGCTATGGCATTATCATATATGCCTCTTGCCTTAGCTGGTTTTTTTTTATTAATTGATAGGAGATGGTTGTTTGGTTTTATTTTGAGTGTCATAGGCGTTGGATTAAATATTAGAGCTAATCATTATCAAATGACCTATTATTTATTATTTATTTTAATAATTCTGAGCTTAGTTTATATATATCAGACTTATCAGAATAAAAATTTAAATTATACTTTAAAAAGCCTTGGTTTGTTTGCATTAAGTGGTGTTTTAGCTTTAGGATTAAATGCTACTCCTATCTTATCAACTTCGGAGTACTCTAAATTTAGTACTCGAAGTGGTTCTGAGTTAAAGGTTAATTTAGATGGTAGTCAAAAAGATACTTCTAGTGGATTAGATTATGATTATATAACAGAGTATAGTTATGGTATATTCGAATCATTAAGTTTAATTATTCCAAGGATTCAAGGTGGTGGATCAAGAGAGAACTTAGGGACTGATTCTAATTTATATGACTATCTCGTTAAGAGAGGCGTTCCAATTAAACAATCTAAGGATTTTATCAGCTCAGTTCCAACATACTGGGGGGCTCAGCCCATTCTTGAAGCCCCAGCATACATTGGTATTGTTGTTTTTCTATTTGCAGTATTTGCTATGGTTGTTTTAAAAGGACCTCTTAGAAATGCTCTGATGATAGCTTCAATATTATCCTTAATTTTATCTTGGGGAAAAAACTTTACAATTGTTACTGATTTTTTTATATACTATGTTCCCTTTTACAATAAGTTTAGAGCTGTATCGTCTGCTCAAGTTATTTTAGAGTTATGTATTCCTGTTTTAGCTGTTCTTGGTATACAAAAACTCATAAATGATCCACAAAAACACTTCAAGGTTTTTTTAAAAACAACATTAAGTATATTAGGATTTTTGACATCTTTAATTTTATTAAAAGTGATAGGACTATTTTCTTTTAAAAGCCCTGTTGATGTTCGGTTAAGAGAGGCTTATGGTCAGGAAATTCTAGAACAAATAATTTTAGCTAGAGCAGAAATATTTAGTCATGATATATTAAGAGGAGCTCTTATCGTATCAATAGCCATTTTTATTTTTATACTTTATAAAAGCCAAAAAATTAAAAAAAATCTTGCTATTGTTTTTATTCTTGGACTTTTAATTTATGATTTAGGTGGAATAGCAATTCGTTATTTAGACTGGGATCGTTTCGTTAGTCCTTCTCAAATAGAAGCCCCATTCAGAGCTACAAAAGCTGATAAAACTATTTTAGCTGATAAATCTAGATACCGTGTTTATGAACCTGAATTAAATTTAACTGGATCAAGAACAGCTTATTTTCATAATTCTTTGGGAGGTTATCATGGGGCTAAACCAAGAAGATTTCAAGAGCTTTTCCAGTTTTTCAATTACAATCAAATTCCTGAAATACTTAATATGTTAAACGTTAAATATGTTTTGTATCAGTCAAAAGAGGGTTTATCTCCTTTAATAAATGAAGAAGCTTTAGGTAATGCATGGTTTGTAGACTCAACTGTCAAAGTTAAAACTGCAGATCAAGTTCTCGAGTCATTTAAATCTATAAACATTAATGATCAAGCTATTGTTGAGGACAAGACAACAGCAGATGCATTAATTATAAGTGAAAACATAGATCATGAATCTTCTATTAATTTGATTGAAGACTCTGTTGATTTATTAAAATATAGTTTTGTCAGCAAATCTAAGCAAGTAGTCGTGTTTTCTGAAATATATTATCCTGACGGCTGGGAAGCTAAAGTAGATGGTAATAAAGTTCCCCATTACAGAGTTAACTACATTTTAAGAGCACTTCCAGTCGAAAGTGGAGAGCATATTATCACTTTTGAGTTTAAACCAAAAGTTGTAAAAACAGGCACTAAAATAAGGTATGCAAGTATCTCATTATTTATTTTAATCTTACTTTTAATGCTTTATAAACCTAATTTTTATAAAAATTATAAATAATGGGACTTGTTGCAAAACAGACATTTTACAATCTACTTAGTATTGGTTTAGCATTTATGTTGGGTGCGTTAAATACACTTTACATGTTTCCAAACTTTATGGGTAGTAGGCTTCAAGGAGTTGTGATTGCTCTTTTAGCATATTCTAACTTAGTTCAGCCGTTTATATCTTTTGGCCTTCAGCATGCGGTTATAAAATACTACAGTTCATTAAAAACTAAAGAAGAAAGAGATAGTCTTTTGGTATTTACCATTTGGTCACCATTAATAGTGATTATTTTAATATCTATTTATTTATGGATGTTTTCGTCATCAATAATTATTGATATATCATCAAAGGAACCTTTAATTAGTACTTACGCCTTCGTGATAATTTTAATTGCAATATCAACATCCTATTTTGAAATATTTTTTAGCTGGCTAAGAGTTCATTTAGCTTCTGTTTTTGGCAACTTTTTAAAAGAGTTTTACCCTAGATTATTAAGTTTTGTTTTATTAGTATGTTTCGCTTCAAATCTTATTGATTTTGAATTATTTATTTATTTGCTTATCATAGGGTACTACTTTAGACTTGTAATTGTAATTTTTTATAGTCTTAAGATTTACACACCAAAGTTTACGCTTACCCTTCCACCTTTTTATTTAAAAATACTTTTTTATAGTTTTTTAATATTTTTATCTGCAGCTGCTTCAAGTATTATACTTGATATTGATAAGTCAATGATAGCCTCTTTAATAACATCTGATGATGTTGCTTTTTATAGTGTCGCTTTATTTATAGCTGCTGTGATTGAAGCTCCTGGAAGAGCAATGTTTCAAATAGTTAGTCCTTTAGTTTCAAAGGCTATTAATTCTAATGATAAAATTTATTTAACAAGACTTCTTAAAAAAAGCAGTAATAATCTTTTTTTAGTTTCCGGAGTATTATTCCTTTTAATCAATTTAAACTTGACGGACTTTTATGTTTTTGTAAACCAGCCAATGTATGCAGTTGCAATGGGCGTTGTTAGCATAGTTTCATTGGGTAAACTCTACTCAATGTCGATAGGTTGTCTAAATAATATAATTTCAAACTCAAAACTCTATCCTTATATTTTTTGGTTTTCTATTTCATCAGCTATAATCGCTGTAGTTTTAAATTTTATTTTAATTCCTGAGTATGGAATATTAGGAGCTGCATATGCAACTTTATTTGTAATTTTCTTGATGAATACTTTGAAATTAATTCTTGTTGCTTATGGTCTTAAGATTCATCCATACTCTATAGAATCTCTAAAGATATTACTTGTAATTATTGTTGTGTATTTTTTAACAAAGGAAATAAATTTAGAATATACTTCTTTCATAAATCTACTAATTAGATCAGTTTTAATAACTCTATTGTATTCAACTTTTAGCTATATTTTTGGATTGACCAACGATATAAATACTCAAATTAACAAATATCTAGACAGATAATTTTTTTTTAAGGTATTTTGAGCTGGGAGCATTTTTAACATTTGCAACTTCTTCAGGAGTTCCCTGAGCTACAATTAGTCCGCCTTCACTTCCAGCCATTGGGCCAAGTTCAATCATGTGATCAGCACATTTAATTAGATCTAAATTATGTTCAACTACAACTAAAGAATGTCCATTATCTAGAAGAGCATCAAATGATTTTAAAAGTTTTTTAATATCATGAAAATGCAAACCTGTCGTAGGCTCATCAAATATAAACATGACTTTATCTTTAGTGGCTCCTTTTGCTATAAATGAAGCTAGTTTTATTCTTTGTGCTTCACCACCAGATAAGGTAGTTGAGGATTGACCAAGGGTAACATATCCTAAACCAACTTCATTTAAAGGTTTTAATTTTCTAACAAGTTTTTTCTCTCCATTTATTTCAAAAAGTTTTAGAGCATCATCTATTGTTAAACCTAAAACTTGATCAATAGAATAATTATTATATTTAATTTCTCTTACTTCTGATTTAAATCTTTTTCCTTTACATGTTTCACATTCAAGAAGTACGTCAGCCATAAATTGCATTTCAATTGTAACCACTCCTTCGCCTTTACATGTGTCACATCGGCCACCGTCAACATTGAATGAAAAGTGTTTTGGTTTATAGTTTCTGCTTTTTGACAAGTTTTGATTTGCAAAAAGAGCTCTTATGTCATCGTATGCTTTAATATAGGTAACTGGATTTGATCTTGAAGATCTTCCTATAGGATTTTGATTAATGAATTCAACACTCTTAATCAAATTAAAATCTCCATTTAAAGAAGAAAATTGACCTGGCTTTAAAGTATAAATATCAAAATTTCTAAGTAAAGCTGGATATAAAATATTTTTTACAAGTGTAGATTTTCCACTTCCAGAAACACCAGAAACTACTGTTAAACCTCCAATTTGAAAATTAGCAGTTATATTTTTAAGATTATTTTCTCTAGCGCCACAAATAGAAATCCATTTATTTGATTTCCTTCTATTTTTTGGAACTTCTATTTTCTTTTTACCGTTTAAGTATTGACTTGTAAGGGAGTTTGACTTTAATATTTCTTTAAGTGTTCCTGTAGCAACAACTTCTCCACCAAAAGTTCCAGCTTCAGGTCCCATATCAATAATTTCATCTGCAGCAGTCATTATTTCTTCATCATGTTCAATGATAATAACAGTATTTCCAAGATCTCTTAAACGTTTTAAAATATTAATTAAACGTCCATTATCTTTTGAATGAAGACCAATGGAGGGTTCGTCAAGAATATACATAGACCCTACAAGACTACTTCCTAATGAAACAGCAATATTAATTCGTTGAGACTCACCCCCAGAAAGAGAGTTAGATCTTCTATTTAAAGTTAAATAATCCAGTCCTAAATCTTTTAAGACATTAATTCTGCTATTTATTTCAATTAAAATTCTTGATGATATCTCTTCATCATTTTTACTTATTACAAGTTTTTTGAAAAAAACTTGTAATTCTTTTATAGGAAGATCAATTAGTTCAGGAAGACTTTTTTTTCCAATTTTTACATATTTAGTTTCTTTTTTTAATCTACTCCCATCACAAATACTACATTTAGTTTTTCCTCTAAAACGAGATAAAAGAACTCTATTTTGAATTTTATAATTCTTTTTTTCAATTTTTTTAAAAAATGAATTTATTCCAGTAAAAAACTTATTACCATTCCACAAAATATCTTTTTCTGATTTCGATAATTCGAAATATGGTTTGTGAATAGGAAAATCAAAGTTTAGAGCTGATTCTATAAGTTTTGAGTAGAATTTTCTATAACCCGTACTTCTCCAAGGAGAAATAGCTTCTTCATAAATTGAACGAGAGGTGTCGGGCACAACTAATTCAGGATTAATTCCAACAATATCTCCATAACCTTTACATTCATCACATGCACCATATGGATTGTTAAAGCTAAATAGATGAACATTAGGATTTAAAAATTCAATTCCATCTAGTTCAAAATTATTTGAAAATGTAAATATTTCATTTGAATTTAAATCTTTTAAAGAACACACCCCTTTTCCTTCATAAAATGCAATTTGAACAGCATCTGCAAAACGTTGATAAAATTCCTCATTATTGCTTGTCACAACTCTGTCAACTACAAGTTCAAATTCAGATTTTGGCAATTTATTTAGTTCAATCCTTTCTATTTTATTGTTAACTAGTATTCTTGCAAAACCTTGTTGATTTAAAAAAGCAACCCTTTCTTTAAGGGTTCTATGTTCAGTCTTTTTAATTGGAGCTAATAGTAATAGTTTTTTTCCATCATTGAATTTCTTAATGAAGTCAATCAAATCACTAACTGTGTCCTTTTTTACTATTCTACCTGATATTGGAGAATAAGTGACACCGATTCTAGAGTATAAAAGCTTTAAATACTCATAAATTTCTGTTTTTGTTCCAACAGTTGATCTAGGGTTAGAAATATTGACTTTTTGTTCAACGGCTATAGCTGGAGATATCCCTATGATTTTATCAACTTTAGGTTTGTTTAATCTTCCCATAAACTGTCTAGCATAGGATGACAAGCTTTCTACATATCTTCTTTGTCCTTCAGCATAAAGAGTGTCAAATGCTAAAGATGATTTTCCTGATCCAGATAGGCCAGTTATAACTGTCATTTTATTCCTTGGGATAGCTACATCTATATTTTTAAGATTATGTAGTTGGGCACCCTTGATGATTATAAATGACTTTGGATCTAGATCTAAGACTTTTTTCATTAAAAAATTAAAAGCCATAAAAATACAATTTTTATAGCTTGTTTATACCTAAGTTTTATT
>Ga0308016_10001125_pt1 | contig 13444 bp, 18 predicted proteins | sample Neamet233_FD_203129 | JGI IMG/M metagenome (GOLD analysis project Ga0308016, IMG submission 203129) | Marine microbial communities from water near the shore, Antarctic Ocean - #233 | ecosystem: Environmental > Aquatic > Marine > Unclassified | place: Southern Ocean | collected 2014-07-28
TGTTGATGCTTGTACGCATGGCAGGACACAAAGTAACAGACGAGCAGAAAGAAGTTGTAGTTGATGGTATCGTAGGACACATGGACTGCAAGATTAACGGCGAAGTAGTGGACGTTAAGACAGCTTCTCGCTTTGCGTTCAACAAGTTCAGGGACGGGCGCTTATCTCAAGATGATCCCTTCGGATACCTTGGTCAGCTTGCAGGGTACGAGGCCGCAGAGGGTACAGAGAACGGTGGCTTCTTAGTGTTGAACAAAGAGAGCGGTGAGCTATGCATGTATGTGCCTGATGATCTTGATAAGCCTAACATTAAAGCCTCTATCAGTAATCTTTTACCCGCGCTAGAGCTTGACACGCCACCCGAACTGTGCTATAATCCCATCCCTGATGGCAAGAAAGGTAACATGAAACTTGCTAAGGGTTGTAACTGGTGTAAGTATAAACACGACTGTTACAAAGACTCTAACGATGGTCAAGGTTTACGCACTTTTAAATACTCAAATGGATTTACTTATTTAACAGAGGTTGTAGTTGAACCCAAGGTAGAGGAGCTACTATGAACGGAAGAAAAGCTAAGCGAATTAGAAAACATTCAGGAGTTATAATAGTCAACTGGCTACGAACTTTACTTAGCGAAGAGGAAGGACAGAAGATAACTACTGAGAACTATACAGACTTTATGCCTACTCAGACTCATTTCATGGCACAACGAACCATGCACCTTAATGCATACCACCCTAAGTGGATAGTTAATAAGATTAATCAACTGCTTGCTATCTTTCCTGATCGTTCTATAGAAGAGATTACTTTGGAGGACATTCAATGGAAGACATCCCGATGAACATAGAGCAGATGATCATAGCTACAGGCAGTTACCTTTACAACGCAGGTATCTCAGGCAACTCTATTATAGATATAGACGAGGAGTTTCTTAGTGACCTTCGGTTGTTAATAGATGCAGAGCTAGAGCGCAGAGAGGCAACCACACATTGAACAAGATAAAGAAAGGATACAGGAAACCACGAGTCAAGCGTCCAGTAGAGAAGGATCTTGTTAAAGGCTATGACTCCAACTGGGAGTACGAGTTACACAGCGGTATCTTAGACAACTGGAGTTTCCACACTGACAAAGTTCCCTATACCGTTTCGCATAACTATCACCCTGATTTTTTACGGGTGATTGAAGGCAAGAAGATTTTGCTTGAAGCTAAAGGTAGGTTCTGGGACTACGCTGAGTTCAGTAAGTACATATGGATCAGTAAGACATTGCCTGAAGATACTGAGTTAGTGTTTCTTTTTGCTAACCCCAGTGCGCCAATGCCTCAAGCCAAACGTAGAAAGGATGGCACTAAAAGAAGCCACGGAGAGTGGGCAAGTGCTAACAACTTCAGATGGTTTAGCGAGGACAGTATCCCCGACAGTTGGATTAACTCAAAGAAGAGAGAAAGTTTTGACTGACATCAGCCGCAAAGACGAGAGACGCGATAGGTTTTTAAGAAAGAAGAAGTTCAAGAAGATAACAACAGCTTCTAAATTAAAAGAAACTAAGCGTAAAGAACCCAACATTAACTATGATATTGAGGTAGACCATGAACAAACAACTAAATAACGCAACCCCAAAAAACCCCACATGGATGGCCGAGCTTATGAAGACAGAAGAAGGAAGGCAAATAGTTTGGGAGACATTTTCCAAAAGCCCTACCGAAGAGAGGATAGAAGAAAGCCACCAAGAACAAGAGAGAGAGACTGATGAGACTAAATGATGCAACACCCGAAGATTGGGATAGAGTACGTAAAGAACATCCCGCTATTGAAAAAAGCTCAATAGATTATCAGCCCTACATTGACATGGCTATGGAAGAATCACATAACTACAATCATGACGAAGCTATACGCACAGCTTTAAAGGATCTTGCAACTAGAACGCCTCCTCTTGAAGACGTAGTCAACAAGCCAAAGCATTACAACACTGGTAATATAGAATGCATTGAAGCCATTGAAGAGTCTATGTCTTCGGTAGCTTTCAAGGGCTACCTCAAGGGTAACTGTATGAAATACCTTTGGCGTTATGATTACAAAGGGAAACAGGTAGAGGACTTGAACAAAGCCACATGGTATTTAAATAAACTAACATTAGTCGTCACTGAGGAGAACACTTAATGGATCAGTATCAACAATTTATACACAAGTCACGCTACGCACGATGGATTCCAGAGCATAGCCGTAGAGAAACATGGAGCGAAACAGTCTTTCGTTATGTTTCATTCTGGAGGGATCGTGAGCAGATCACAGTTAAGGAAGGACAGAAACTGTACGATGCAATACACAACCTTGAAGTCATGCCCTCTATGCGTTGCATGATGACAGCAGGTAAGGCACTAGATAAAGATAACGTAGCAGGATTCAACTGTAGCTACCTGCATATAGATTCACCGCGATCCTTTGATGAGTTGATGTATGTTCTTATGTGCGGTACAGGTGTAGGGTTCAGCGTTGAGCGCAACTTCATTAACAAACTACCAGAGATTGCTGAGAGCTTTCATCAAACTGACAGTCTTATAGTAGTGTCTGACAGCAAGATTGGTTGGGCTTCAGCGTTCCGTGAGTTGATTGCTATGCTGTACGCAGGTAAGATACCGCAGTGGGATGTGAGCAGGGTGAGAGGCTCAGGAGAGAGGCTTAAAACCTTTGGTGGTCGTGCATCAGGGCCAGAGCCGTTGGTTGATTTGTTTAATTTCTGCGTAGAGATCTTTCAGAAAGCTAAAGGTCGTAAGCTGACAAGCATTGAGTGCCATGATGTGTGCTGTAAGATAGCTGACATCGTAGTTGTTGGTGGTGTTAGGCGTTCAGCATTAATAAGTTTATCTAATTTATCTGATCAGCGTATGTCTAAAGCTAAGTCGGGAGATTGGTGGAGGAACGAGGGTCATAGACGCTTAGCCAATAACAGCGTAGCGTACACTGAGAAGCCTGACTTTGAATCGTTCCTATCAGAGATGCAGACCATGTACGAGAGCAAAGCAGGAGAACGAGGGATCTTCAGTCGTGTTGCGGCACAGAAGATTGCAGGGCGCAATGGTCGTAGAGATGCTGACCATGAGTTCGGAACCAACCCCTGTTCTGAAATTATCTTGCGCTCTAATCAGTTTTGCAACCTTAGCGAAGTGGTTGTACGAGCAGACGATACACTACCCACACTCAAGAAGAAGGTTGAAACTGCCGCTATCATTGGCACTCTTCAAGCTACGCTTACAGACTTCCGATACTTACGAAACCTTTGGAAGCGCAACACCGAAGAAGAAGCACTGTTAGGTTTAAGCCTGACAGGTATCATGGATCACCCTGTTATTGGAGTGTCATCAGATAAAACAGCACAGTGGCTAGAGGAGTTAAAACTTGTTGCTATTAAAACAAATAAGAAGTGGGCTGAGAATCTTGGTATCAGTCAGTCTGTGGCTATTACATGTGTTAAGCCAAGCGGTACTGTATCTCAGCTTGTTGACTCTGCCTCTGGCATACACCCTCGTTTCTCTAAGCACTACATTAGAAGGGTACGTTCGGACGCTAAAGACCCGTTGGCTCAGTTCATGTCAACCGCAGGATTCCCAGTAGAGCAAGACACAATGAGTCCTGCATCTCTAGTGTATAGTTTTCCTGTTAAGTCTCCTAAGACTAGCACAACAGTTAAACAAGTTGGAGCAATGCAACAGTTGGCTCTGTGGAAAACATATCAGAACAGTTGGTGCGAGCATAAGCCAAGCATCACGGTGTACTACACTGACGATGAGTTCTTGCAAGTAGCGCAGTGGATATGGGATAACTTTGATATCTGTAGTGGAATTAGCTTATTGCCTGTTAGTGATCATGTGTATCAGCAAGCACCCTATGAAGACATAAGTGCTGAGAAGTACAAAGAGTTAGTAGCAGAGATGCCCAAGGATGTTGATTGGAGTGACCTAGAACAGTATGAAATGGAGGACAACACCACAGGATCACAAGAGTTAGCGTGTGTAGGTGGTGCATGTGAAATTGTTTAAGAAGACAGAGGCCAACATCTTAGGGTTTAAGATACTGGTGAATGATCGGGGACATGTCGTTACAGAGATGAGCGGCATCCCCGAAAAGGATCTTCACTTAGCTTTTAAAGATGATGAATTGTTAATGATAAGAAACATTGTACATCTTACGAAACCAAAACTAGAGGCATTACATAAATTCTTGGAGGATGAACTCAATGCCCTGAATCATATGACCTCTTAATGCAGTAAGATATTAGCCATTATACAAAAACAACAAACTAAATTAATAGTAACTAGCGTTGTCCGTATAACAGCCACGGCATTAGCTTCGGAATCTGTGTCTCCCACTTTCTCGCCTAGGCTCAAAGCCCACAGTTTCCAAAACTTTTTCATTACTCACCATTAATATTTACTTTTTAGACTTAGCACCCGAACACTTCCAACGCTTTCGCGACAAGTTGTTCGGAGTGTTAGGGTCGTTTTGTTTTTTCTTAGGAAGCCCCTTCTTTATACCCAGACTTCTCGCGCAGTAGCTATCGCCTTTACTTGTTCCGGGTTTTACTCTAGGCCCACCGCCCTTTGCTTTTCCTGCTTGACCATAACTAACCTTTTTACCACTGGCTGTAACCTTTACTTTTGCTTTACCTTTTCTGGGAGTAGCCATTATACTTTCCTGTATTGTTTAGTTTTAGAAGCAACCTTCTTGGGCTGTGCGCTGTGCTGTTTGCCCTTCTTAGTATCCGCCTTTTTCTTTTTGGTTGTTGCCGCATACTGTGCAGGTGTCAAAGCCTTTATAGCTTTCTTAGGTAAGTATCTCTCACCTGTTTTAGCACTAGGCTTGCCAGACTTTGTAGTCCACTCTTGTTTTGTCCAAGCCTTCAAAGACTTCTGAGGTTTCTTTAGCGACACTTGTGCGTACCTTTTGCTTTCATCTTAGATTTTTTAGACAAGTCCTTCAAATGAAATAACTTTACACTTGTCTTAGTGTGAGACTTGTTAGTGTGTAAAGTTCCGTCAGCCATCTTGTGACTAGAACCTTTATGCTCTGTGCCATCTTTCTTATAATGTTTAACACCTTTCATTTGTAACCTCCTCCTGCTTCCTTGTATTGCTTGGCAAGCATCTGAGCTTTTCGTGCGCTCCACTGTCCTGCTTTGCCGCCCTTAGTTCCTGCTGTTATTTTGTTAAACAATCTTTTACGCATTGTAGGCTTGGTGTAGTTACCTGCCTCGTTGACTGTTGATTTTTTTTTCTTAGCCGCCATTACTTACTCCTCAACCAATGTATATACTTTTAACTTCTGTGCTTTACCTTTAGCCTCAATGGGCGATAGTGGCTTTAGCTTAATACTAGATCCTTTCCTAGTGCTAAACCCTATCAACACATCTACACCTGCCGCCTTAGTACCTGACTCAAGCCTAGCCGCAATGTTTACTGCGTCACCGATAGCAGTGTAATCAAACCTTTGCTCTGATCCCATGTTACCTATGATTGCCTCGCCGCTGTTAATACCTATCCCAATCTGGATGGGCGGTAATCCCTTGGCCGCAAACTCTACGTTCAACTCTTCCATATTTATTGCTATTTGTTTAGCACACTCTATGGCTTTGTCTTCGTGGCCTTCTAAGTCTAGTGGCGCTCCGAAGATAGCCATCATCGCGTCTCCGATGTATTTATCTACTGTGCCTGAAAATTTTGAAACCGCTGATTGTTGGGCCGTCAAAGCTCTGTTCATAATGTAGGTTACTTCTTCTGGGGTTACGCTCTCTGATAGGGCTGTGAAACCTCTTACATCTGTGAACAAGAACGTACAGTACCTCTTCTCGCCCCCAAGCTTTAGTAACTCTGGGTTATCTTGCAAGCGTTTGACCTGTCGTGGGTCTAGGTAATGCTCAAATTGCTTCTTGATCTGTTGCCGTAGTTTGTACTGTTCTTTGTAGTTGAGGTAGAATGTTGTTGAAGCTACTACAAACTCAGAGATCAGCGGCCATGTAACATCAATCAGTATTCCGTTTCGTATCAGGTAAACTCCTAGCAGTGCAGTACTAGACATGACACCTACAGATAGGATTAAACCTGCATAGACTCCTAAGTAATTAAGAGCTAGAAAAACTAAGAACACCCCTACTAAAAAAACCACTGCCTCACAAAACACAGCGATAGGCGGGATAGCGGGCATACGTTTATTGGAGGCGTGTAGTACAGTTTCAACTAACGCCGCCTGTATCTGGTGCGGATACAACAGCCCTTTAGGAGTAGCAACCTGCGGAAGTATCCCCTTAGCGGTGGTTCCTACTATCACCATCTTTCCTTCTACATCCATCTTATCTAGGGTAGTGCTGTCTGCCTCTACCCAGTTTACCCATACTCTGCCGTATCTGTCTGTGGGTATAGGGTTTAACTGCTTGACGCGCACCTCTTGTATTCCACTGACGCTAGTTTTAATAACGTAGGTGTTTGTTCCTGTAACCGCCTTGAGTAACTGCGTACCGAAGCTTGCCATCCAACCGTCTGGACTTCTCATTAGTAGCGGCATACGTCTGACTAAGTTATCTACATCCACTGGCGCTGATACTATCCCTTGCAACGATACGTCTCTAAGGACTTTAATGTTTTGCGTAACTCCTGTAGCTTCTATGCCGCCAACGTCATCACCTAGTATCACTGTGCCTTCTGTTTGAGGTATTTCTTTATAGCCCTCAGTTTCAAACATAGCAATTACTGAAGGATAATACGACAAAGCTCTTGCAAAAATACCATCACCGCCAAACCTGTCTGGCTCACTGAAGACTGCAACCCATGCAACAGACGCGGCCCCTGCATTCAGTAGGTCTACGTGGATCTCAGCCAACCTTTCTCTGGGAAACGGCCAACCACCCTCGTTATGTATATCTTCTTCTGTCAAGTTGAGCAGGACTATATTTCCTGTAGGCTCCTCAGTCTTAACAAGGGCATCAAAGGTTCTGAGCTTTATAACCTCAACCAGTGTGGGCTGATATACTAAGGCCGCAAACAGAAGCGCAACAACAAGCCCTATAATTATTTTCTTCATTATCCTTCCTGCGTAATCCTAATTACAGAATCACCTCCGTTGATCTTCACAGTATTAGAGATCCCATCTTGAATCAGTATCACTGTGTAGCCCCCTGTAGTGTCTAAATCTAATCGCGTGTACTCACTTACGTTTCTAATCAGGCTTATTATCTGTCCTGTTATAAGAGCAGTTATCTGTGTCTCAGGGTCTGTACCTAAAGATGTTCCTGATATAGTTACGCCTGAAACCTGTGCTAAACCATCCTTCTCTTCTTGTACAGCCAACACATCTAATATGTTTAACAAGTCTTCAAGGTAATTAACATCTAGAAAATTTATATCTAGCTCAGTAAACTCAAGGCTGTCATCTTCTAAAAAGTCTTCGTCTAGGTAGTCTATGTCTAGCTCATTAAAGTCTAGAATGTTTGCTGTCTTTGCAACTCTTTCTTCAGCTACTACCGCTTCCTCTTTTGGGGGTGTAACAATAAGCATGTTATCAATAAAGTCTAGAGTTAAGTCTAGTATTACAGGCTTAGAGGGCGCTGACTCAAACACCGACACCGTTGTTGCTTGGTAGGGCTTGTTCAACAACACACTGCCTGTAGCTGTTAACACTTCTATCTCTCCGCTTGACACACCAAACTTATCGGGCAGGAGTATAATCAAACTGCGGCCTAATTCGTCTACTGTGGCCGTGAAGTCCGTGCCGCGAATTGCAATATCTGCCGTAGGAGTTCTTAACTTTATATTTCTTTTATCTATCTGACCTAGCTTACCGCTTATAAACCTCGCAGTTCCTAGTCCAAACGTAAGAGCCATCTTAGACTTGCTTGGGTCAGGATCATATATGTACTTATCTATTGTTAGCTGTGAATGCTCTGTAAGCTTTACAACTGAGTCATCAAGAAACGTAATAGCCATCCTGCCATTCGCGGTTACTGCTTGATCGTTGGTCTGAACGGAAAACTTTAAGTCTGCGACAAGGGGTGCTTGTTCTCTTTTAATTTGTGCGTATCCAGATACCTCAGACACCCCCCCTATCTTAGCAAGAGAGGCTTGTACCTTGATCGTTTTGAATGACACACACAGTACCGCCAGAACCAGTAGAAAGTATTTTAAGCCAGTCATTATCTTGGGTACTCAGTTGTTGTATATTAAATGTTCGGCTACCTCCTGTTTGATCAAGATAGAAATAACCTCCTGCGCTTGCAGTCACACCTGTACCTGTATATGTTAACGTGTTATCAGAACCATCAATGTCTATGTACTGGGTAGCACCATCAATATTTATTGAAGAGGTAATGGTGTTGTTTGAACCTTGTATAATCCAATCAAGATCAAGGGTTGCCGCTAAAGCAGTAGTGCCTTGATTGAGTGTCATTGTGTTGCTTGCCCCCGTGACTGAAACATTTTGATTTGAACTATTAGCCCCGTAAGTATTGGTTGGATCTACTTGAATTGTAAAAAGATTGCTTGAGCCTACAAAATTATATAGCCCTGTAAAGCTATCAGCATAGATGTCGCCAAAGAATTTGTTAGTGTTGCCTATCATATTAATGTCAAGCGTTAAACTAGAGCCATCTAAATCAAGCGGAGTTAGATTTCCTGCGCTTGAGCTTAAACCACCAATCAAGTTACTGGTGCCTAGCTGTTCTATGTCAATATTGGCCGTTGCGCCCGACTGCTCAATGTACACCTCGTTATCGGCACCATAAGCAACACCACTAAAGAGCAAAATTAATAGGCCGTTATTTATCTTTTTCATAAGTCCAAAACCCTCTGTTGTATCCAATGTTTATTAACTCTAGTACGGCACCTTCTATTGCTTTCATTAATGCTATCGTGGTTGACTCGTTGCGCGAGTTACCTGCTTCAATTTCAACAAGCTCCGTACCCATTTCTATAAATTTAAAAACATCATCTGATTGTCCATAACTAAACACTGTTTTCTGACTCATTACTTCTACAAGTATTTCTCCTGTAGCTACGGACACCATCCTTAATGACACCGTAATGTTATCTTCTCTGTACTGTGCGCTCTTACCTATACCTAAATATCTAGCGCCAACTCCACCAGTGCTTAGGTTTGAATCATAAGCGATAACTGCGCCTTCTAGTAATACACCTGCAAATAATAGAGGCGGTACTTTCTTAGCTCCACCGTCATTAGAAACCTGCTCTCGCGCTGAGCGTATTAACTGTCTTTCTTTTGTCAGGTTATCTAAGCCTACGCGCTCTACAACTCTAAAGAACTTGCCGTTGCTTGCGTGTTTCAACGCCCTTATTAACAAGGCGCTAGGTTGCTGTGTCACAGCCGTAGAGAAGAGAGCAAAAGAACTGTTGCTTTTCCTCTGTCCTGTCTGGTCTGTAAAAGAACTAGGATAAACCGCAACTACAGGCTGTACTACAGGAGCTACAGCGTCCCTTAAAGCATGTGATTGAAGTTCATTTATCCTAACTACATCGTTTGCACTAAACCTTTGATTATAAGTATCTTCAAACTGATCAACTATAGAACAGCTAGAAAGTAAAAGTACCAATGGGTAGAGTAATCTCTGTCGTATTTCCATTTGCATCCGTTATTATTAGGGTTATAAAATCACCGTCAATGGTGTACGTAATGGTGTTGCCCTCTAGCTCAATCGTTCCCCCTGTGCTTGCTGTTTCGCCGAAGAGGTTGTTAACTAACTGGCGACTAAGCTCTGCATAGATGCGTGATTCTAAGTTACGTATAAACCTTGCAAGTGTAGTGTTCTCTGCATCACGCTCAAGCTCTTCTTGATACGCTTTAATCTCATCAGCTATATCTGACTTGCGATTAAATTCTTGGTTCTCAATTGTCAGGTAGTGACTGCTTGTATTAATTCCATTGAAGCTAGGGCTTTTAAACTTGTGTGTTATTTGATCTGCTAAGGTATAGCCTGACCACAACACTACAAAAAAACACCAGAATGCCACACAGAACCAACAGTTTCGTAGTGTCTTGTGGCTTCTAAATGTAGGTACTAATTTCATTCTAATCTTTCCTCTGATCTTTTTTGCCGTCTGCTCTTGCTATCCTATCTACATCTACTTGAATCCCCATAGCAGTTCTTACCATAGAGTCTATCCGTATCATGTCGTTGTCCATTTGTCTTACTCTGTCTATCAGCGCCACAATCATCCCATGCTGAGCGTCTAGTTTTTTATGTACGTCTGCTATCAAATGTTGAAACAGTTTCCATACAAGGTATCCTAGTCCTACAGCAAACGCCGCAGGTATTCCTACGGTTTCTATCATTTCCATAGTTGTTTTTGGATTCATTATTTTTTACTCACTAAACTGCCGCCAAAGTACATGCCAATAATAGCTGAAACTAGATTAGTATCAAGCTGTGTTATAACTAAACCTTGGAAAGTTATCCACTCAAACACATCTTTGCCCTGAGTAAGAAACAAAAATCCCGGTTGAAAGTTTGTGTAGCCTACCGTAACATCTACCGTAGGATAATACACGGCCACTAGCTTAGGAAGTATTACAATAGCAAAGACTGAAGACAGCGCAATGATCCTACGAGTCCATTGGAAACCTTTGTCCTTAACATCTCGTGCCGCCTTAACAGCTTTCTGTCCGAACTCACCGCGAGTTATAAGAAGCTTCTGATGCTCTGCTTTGTCCTTGCGGCTTTCTGCCCACACGCTCATGACTCCACCAAGAACGGTAGAGCCAAGCATTGTAATTATCTCAAAGGGAAAGCCCATATTAACCTTTAATAAACTCTGAAGCTTCTTCTAAGCGACCTATAATACCGCTAACATCTCCACCCTCTCTAGCAATTTTTTTATACTTGAGATACTCTTTATGATTTAATAATTCTATAGCGGCTTTGTCATACTCTCCGCTATTAAAAAGTTTAACCCAGTTATAATCTTTTTTCATATCGCCTCTATATCCTAAAGACATTAAAGCTTTTTGTTTCTTTTCAGAAAGGTTATCATAATTAGGAATCTTTTCTTTAACTCTTTTCTGTTGCCCTTCGTATGTTTCTTTAAAAGACCGACCTATAAATTCGCCTGTCTGGCCTACACCGCTCGTTACAATGCCTTTAGTATCTTTATACTCGCCATCAACAAACCCTTCGTGTTCAATAACATACTCTTGTTCAGGAGTTAGTGCGCCTTCTCTTTCCACTACTTCATTAACAGCATCTCTACCATAATGTACAACGTGTTCTCCTCCTTCAGATTTTCTAACTCTACCACCTGCGGCCATGTTTAACACACGCATAGGATCATCCGTATCCATGTATGCAGTTCCTGCGCCTTCGTTGTATGGTAAGCCCGTAACCTTATTGATACGCTCGTCAGGCTCTGATGGTGCATTAGGCACAGGTGTAGATACTTCGCCGCCTGTGGCTTTACTTAGTCTTTCAACTGTTTCTTCTTCTAAATCAAAAGGATTTAAAGTTGCCTCGCCGTAAAGTGTAAGATCTTTTAAAGCTTCAAACACAGATTTATACTCTCTTTTAGTTTGAAAAAGTTCGCGATATATGTTTGCATCTTCAGGCTTAGAAGCTTTTAAAACTTTTTCAAGCCTTTCATCTATTACTGGAGGAGCAGTTGGTTTAAATTCTCCTTTTAAAATACTTAAAGATGCAGGTCGAGATAAGCCGCTTTCTTTTAACATGCTTAAAGTTTTATACCTCCCGTACAATGAAGAATAAGCAGTTACTTTTTCAAACAACTCTTGTTGATACTCATAATTTTTACTTTGACGAGCAACATAATTTTCAAGCATTGAAACAGAAGAGTCTTCGCCAACCTTATAAAAAGATTTAATATTAGAACGTACTTTTTTATTATAATCTGAAATAACAAAACCCATCTGAGAGTCAGGATCGTGATTAGTAAACTTTATGCCTGAAAAATTAGCGATAAGAGCATGTTTATTAACTGGGCCTAGCTTTTCTTCTTCTTCACCCGTGTAAGCATCTACATAATCTGTAAGTTTTAAAACGCTTGTTACAGTTCCGGGTTCGACAGACTTGAATAGTTGAGTAAACGCAGTTGTAATTTTTTCGCCTGTTGAATCGCTTGGTGGAAACAATACTTTACCGCCCAAAGTTCTTCCTTCAGGACTAGCCATTGCAGTTAAAACATCACCTGCGGCTTTAGTTGCGATAGACTGTGTAATAAAAGGAGTTGATAAAGTAAAGGCTCCATCAAAAGCCGCTTTTAAAAGATAGTCATCAAGCTGTTCGCCACGAAGCTCCCCTTCTATAATTCTATCTAGAACTGCTAGAACAGGTTCTTTTATAGTATTATAAGAGTCTAAATATTTAGTAGAAACTTTTGAAATATCTCCGTTTTCTTTTCGATACCAAATAAAATTACTATTTTTATCAAACTTACCTTCAGCTATTTTTGTATGGTTTATTCTTTCTTCTTCTGTCCAACCTAATAAATCTGCGGAAAGTTTAGATGCTTCTCCTACTCCTACCATAGCAGTAGTAAAACCCGCCATTCTTTTAAGTCCCCTATTCCTGAGAACTGTGTTACCGGAGTTAAGCTCTTTACTAGCTTGTTTAACAATATGATAACTAGTTCTAACTATTTCAGCAGGGAACGAAATAAAATTACCTATTGGAAGATAGTTTAATTTTTTTAAGCCTTTAGCAACTCTATCGTAATTAGGAATAGTGTTTTGAACAATGTCGGCGGCTTCGCGTTCTAAAACATCTATAGAAGAGTTCGGCTTTGCTCTTTTTAAAGTGTCTAGTTCTGTCATAAAACCTGACATTTTAAAATAATCATCTGTAGCCATATATGAGTCTTCCATAAAACGCAAGACTCGATTATTTTTAATAAGACTAGTTACTTTAGAAGTTCCAAAATCTTTAGAAGACAATTTTATTAATTCTTTAAACTGATTAATTTTTATGTTTGTATTAATAACACCTAAGTCTACAAATTTTGCATATATGCTATCTAATTCTTTGTCTCCTTTAGCATCCATTTGATTCCACAAAACTTTCATATGCCCTCTATTTTTAGAAAGAGGATTAAATGCGGCTAAGTCTCCATTAGCTATAGCAAACTGTGCGCCTCCAATTATGTTTCGTAAACCAGTAACATGACTATATACAGTTTTAGATGCTTGAGAAGCGCCTTTGTATTTTAAAAACACTTTGTAGGCTTCAGACGCTCCGTTAGTACTTTCAGATAAAAATTTAAAAGTGTCTTCTTGTCTAGCTAAAAACTTAGCCATCTGAGGAGTAGTATATTTTCCATCAAGAATAGAATTAGTACTTACTATTTTAGTAGTAAGTATACCGTCTGTAACTGCCGCGCTGTTTGGCCCTTGTATATACTTGCCTGATTTTCCAAGTTGATTAGCTATCTGATAAAAGTTAT
>Ga0308016_10001129_pt1 | contig 13436 bp, 8 predicted proteins | sample Neamet233_FD_203129 | JGI IMG/M metagenome (GOLD analysis project Ga0308016, IMG submission 203129) | Marine microbial communities from water near the shore, Antarctic Ocean - #233 | ecosystem: Environmental > Aquatic > Marine > Unclassified | place: Southern Ocean | collected 2014-07-28
TGCACCGAACTCACCGCGAGTTATAAGAAGCTTTTGATGTTCTGCTTTGTCTTTGCGACTCTCTGCCCACACACTCATAACCCCACCAAGAACTGTAGAGCCAAGCATTGTAATTATTTCAAAAGGAAAGCCCATATTAATCTTCTAACAAGTTATAATATTTATTAGCTGATTCTATACGTCTTTCTAAATGAGGAATGCCGGGTTTTTCATATTTTTCAGAAAATGTTTTAGTTATTAAATCTACGTCTTTAGATTCAAAAGCTTCAATTAAAGATTTTCTATCTTTTGTATTCATTCCCATTACACTATCATTAAAGTTTATAGATTCATGTGCAAAAACAAGTTGATTACGGGGAGAATCTGTTAAATTATTTGATTCTAAATATTTGTTATAGTATTTTTTTTGAAAATCAAACTGTAATAATCCGTATCCGTTTCCACCACCACCTTGTTGTTGCGTATGTTCAAAAGTGTTGCCAGTTTCAACATCTATATTAGCTATCCAAGCTGACCGCGCTTCTTTAGAGTAACCCAGATCTTTTAATACGTTGTTTATATTCTCAACTTTGGGTTCAACATTTTTTATTTCTTTGCTTAGTGTTGGCGCTTCAGCAAGTGCTTGAGCTACAGGATCAATAAGTACCCCACCTTCGTTTTTTTTAATTCTTTTACTAGCCGCCGTATCCATATCTTTTACAGACTTTTTAACTTCTGGATTGTTTTTACTTGCTCTTACTTTGTGAGCTAAAGTACTAAGAAGAGGAGTAACTACAGAATTTATAGCTCCTTCAGGGTCTACTTTTTCAGCAACTGTAGCAATAGTTTCTAGTGCCACCTGTTGTTTGTTAGTAACTCCTAAATCTACCTGTGCTTTTTCCCACAGTTTTTCGTTGCTAAAAGCTTCTGCCGCCTTTTTCCAAGAAGGTATTTTTTCTAAGTCATTAATACTTTTAAAAGACGGAGCTAACACCCCACTTATTATTAATGCTGTTACATAGTTTAACACTTTAGGGTCTTCAGATTTTATAACTCCTTGAGATTCTAAGTCCTTTAAACTTTTTTTAATTCTAAAAGCAGTAGCTTTAATCTCTACAGGGTTTGATGTGTCACCTACGTTATTAGAAATAATTTTAATAATAGAAGGCGGCTCATCATCTATTGCTCCTCCTATATTTTTCTTTACTCGCTCATCGTCTACCTTATCCATATATGCAGTACCCGCTTGTTCGTTATATGGGCGACCTGTTAGTTTATCTATACGCTCGTCAGGCTCAGTAGGGACATTTGGAACATCTGTAACTTCACCGCCTGTAGAGTATCCCACTACAGGAATAGACTTTTCAAACTTTGGAAGTACACTAGAAGACATTCTTCTTTGAATTTCTAACAAGTGTTTTCTATACGTTTGCATTTGATCTCGACCGTCCATACCTGCTAAATCCATTGCGGGTGCAAAGGCTGTATAGAAGGGAAGCTTTTGACCAACTACAGGAATAATGCCCTGTTGAAATAAGTTTAAAGTATCAGAAACTACAGGGCCAAAAGGCATTGCGCCATACGCCGCCGCATTCTGAGAATACATTGCAGTTTTCTGCGCTCTTGCAAACGTGTCTAACAATATACCATTACCACCCCAACGAGCTACAGAGCTATATAGTATTTCATCTAAATCTTTTCCTTCTTCGCTTGCGCCATCTGAACGAACGTAATTTGTCCAACGCGCCATGCCTGTCATTATTAGTCCTGCTGTTGCAATCTTTCCTGAGTTACGAACAGGGTCTTTGTATAGTTGCTTAGCCGCCCCTTTTAATACAGTATTTGTAAAGGCTACCGGATAGCCCAACAACTGAAAAGCAATAGCGGTTTTAGGATTAGAGTGCAACAACGGCTTTAGTCCTGACATAGAAGTAGGCTGTAAAATAACTGAGTTAGTATATCGCGCCGCTCCCCCTAAAACTTGAGAATCATAAAACTCATCTGTAACTTTAGACCCGCCTTTAAACCATTTTACGCCTTGCTTATAATCTATGCCCAGTTCAGCTAGTTCTCCTGCCATAGTTTCAAGTCTTTTATTTAAAGGTTTGCTACCATTAGCCGCAAGAGCTTCAATGTTTTCTTTAATTAGAAGCTTACCGCTTGCGTAAGAAGTTGTCTGTACAAACTTAGTCCACTGATCTAGCATAGTTACGCGGAAAAACTTGTTGCTTGCATTCTGCAATGTTTCGTTAACAAGCTCAGCACCCGCAAGCCTGTCACCTAATTGAGCCATTGCTTGATCCATATTTATGCTAAACTTAGTCATTTCAGAAAAGGCTTCTTTGGCTGTTAAATTGTTATTAGTTTTTAATGTTGATTCTAAATCTTTAGTTATACCTTTCCACGATATTTCTAGTGCTTCATTAAAACCCTTTATAGACTTACGTACACCTACCTTACTAATATTAAGAAATACTTCTGTTAAACTAGAAACAGTTGCAAGAGGAAGCATAGCTACACGGTTAGCAAAACCATAAACATCTACAGCCGTTTGTGCTTTTTTACCGTACCTTTCCATGCCTTCGCCAGTAGCTGTTTTGTACAGAGTTAAAATAGTATCTTCTTCTGATTGAGATAACTTCTGTCCCTTAGCTAATAGCTCATTACGAATCCGTGGAATGTAAAACTCTGAAAAGTCTTTTAAATTATTAACGCCAAATGTACGGTGTTTAGCCAACGACTTACCTGCTTGGAAAGTATACATGTGTAACGACCCTAACACATCGTTGTTTAAAAACTCTTGAAAGTCTGCATCATTTTCAATCCCATTTAACTTCCGCTTAGCTGAAAAGAAATGACCGCCTGACCCGCCACCATCAATCTGATCTCTAATAGCAAGCATATCATCAACAGCTTTTTTACCTTCTCCTGCACCGAACTTGCCTTTAGATTCTAAAAGCTCTGCAAGTTTTGTTTGGTTCGCTTCAATAGCTTTACGATTCCACATACGCGGAATGTAATCTGGGACTAGAGCATCAATAACTCCAATATCTTTTAATTGGTTTCCCATGTCATTATATAGTATTTTAATTTCACTGGCCGCATCATTGATTGCTTTATTAGTAGCTTTATCTAAACCGTTATTAGCTAAAGATTTATTGCCGCGCAGTGCCAACATTAGTACGTTGTTTACATCTTCAGCTAGTGTGCCTTTAGCGGCGTTCAAAGAAACACCTTCTACAATTCCACGGAACCTTTCATTAAAACGCCCTGTAATTTCTCTTTGATTTTCTGACAAATCTTTTTCTACAACCTTAGTGCTTTTTTTCCAACCTGTCCCAAACTCATAACTAAATTTAGCTTGTAACACTTTTGCAGTTCCTGAAAGTTTTGCCATTGGAGATAAGACACCTGCGGCTTTTCCAAATAGCTGTCCTGAAACCATGCTTGTTTTTTTATAAAGCCCATGCATGATTTCATGTTTTACGCCTTTAGCAGTAGTAGAACTATCTGCGGCATTTTTAATAATGTCTAGTATTTCTTCTTTTGTTTTTTCACCGCCGCCTAGTTCTTTAGTAAGCTTGCTAACACTGACAGAAATAGAGCTTGAGGTGTCTTCTAAAAGATCCTTAACTGTTTTAGATACGTTAGCTGAGTCCTCACCTAGCTTAGTTAAATCTACAATAATACTATTAGCAGAAGGAGGAATACTGCCGTCTTTAACGCTGTCGTCAAAAATCTTTACAGCGTTTTCTACAGAAATATCTTCAGCAAAGTCAGTGCCTCTTTGAAAATACTGCTTTCCTATTTTAGTAGCACCATAAATACCTGCACCAAAACCCGCGCCCACTAAAGCTGTTTGTGCTATTTCGCCTACACTGTAGCCTTCTCTATTGTCTAGTGCTACGTCCATAGATTGTAGTCCTGCTCCACCTGCTCCACCATATATAGAGCCAATACCCATAGAAGAAACTAAAGGGTTTTTAGAAGAAGAAGCCACTGATTTAGTAAGTGCCTCGCCTAAAACTTTTTTAGATGCAGACTTAACAGCTTGACCCGCGCCTAATCTACCTACAACACTTGCTCCACCTGTAGGAACAGCAGACCCTATAGATGCTAAAGTTGCTACCATCTCAGGATTAAACACAGTATCTACTGTATAGTCTTTGATAGCTCCTAGCCACTCTCCTGTTCCAGTTAAGTTAGCGGATTCAAACCGTCTATTTAATTCTCTTTGCGCCTCTTTGACATGTTCAGGAGCGTCTTTAAACGCGGCGGCCCTAGAAAAATTAGCACCTATACGACCTGTAAAATCTCTTTGATACTCTGCAACATCAGTCTGCTTTCCTATAGTTGACTGATCAACAAGTGCTGAACCTACGCCCATATTCTCAGCTAAGTAATCAGAAACAATTTCAAAGTTGCTTATTACTACTGGGTCTTCTTCAAAATCTGTGACAGAATACTCACCTGTTTCTGGAACGTATTCACCGCCGCCTAAATTAACTGGCCCTAACGTCCACATCTTAGTTTCTTCTGACATTTATTCAGCCTCAGTGAAATATTTAGAAATATATCCATCATAGTTATTTTCTAGTTTTTTAAGCTCTGTACGCATTTTGCCACGCATTGGAATTGAAACTTTAGGCATTGTTGTTTTTAAATAATCTATCCTGTTATTTTTCTCGGCTGTAAACTTTTCTTGTTGTTCAGGGGTCATAGCTTTAACAATAGCTACACTGTCTTTATATTTTTTTGAACTTCTGTTTAAAGTAGTGCTTGGGTCATTGTCGCCTTCTGCTATAACGCTAAGAGCTTTAAAAACATTATTCATGTCTAATTTCTTTTCTGCCGATTGTGCCGCTCTAACTTGTGAGCCTATCCCTGCTGTAATATTTTGACTTGCTTGTATATAAGCCTGTCTATCAGTTAAATAATCTGCTGTAGTACCTGTTTGACTAGAAGCAAGTTGTAATTTATCTGCTTCTACAATTACATTTTTAAAAACATCAAACCCCGATTCTTTTGAACTTACGTGTAGAGAATCTAAAGTTTTTAAAATATTAGGCCGTTCATTTTTAGAAGCTTCCGCATAAGAAGAATACAAATTTATTCCTCCTTCGCCTAAAATCTTAGATACAACCGCGTTGTTTTGTTTCATAGCTCCAGAAGATACAGCATTATCTATAGCAAGCAGTGTAAAATAAGGATTAGCTACACCCGCGCCTTTTCGCATCACGCCCATTTTTGGGTTGTTAATATGCATAGCTAATAAAGAACTAGCAATAGTATCAATTTGATCATCGCCTATATCTTCTCTAAATGAGCTTTTAAGTTGTAAAGCAACCGCGCCTACTTCTTTTTGTAGTTGTTTATTTTGTGCCGCTACATAAGCTATTCGCCCCTTATCGTCTTTCCAAGTTGCGCTTCCTGCCTCTGTAGCTTTATCATTTAAATTTTCAGCTAGTTTATTTTTTAAACTATCAGGAATCTTCATTGCAATAGCTATGCCTCGTTCACTAAAAGAATCACCATCTTTAAGATTACTCACTAGAGAAGAGAATGAATTTTGTTTTTTCACAACATCGCTTGTTTGAACTTCGCCGTTGCTTAAATCTGCAAGCCATGTTTTACCGTTTTGATTTGGGTCAGACACCATTACAGCAAAAGTATCTTCTCCTAATATGTTTGTACCTGTTTTAACTGGCGTTTTACCATAGGTAAGCGCGGCAGGGTTTAATTCTTCAGGTAGCGCCTCTGCAAAAAGAAGAGAAACATCAGAATTTTTAGTTTCTTGATAAACCTTTTGGTAATTTTCAAATTGTTTTGCGCTACCTAAAATTGATTCTGCTTGTTGGTTAAGTGCGTCTCCACCACTAAGACCTGTAACATTTCCTATAAAACCATTTACCATACTTTTTAAATTAGTAGGCGTTTGTTTTTTTAAGTTATCTAGGTAAGCTGATTGGCCGCCCTCGCCTGTAGTTTGTAAATAATCTTGAGCATAATTATACTTGTCTTTATGTGCCGCCTGTAGTTTTTTTCCTAGCTCAAAAGATCCGCTTTTTACAAGGCCGTCAAACTGTACTTTACTATACACGCCTTGTTCAGCATACTGAGCAGTTAAAGCTTCCCGTACATTCTTTTCAGCTATAGCATTAAAATACGAATCGTAACCTCCAGTGTAAGCTTGTGCAGACTCTTCTTCTTGTGTAGCCTGTAAAGCGCCTTTATAAGCTCTTTTAGTCTGTAAAATATTAGCGGCATTTTTCTCATCAGCTAAAAACTTTGCTCTTTTTTTCCCTTGAAAATCTTCGGCAAAACCTATGCCCACTTCAAGAGCAAGTGATTTTAATGCGTCTTTATTAGCATTTGATGCATTCTCACTTCTAATCCTTTTATTACTTGCTTGCTTTTCAGCCAACAAACTAATACCAAGATCAGTAGAACTGTTGCCCGTAACTTTACTCATATCCATAGCCATAACTTATATTCCTTCAGGTGGAGCCATAAGGCTCTGTGCGGGTGCAGGTGTTTCTTCTTCTAAAGGCTCTACAATTTCTTCAGGCACTTTAGACATTAAGCTTGGAAGTTCTGGAAGTTCTTTAATTTCTTCTTTCATTTTGTTTGAAAGCGTTCCTTCTGGAACCCGACCTGCTTGAGCGGCTTCTTTCATAGCTTTAATTTTAGACTCTTCAAACTTAACACCTAGAAGTTCTTCTTCGGCATCTTCATCTTCCATCTCGCCTCTATAAATAATAATATCAATATCTAATCTTTCAGCTAATGCAATAAACATATAGCTTAACGGCTCAACAAGCATAAGCATTAAATCAGGGTTCCATGTTCCGCGTTGAAACTCTCCAAACAAAATTGTCTGAACAATATCTAAAACAGGTGTGCCGTCTTGGAGTGTTTCCATTGCAGGAAGGTACATGTCTGAATCAGTAATCTCAGTCCACAAATAATAAGTTGCTTCGTGTACATTAGTAAACCGTGGAGCTTTTTCATAAGGCTCAGGATTTTCAGGATTATTAGATAAAGATTGTCCTGCTAGTGGTCTTTGCATCTGCCCTTGAACTTCTAAAAATTCTTCATTGTTCATATTATTTTATCCTCCGAATCCTGATTTAGCCATAGATCTCATGTAAGCTTGTTGTACAAGTCCCGCAGGATTTCCAAATAAATTATTAGCCGCAAAGTCTATAGGATTAGTAGCCATCTCGTATGCCCTAGCATTAATTTCAGGAGATAGATACTGCCCTATTTCTGCTGTAGCGGCAGGGGCTGTCATGTTAAAGCTATACGCTCTTCCGGCCTCTGGCTTACCCATAACTAAACGCTGTGCGCCTGTATTAATAATTTGACCTGTAAATTGATCTCCGGCCTTTCCTACAGGGTCTTCACCAAACACAGCGCTAACAGGATCGTTTACAAAATCCCGATACGTCTCGCTTATTTTATTAGTTGCGTTTTCAAAAAATCCTCGTTGTCCTTCTTTTGGCCCAAAGCTAGGAGCAAACTGTCCTGTCCTAGAAACAGGATTAACAGGATCAACACTAAAGATAGGGTCAGTAGCCAACGGGCCTGTAGCTGTAGGGTTTGCCATTAAACTATTTTGAGCGTTTGGTACGCTAATATAAGGCGTATCAGCCCCTGCAAGAGAAGGCGTTTCAGGCATAGCGAATCCTTCTTTCATAGGCCCAAAAGAATCTGTAGCTGTAGGTGTTCCACTTGTTCCCATTGTGGGTGTTGAACTTACAACAGGAGCAGGTACTGGAGGCGTGTACCCTATAGCTTTATTAAAAGATGCTAAAGTCTTTGTAGCGTTGCCCATTACATTAGCTTGCACATTCCCCCACGCTGTAGAGCTTCCAGTTGAAGCAGGTGTAAAGAAATTACTAGCCGCCCCTTCAATATTAATTCCGGGAATTTTGTTTAGTGCTGTTTTACCAAACTCGCCTATAAACGATGATACGCCTTCAGTTACAGTAGAGAATGCATTTGCTCCTACACTAACAAAATTACTAGCGGCTTGTAACACTGTACCAACACCTTGACCTATAGCTCCCATAGACATTAAACCACTTGCAGTGGCTGTTCCTAAAGCTGTAGTTCCTGCGGCAACAGCGGCGGCAGAGGCTCCTGCGGCAGTTCCGGCGGCAATAGTAGAAGCAGTAGCGGCGGCGGCGGTAGCTCCTTGTGCGGCGGCAGTTACGGCTGTGGCTCCTGCGGTTGTCGCGGCGGCAGAAGCGGCAGTACCTGCGGCAGTAGCGGCGGCTTGTGCGGCTGTTTGACCAACCACACTTGAAAACGCACCGCCTAAGCCTTTCATAAGCGCACCTCCAATTCCGGGCAAAATAAACATCATAGCTATTTGACCAAAAACACCAATCTTACCCATGAATTTACCAAACTTTTTAAAGGCGCTCTTAATCCCTTTACCAATACTTTTAAAACCTTTTTTAACGCCTTTCCACGCCTTACTTAAAAACCCCATTCTTTTTCTCCCTTAACCACCAAAGTATTTACTAGCAAAATTTGTTAATGTAATAATTCCAGTTTCGTTTTGATCAGCCGATGCTTCGTTTCCAATAGCGGTTGCTAATAGTTGTGCTTTACGTTGCTCGTTATTTTCATAAGATTGACGCACATACGCCGCTTCGTCTCGCAGTTGTTGCCAGTATTGCGTTTGATCTAGTGCTGAAATGTTATAAGCATTTTGAACATTTGTTTGATTTGCGGCATTTGCGGCGGCTGTGTCTACTGAATTAGCTTGCCGTCTCCACGTAATATTAGATTGCTCTACTGCTTGTGCATTAGCCGCGTTCCAAGTTACTCGTTGATTATCAATACTCACATTAAACTTATTAATATCAGCCGCAAGTTGTTTGCTGAACTGGTCTGCTTGCAATTCATTACCCGCATCAATAGCCGCTTTTCGGTTTGTTTCAGTAGTATTAAAAGATGCCATAGCATTACGAGCCGAAGCATTAAACTGAGACATAGTATTAGACTGACTAATTAAAAACTGATCTAATTGATTTTGAGAAGTTGCATTAAACTGCTTTGAAGCGTTTTGTGCGGCTTGGTCAGTTAATAAAGCTTGTTGTTTTATTTGCTGATCCATTACAATCCCTTGTTGTTTATTACTCAAGTTAGCCATGTCTATAGTTAAGAAGTTTTTAGCATTCTCAACAGACACACGGGTTCTTGCGTCAGCATTAGCTAAATCAACCTGCGTAGCCATTACAGCGTTTTGAATTGCTGACTGTTGATCAGCGTTAAATTTCGTAGCCGTCATAGACTGCATAAACTGACTGTTAGCTAAAGCCATTTGTTGCTCTCCGCTAAACTGGCTCATATCAAAATTAGCATTTATTTGAGCATTGAACATTGCCGCGCTTTGTTGGTTGCTAAGATTAGCAAGTCCCATCTGCTGTGCAAGCTGTGCGTTAACCTGTCCTGCCGCCATTTTCTTTTCGTAGACTTGAAGCTCTGCCATATTTTTAGCGCTTAAACTTTCTGAATCTGCTTGATTTTGGAAAGTAAGATTAGCTAGTTGTACTTTTTCAGAGGCACTTAACTTAGCCAGTTCTGCATTTTGGCGCAGGTCTTCGTTCTTAGCCATCATGTTTGTATAGATAGTAAGTCTTTGAAGTTGTACTTTACTAGCTTCATTAAAATCAGCACTATTACTAGTTGACTGTTCAGACAGATTAGCAAGTTCCATCTGTTGCTCGTTAGTCAAATTAGCAAGTTTCATTTGCTGTGCAAGAGAAACATTAGTCTTTTTAAAATCTACAAGAGTATTGTACTTAGCAAAGCGTTCTTGATTTTCAGCAGTCATAGATTCTCTAGCCGCTGAATTTTGTTCTGCTAGATTAGCTAACTCTACTTGTTGTTCGCCTGATAACTCAGCTAACTCCATATTTTGTTTTAAATCAGCTTGACGCATAACTTTAGCAACTTGAGCATTGTAAGTTGCAAGTTTTGATTGCTGAGAGGCAGTCATGTTCTTAGATTCTGCTTCATTTAAAAACTGTAGATTTGCTAAGTCTGCTTGGACTTCTGCGCCTAAAGTAGAAATAGCGGCCTGTTGTTTCTGTGCAGACTCTTGAGAAGCTCGTTGTTGAGCCATCTTAGCATTTGTCATGTTTGTTTCTTGGGTCTGCTGTGCAGTAGTTAACACTGCTTGTTGGTCAAAAGTGCCTTGTTGTATTTTAATTTCCTGAGACATTTGGGCTGTTTGAGATGCAGAGGTCTGTTCGTTTGCAAGATTCTGCATACGTATCTGCATGACATTCTGAGCAGTAGAAAGATTAGCTTGTTGTTGATTGCTTAAATTTTGTTGTGCGCGTTGTTGCAAAGCTTGAGCATTGCTCTGAGCCATAGGCAAAGCACTTTGTATAATAGCGTTAAACAAAGCATCACGACCAACACTAGAAGCAGTTAAGCCCCTTTGCGCCATCATTTGATTAACAGCATCTACAGCAGGTCTAGCCCAAAGCGGAGTTTTGTTTTCTTCTATTCCGCTTAGCAAGTTTTCCATCTGCGTAGAAACTAATGCTTCAACAGGAAGAGCCGCAATAGCCGCAATAGTTTTAGGGTCTGCGCCGTCATCCCGCCTTACTGGTACAGTTGCAGGGTTTTGCGAAATAGCCGCCGTAACTTCTGGAGACATATCTGCAATTACTTCCATCATATCTTGAGCGGCTACGTTACGTGCAGGGCCTGTTATAGCGTTCATAATAGCGGCTTCTGCTGTTGGAATACCACCAATTTGTGCGGCATCTCCTTTAGGTGCTACGCCTAAAATAGCTAGGCGTGTCTTAGCATCTAGTGGTGGGCCACTCCCAAGCTTTTTAGCTATTTCAGTTTGTGCAACGCCAACGGCTGTGTTTCTTTCAAGCTTAGCGTAGTTAGGAAGTTTAGTTAAGTCAACACCTTCTTCGCTAACAATATCTAGTAAGTCTTTTTGTTCTTCATCAGACATTACTTCAGCATCTCTGCCTGTGCCAGTAGGATCTGTAATTCCTGTTTGATCAATAGTTATAGGAGCATCGTCAGATCTGGCGGCTGTCGCATAGTCTTTTTCTGTGTCTGCGGGTCTATCGACTGCTGTGCCTTGTGCTTCTTTTTCTTTAGCATCATCGCGTTTAGTTGGATCGGCTTCAGTAGCGGATGCCTGACCCGCGTAACCCCTTTTAGATACTGTGCCATCAGCGGCTACAATGTCTGTTAAAGCACCTGCGGGTTTAGCTGTGTAAGTGTCTGGTACTTTAGTTTCTGGCCCTTCTTTAGCTTGGTTTACATAGCCTCTACTAGTTTTAAGGTTTCCCGCAGACACAGTACCTGATGTAGCGTCTTTAGCATCTGCAAGTTTTTGAACTGCATAACCAGTGCCTTGTCCTGAAGAACTTTTAGTAATTCCTGTTAAAGGATCAATATCTGTAACTGTTCTTTGATCTATTGTAGCTACAGGCGCTGTTTGTACAATTCCGGTAGGGGCTTCTTTTGTAATGCCTCTACCTGTAAAAGCATTTTTAGCCTCCTCTGCATTTGTAAATCTTACGTTAGCGGCATTAAGTGCGGCTTCAGTTGAATAATCTCTGCCATCTAAACCTGTATAAGTTAATCTTTCGCCTCCAATGCCACCAGAAGGCTCAGAAATTGTTTGTACTGGGGGCGCAACAGTAGGCTCTACCTGTGGCTTAGGGCTAGGCTTAGGTTGCGGCCTACCAGAAGGCGGGGTATACGGAATACTATCAGACTTGTTTCTTCTACCGCCATAGCCATATCCACCTACCGCATACTTAGCGCGTTTAACTTTAAGTTTTTCTAAAGCTTTTTTAGTGTTCTTGTTCTTGCTCATTTAATTGTCCTTTTAGCTATGCCGCTACTTTTAAAGCATACGTGTGGGGTTCTGTTAAGCCTAAATCATTGTAAATATAATCTTGCGGATACTCTATTTGAAGCTCTGGAAGTCTTGTGTTTTCGTGTAGTTTTCCATCTAACTCTATATCTTTAAGAGCATTTAAATATGTATCCATCCACTCGCAGTTGCCTCCAAAATTAGTTTCTGCCATTACTATACCGTCTTCTCTTTCGTCATATATGTATGTTGCAGGATACTCGTCTGTGGTGTATACGTTTAAACGTCCTTCTAAGGCTTCGTGCTTTAACTCAAGCATTTGCAATGTATCTTCAGCTATTATTAAATCTTCATTAAATTTAATTTTTGCTGCTTTTTTACTAAGCCACGTTACGCGACAATGAATTTCAGAGCCTTCGCTGTACTTCTGTTGTTCTTTATAAAACTTAGTTGTTAAGCTGTCAAAGTATACTGATTTTTCGTGGCTTAAACCGTAGTCGTTTTTAAAAATATCATAGCTAGAAGTGCTTAACAAATAGTTATAATCTACAGTCATTTGGTTTGAAAAATATACTTGATTATCTTCTATGTGTAAAGAAATCTGATTAATTAAACATACTGCATCTGGTGGAGTTTTTAAAGTTTCTAAGTGCTTATACATCCAAACACCATGCGGAGTTAAGAAATCATCTCCGTCTATCATTACGCAATAGTCATCATCAGATTCTAAGAAAATATCTAATAAACTATTCTTACCTTTTGATGGACTTCCGTTGCTTTCTGTGATATAATATTTAATATCTTTTGCAATACAATAATTCTTAGCCCTTTCAATGTATACACTGTTTAAGCTATTTATAACAATAACCATTTCATCCTTATTTATGTTACTGTATTCAGGATCGTTATGTCTTAAAAGGGCTTCATAGTTTGAAGAAGTTAAAACATAAAATTTCATTCATCTTTCTCTAAAAGCTTTTGAACAGTTTCTGATTCGTAAATCCTAATGCCTAGCCATATAATTGTAAACAAAGAAGCAGTAGGTGGTAGCCAACTAATCATAGTTAGTACTCCTGTGCTTGCGGCGGCTATATCTATTACTTCTTTGGTTTCTTCCATAAGGTTTAATCCTTAAATTTAGTAGGTTTTTTTTAATTTATTCAGCCGCTTTGCGAATGTCAGTAGCAATTCCTTCGACCAAAGTAGCTGATCCTGCTCCGACTCCCTTGGCGGTGTCTGAAACCATAGACTGAGCTGAATCAATAGTACTGTCTACAATAATCTGAGAACCGTCTACTGCGCCATTAAAGGTGTTACATCCCATTAATGCTAATGTTGATAGGGCTATTAAGTATTTCATTTTTATTTCTCCTTATGAGGCTGTGTAGCCGTTACCTGCTGAGATAGCTGAGTCAGTAGCTGTCATGCTCTCACTGCCCCAATCGCTCTTAGCTTTCATAAGCTCTAGGTGCTGAGTGTTACGGTCTACACATCCTTGGCGGTCTGCGGCATCATCTTCTGCCATGCAGTTTCCTGCAATTACGTCTGTGATAAGTGCAATACTGTGTCCCATTGCTGTGTA
>Ga0308016_10001134_pt1 | contig 13426 bp, 12 predicted proteins | sample Neamet233_FD_203129 | JGI IMG/M metagenome (GOLD analysis project Ga0308016, IMG submission 203129) | Marine microbial communities from water near the shore, Antarctic Ocean - #233 | ecosystem: Environmental > Aquatic > Marine > Unclassified | place: Southern Ocean | collected 2014-07-28
TTGCTCATGAGGGCAAAGTCAAGGATTCGTAAGCGTCAAATGTAGGGGGCTTCACATCTCAACCATGCGAGCCAAGACTCTTGTGGCACTTTTAGTGACTGCTTTGATGCTAACACCTGTTCAAGCAGGCGACGTTACCGCTTCTCAAGCCGAACCGGCTGAAGACCCGCAACAACCGAATGCCAACAACACCACCATGTACATGTGGTCAAATGGAATGGCTACACAATGGACCCACTTCAACCTCAACGATACTGAATCGGTGGAAGAAGGTGAGCTGACTGAAGAAAAAGAGAACGGTCTTATCAGCATCAAATATCGATTCACCATGGACCCAACCCTCGATAAGCGCCTCAACATGACCGAAGGAGCCGAAATTCGTGGTAACTTCAATGTCTATTGGGAAGGCGATATCGATAACGGCGGCGATGGAACTTGTAACAACGATTGCGAATACCTCAACATTACCGTTTACCGTGGAGCAAGTAAAGTGTTTCAACACACTGAACAACCTTGGCCAGCAGGAAATTGGAAGAACATCGTCTTCTCTTACACAATGACCGAAGAAGATGGACATCTGATTTGGGATTCGACCAATGATAATCCAATTATCGAAGTCACCATGAAGGTCAAAGGTGACTATCAAGAAACAAACGTATTTTTCGCTGAGGGTGATAAAGCAGCATTTGGATTCAAACTTGGAGAAGAAGCACGTCTTGAAATGCCAATCGATGAATCGACTTGGGATGAAAGATTCCAGGCAGGAATCGACGTTATGCCTGAAGAAGACACACCAGGATTCACATTAGTTGTAGCATCGGCTGCAATCGCTATGGCGGTCTTTGTCAACATCGGCAAGGAAGAAGAAGAACTTGAAGCGTGATTCAGCGCATTGCTTGAATCGCTGCTGTAAGAGCATCTGCATTGAGTGCAACCGCTTGTTGTTCACCAGATACCAAACTCTTAACCATCGCTTGACCGCTTTCAAGGTCTCGAGGCCCTACGACAACAGTGAATTGACAGCCAATTGAATTGGCCCATTTCATTGCTTTGCCAATCTTTCGTCCGCGTAATTCGAGTTCGACACGCTCACCTGCATCGCGCAAACTGGCGACAATTGGTAGAATACCTGCTACATCAATTCCAAATGGAATAAAAGCAATCAATCCCTTCGGATCGGTCTCACCAGGAACCACTTCACTGCGACCTGTTGCTTCAGCTTGTGCTTCAAGAGCCAATAAGACGCGGTCGAATCCAAGTCCGAATCCACAGCATGGGTCAAGGTCGGGTAGGCCAAACAGATGGAGCAGTTTGTATGAACCGCCACCAAGCACTTGCCCTTCACCACCGAGTTCTGGAACTTTGACTTCAAACACCATGCCGGTGTAGTAATCAAGACCACGAGCCACTGTCAAATCGACTGCTAATGCCGGTGGTGCCGGTGCTAAGGCAGCAACTGCCTCAAGCGTAGTTTGCAAGTCATCCAGTGCTTCAAGCGAAACACCCTCCAGTGATGAGAGAATCTCACGAGCAGGTCCAAGTGTCTCTATACCGCCTTCAAGGTCAGCAAGAGCCCGTAAAGGTGCAGTGTTGTCAGGATTGATGCCGTTATCGGTGAACAGTTTTGCCAAACCAGCATCGTCGCCTTTGTCGAGAAAACGCATAGCACTGGCCACAGGAGGTTCAGATGCGCCTTCACTCGTTTCAGCAGAAAGGCCCAAACCGGTCAAGGCATCTTTGAGAATACCAACATGGCCGATGCGGATTTCCCAGTTCGTAAGACCTGATGCTTCGAGCATATCGATGGCTAAAGCGATGACTTCTGCCTCAGCCAGTGGACCGGATTCGCCAACCAATTCAACACCGTATTGGAAAAATTCTCGGTACCGACCTTTCTTTGACTCTTCATAACGATAGCACTGGCCGTAGTACGAGAGGCGGAGTGGGCGAGGCAGCATTTGCATGCCTTCTTCCGCAATCATCCGCATTACAGGTGCGGTTAATTCAGGTCGAAGCGTCAATGGACGCTCACTCTTATCCTCAAAGGCATAGAGTTGTGATACAATACCTGGGCCTGACTTAGCAGTGAACAGATCGAGTGATTCAAAAATCGGTGTTTGAATGCGTGAAAAGCCATGACGTCGAGCACGCTCTTCCAAGAGTTTCTCAAAGGCCAAACGACGCGCCATCACCTTTGGAGTGAAGTCGCGAGTCCCACGTGGGCGTTGCACCATGAGCGTTCCACGAACCGACTGTTCATCACCTCTTCGCCTTGAAACGGGGTGAGAATGGCGTTTGTGGGCTTCATTCGTCGTCGAGGTTGCTGAACCAATTGTCGCTCCAATCCGTTTCAGGAGGCGTCGCATCCTCGGGTAACCATTCCGATTCGCTGGTTGATTCTGACTCATCAGTTGATTCGAGTGGAGTTTGGGTGAGTGACTCAAGGTCAGGTGCTGCTGGAATCGGATGTTCAACCGCATTCACCCCTTCGATTATTTCGAGTTCGGAAGGAAGTTCTGGAAGAGGTTCATGTTCCTCAAACACGACCCCTTGATCTTGACGAACTTCAACCAATTCTTCGACCGAGTGAACATCATCATCATTGACTTCTGGTTCAAGTTCATGTCCAATCAATGCAGCTTCGGCTGAGGGTGCATCATCATGGTTTTCGGTGAATGTTCCCACTGTGCTTTGACGTTCCATGTCAAAGGCAGCAAAAGCGTTGGAGACTTCACCCGTTGGTGGTGGTACGGCTCGAGCACGCTCTTCGGCCTTGCGTCGCTCGTACAAGGCTTGTTCTTCAAAAGCGGCTTTTTCTTCAGCCATCTGCGATTCAACAGCACGCCACATTCGAGTTTCTTCTTGCTTTTTGGCTATCGAATCTTCACGCTCAATCTGAGCCTCACTCGGCTCATCGTAACGCTTCCAAAACCACCAGGAGATCACAATAAGAATCACTGAGACAAGAAGGCCAATCGCCAATGTTTCGACGAGGTCTTCCATGAACTCACCTCATCATACAAGTTCTGCATCCAATGTATAATCCTTCGAAAGATGTTCAAAACCTGGGGCAATTTCGCCCAATGCGACAACCAATTCATCATCGCCACCTGGTAGTGAAGAGATGTCGACATCTGCACCATTTGGAATGTTTCGATACAGTGGACGTCGAATAAGGAATTTGTTGAAGAAGATAAACAAGGTTGCAACGACTCCCCAGAAGAGGAAAATGATTGAAAGGCCTTTTGGATTTGATGGGTCCCATACATTTGGTGTATTGGCAACCATGTCGCTGAAGTAGGAAAGCATCAGAACTGCGAACAGGATTGGGAATGCCAAATACATCAACAAATCCCACCATCGTCCGACATGCATGTCGTTATCACCTGTGTTGATGAAATCATCTCGGAAAGCGGATACTCCAAAGCCAAGATAGCCTTTGAATCCAGGCGGTGCAACACCAGCTTCGACACCAGACTTCCAACGATAATAGCCATACTTCCAAATCGAGAAGGCGATAAACAAACCTGAGAACATCAATCCATAGCCCCAGATGTGGTCTTGGACTTCTAAGAATTCAGGGAAGGCAACACCATTGCTGTCGAGTTTCACCCACATGACTGCTGAAGGAAGACCGAACATGAACAAGGCAACTCCAGTCAAAGCGACTGACTTTCCACGCTCATAGCCGTGGTCGACGAAATTTCGAACACATAATTCGACGGTCGAAATCATTGAAGTCATCGCAGCAAAAGACAGCGCCAAAAAGAATCCAGCCATCATGAACAGCGGACCAATCGGTGCAAACGGTGCAAGTGCGAACACTTCAGGCAAAGCGAGGAACGTGATGGCAGAAGAGCCTCCTGTAACGGTAGCCAATGGGTCAGGGTTGACGGCAAAGATAGCCGAAAGAACGGCAAGACCGGCAATAATCGAGATGCTGTTATTGGCCAATCCCATTGTGAAAGCATTGAGAACGGTGTCCTCATCTTTACTCATGTAAACTGCATAAGTGATACACATACCCATTCCAGCAGAACAGGACCAGGCTGATTGCGATAAACCATTGATCCATACTTCAGGCTCCATTAACATATCAAAGTCAACGGTGAACATGAACAAGGCTCCGTCAAGAGTGCCGTCAGAAAAGTCCATCCAAAGTGAAAGGAAGAGGGTGAGGAATAACAAAGCAAACAAAGAAATCATCAGATAAAAGTTAACCTTTTCAATTGCTTTGGCTCCTTTCCAAATTGCGGCTAAGGTCAAGACAATAACCAAAAATTGGAAGAAGATAACTTGGCCCGGATTTTGCAAGAAGGCGTTCCACACTTCTGTAGTATCCACATCTTCACCGTTCAGTGCCCCGGTAATTCCGAGTTGGAAGTACTTGATGGTCCAGCCAGAGACAACTGCATAATAGAAACCGATAGCGGTTGAAATCCAGGCGGTCCAGAGACCCATCCAAGCGAATTTCTTTCCAGCGAAAATACGGAATGTTCCGATGGTTCCTGTTCGGCTTCTCTTCCCCATTGCGTATTCTGCAATGACCAGTGGTATCGACCAGATAAACAAGAAAAACAGCCATGGAACAAGGAATGTTCCACCACCGTTTGCACCAACCATACGAGGGAAACGCCAAATGTTCCCGGTACCGATTGCGGCACCAATTGATGCAAAGATAAGGCCCATACGGCCATTGAATTGGTCTGAATCTCCATCTTCTGCCATTCAATTCCCCCCTCAGTTGCTTGCCTCGTCTTCGGCAGATGCGGCCGCCAAATCAAGTTCTTCATCATCGGTAAGCATCATTCGCAAACAGACAGCGAGGCCGCCCCAAACAAATGTGGCCGTGATTCCGAACATGATCAGGGAACCAAAAACACTCCCGTAAGCCGCTCGATAGGATAAATCAAGGGTGTAATAATCACCATCGGCAGGGTATTGATAGAAATCAGAACCTGAACGCGTCGACACTGAAGCCTTGTAATGCAAGACACCTGTCGCCGTTTCAGAAATTGGAATCATTCCCCGAAGAATTGTTCCATTTCCATTTGCTATCGAGCAGGATTCATCAACAGCCATCACATCCACTGAGTCCCATGAAGTGGTTGACCATTCACGTGGACCGTAATCGCTTTGCAAACGGCTTGGTTTGACCATGCGCCAGTGGATTTTTGAGTTTGATTCACTGGCTGGGAATTTCTTCGACACACATATCTCGATTGGAATATCGCCCATGTCCGGGATCATGATATTGTCTGAGTCTTGTAGGTAGTTTTGTTGAGAGATGTTGGCGATAGCCAAATCTGCTCGCTCACGAGGGTTGTCGGCAATCTCGGCCATGTAGAAAGCCACACCGAGGTTACGAACTGCAATATGGTCAACATCGATTTCGTTCTGGTGGAATGCTGTTCCGATCTCCATCGTGTAACAATAGGAGCCATGAACGCCGTAGTGCCAATCGCAGAAGTCACCTGTCGTTGGATAGAGGTCACTTGATTGCATGTTGGTGTATTGTGTCATCTCTGCCATTTCATCACCATGGAAGATGAGTTGTTCATGGTCAGTCGATTGACAACCTGTGCAGTGGCCCCACGGATAGAGGACAAGTTCAGAGTAGGAGTGGAAGGTGAGTGTTGCTTTGTATTCGGACTCGCCATCGCCATTGTCGTCATTCATTTCGGTCATGTCTTGAATGAAACGAGTTTCGGGTTCTGAATTGCCACCAGCCCAATCTTCGTCTTTAACACCATCATTATCGTCATCTTCACCATCGACGTTGTCTTCATTGATGAGGCCGTCACCATCGTTATCCTTGGTATCAAACGGCCCAGTGTAGACGTCGTTATTGGAAACACCAGCTTGTTCATCTTCCGAAGGAGTACATGTTCCTGGAATAAGAGGGATTGTAGCGCCAAGAGGCCAGCCCCATTCAAATTGATAATTTCGATTGAGGTCAACGCCATCGCAATCTTCGTCAACTTCCTGAGTGAGATCTGGTAGAGGTTCAGGGCCATTGTTTCTCAAGTTCTTTCTCCAGCCACCGGATGGGCATGTTTCCCAAGCAGGTGCAGGACAGAATTCTTCACGGTCGTACTTGTTACCATCAACGTTGAGCATTGGAATAAGGTAAATTTCTCGGCTGTCGACCAAATCAGTAATCCATTGTTCACTGTAGTCTTCATCGACACCAAGGTCGCCAGCACCACAAGGTGTGCCGTCACCGTTTGAGTCTTGGAAACTGGCGTCCAAAGCAAGACAGTCTCCATCATCATCGAGGATACCGTCTCCATTGTCATCGCCCCATCCATCTTCATCGACCAGGCCATCACCGTCGTTATCGTATCCAATGTTATTGTAAGAAAATGCAATGACTTCCATGACCATGACCGGTGTCTCGTAAGACATCCATTCTCGAGCGTGATGGTTGCCGACAATCATGACATCGGGTCGGTCGGCATAATTTCCAGTATCTCCTACGAATGGGTTATAATCGCCATCATTCACTTCTCCTGTGATTTTCAGCCAAGGAGTTGACTTCATGTAATGCCAGCCTTCGTAAGTATCTCCGGTTGTCGTTTCACCTCGTGCATTCACGCCGCCATTTAATCCCTCAAGGAATTGGAAAATATCTGGATTTTGTTCAGTTAAAAAAAGCATACGGTCTTTCATGGTCTCGTATGAGTGGTATTCTTTGAACTGAAGTTTCGCTTCATTAGCAGGCGCCCATGGGAAAATCATGTTGATGTAATCATCAGACCAAACGTCTTCTGGGGTCGTGCCCATTGGCTCATCTTGGGCCACACTTGCGTTGGCAATTGGTGCAACAAGTGACAATAAAAGTGGGAGAACAATAAGAACTCCAAACGAAGGGCGAGTGCGGATGACTTTACCGTTCAACATCATGGTATCACTTGACCCAAAACGCTCGACTTCTTGAAGCGTTCGCGGCTAAGGGTGTCCCCGTAGGGGACGGAAACAGGCGGAAGTGACCAATACAAGCACCTCTTGGAAGGTGTATGAGCAACCTGCTTAACCCAGATGAAAACTCGTTTTGGTTCGAACAAGTCCTCGGACTTAATTACCTCACAGTGTCCATTTTATCCGGGATATTCGTGATCGGAATCATGGTCCGATTTACCATCATGATGGTGGCTCCAAAGGTATTGGAAAGAATTATTCGTTCCGACTCCATTCAATCGAAAGCGGTCAAAGAATCTGATAAGGCGCTTGGAACGGCTGGCGCCGCTGGTATTTCCTTGTTTATTCTCAATGCACTCATCGACCTTCACAATACAGATAACAATGCTTTCATCCTTCCATCACTGCTTGAAAATATGTTACCAAATATACTTCAATTTATCTTCGCATTCGCATTGGTACTCTGGGCGTTTCGCTTGGTCTCCATTGTCGAAGATGTTGTCATGATATTCGACAAAGATGGCGAACTGGATGGGTCGGAGAAAACTTTGATTTCTGCTGTTGAAAGCCTTCTTCGATTCCTTATCATTGCCATAGGGTCGGTCTTCATTGCAGATGCTTTAGGATTCAACCTCACCTCTTTAATCGCAGGTCTTGGGATTTCTGGTTTGGCTCTGGCTTTAGCTGCAAAGGATACAATCTCCAATTTGTTTGGAGCCACGACCGTACTCTTGGACCGTCCTTTTACAGTCGGCGATTGGGTCATCGTTGATTCTGTCGAAGGCGAAGTTATGCAAATCACTCTACGAACAACCCTCATTCGCACTGCTGCTGATACCGTCGTCACTGTGCCGAATGCTAATTTGGTCAACACGCCAATCGAGAACTTTGGCAAGCGACGTTGGCGCCGATGGAAGTCGTTGTTGCACCTCGACCTCAATTCCAACCCTGCAGATGTGGCTACATTCTGCGAAGGTGTTGTTGGACTCATCACAGCCTGCCCAATCACTCTGAAGCACGAGAGTTCCTGGTGCCAAGTCTCCACTCTTTCGGTTCAATCCATTGACATCTCCCTCAATCTGTATTGGGATGTTGCTGGTGGCGCAACGGAACGTGAAGAAAAAGAGAAACTCCTTCTTGGAATCATGCAAATGGCAAAAGAGAAGAATTTGAAATTCTTCGACCCTCGGATGTTACAAAATTCTTGACTAATACGGCGCAGGATCTTTGAGACGGTAGATGGCATTGGCTGCCACTCCAACTCCAACACTCAAGAATGCCAGAAGAAGGCTCTGATCGGGAGTAAGCGTTGCTAACTTCCATGAGAAAAAGGAAACGATGAGGCCTGTGACTCCAACCCATTGTCCAGACTTCCACATCCGGAGTGTACCTAAATACGCCTGGAGTCGAGAGACTTCTCTCAACCATTGTTCGCATGCTTTGACTGTGACTTCATCTGCGAAAGCCTTGGCTTGAGCAAGTTCGAGAATCGTTGCATGATACCGCCATACCCAAGCCCCACCTCGAACGGTAGAAAGTGCAGAACGATTCGACCATGACGCTGGAGTCGAACGGCTCCAAGTCTCAAGCATAGTTTGGCGTTGCTGTTCACTCAAACTGTCTTTTCGAGCCCATTGGTGTTCCAAAATCATCACTGAAGCAAGGGATGGGAGACGGTCATTTTCACATAAAAGATGTTCACTCAAGGAACGGCAGAGCGGCAGGAACATGTGTTTTCCATCGACTTCGACAACTGAATTCAATGAGAGATGAAGTCGTGGCAAGCCGAGAGTAGTGGATGCATGAGGGGCTCTCCACATGGTTTTGGTTTTGAGTTGGTCTTCGACCGCTTTCAAACGATCGTTCCATCGTCGTTCTGTGTTCGGCGTAGCGAATTGTTCCAGTGAGGTATGAAGGGCGCCAAGATGTTCGACCATTTCCATTACCGAAGAATCTTCACCATCAAAGGGAAGGTGGCTATGCATTGGATAGAGCAAGATTCGGTCATTACCATCAACGGCCCAACCACCGATTGGTAGCAAAATGTTGTGTTGTTTCAACGCCTCATGCCACGGATCATAACGCGCCAAACGAGATACATCATCACCGACATGAACTGGTTGGATCGTTGCTATTATGGTCTTATTGAGTAACAAAACAATTCCTTGTGAAGAGATGGATATGGATTCGACCGTTTCGATTTCAGAACCCCAGTCGCCCCAAAAAGTGCCTTCATTTCGCGTGACATTCCAACCCTCTGGACCAAGAAAAGATTGGAAGTCCCAAAGGATGGTTCGGCCGTATGAAGTACGGAGAAGACCGTCTTCCTGGGCAACTTTGAATGATGAAACTGCGATGCCTCTTGGCCACCATGCAGGTTCGTCCATGGTTAGGCGAGGGAGCCGAGGTTCTCAAGTCTCGCCCTCATGTTGGAGGGGAAAGAGGGGATGACATCATACCTCATGGAGGTCACGCAAAGATAGAGGCGGAACTAATGGGTATCTCGGAACGGATGGGTGATGTACTTGGCCAAGCGGTCGAGTCCAAACTCCTTCGTGAAATCCAAGAGCACCCAATCAAAGTCCAGCACCTTGCCATCATCATGGACGGGAACCGTCGATTTGCTTGGAAGAGTAATATCGCGACTGGAATTGGTCATCGAATTGGTAAAGAAAAACTCGAACGGGTACTGGATTGGACCCTTGAGATTGGCATTCCTTGGTTGACCGTTTATGCACTTTCAACTGAGAACCTCAGCCGTCCGAAAAAAGAACTGGAGACCCTGTTCAAGTTGTACGATGAAGGTTTGCGAGATATTGCAGATGACAAGCGAATCCATGAACATAAAGTCAAGGTACAAATCATTGGACAACGAGAACTACTCCCGAAACATGTCAACGATGCCATTGATTATGCTGAACAAAAGACAGCTGATTACGACCAATTCGTCTTCACTGTATGTCTTGCTTATGGAAGTCGAGAAGAGATGATCGACGCCATTCGTTCAATTGCAGAAGAACATGCTTCAGGTGAATTAAAACTTGAAGATATCGATGAGAAAGCCGTTTCTAAGCGCTTGTATACCGGGGATATGCCTGACCCTGACTTGGTAATTCGCACCAGTGGAGAAGAGCGGATTTCGAACTTTTTATTATGGCAAATGGCTTACTCAGAACTCTACTTTTCCGATGTGTTCTGGCCTTCGTTCCAGAAGAAAGATCTGCTCAAAGCGATTCGTACATTCCAACACCGTCGTCGACGTTTCGGGGAGTGATTTTGTGACGGTCTGTGATGAGTGCAACGGTTGGTTGAACCCCGCATTAGCTGCAGATTCCATCGTTCGTCGCGGTGATGAAGTCCTCTTGATTAAGCGTAAATTCCCACCGATGGCAGGCTCATGGGCATTTCCAGGTGGTTTTGTTGAGCAAGGTGAAGACCCAATGCATGCCGCTGTTCGTGAATTGAGAGAGGAAACTGGATTGGACGGTACATCTCCAAAACTCTTGATGGTCATGGGTGACCCCCAACGTGACCCACGCAAGCACATTGTCAGCATTGTCTACGAAGTTGAAGTCAGTGATGAACAACAACCGATTGCTGGAGATGATGCCGCAGATGCGCGTTTCTGGCCTATTGCTACACTTCTTTCAGGCGAAGTTGAATTTGCTGGAGATCATTTCACTCTTTTACAAAACTGGCTCAATCAATGAGTTTGATCCGCAAGAGTTCCGCCAATTGTTTCCGAGCATTTGGCCATGCTTCAGGTTCAAGCATCTCTGTCAAATGTATGCCCGTAAGGAATTGGGCTTGCAGGTCTTTCCATTCATCTCCTTCACAGGATGATTTCCATCGGAACAATGGATAGCCTTCAGATTCGAGGCGGTCGAGGAAACCTCGTTGAGCCTTACTGATGAGGAGTGTTGGTGTTCCGAGCAAAGCCGCTTCACTGGCGAGTGTGACTGATTGGGTAATGACGCAGTCATGGGCTGCAAGTTCCCTATCGAGTGCCCATGCATCTCCGGTGTATGCATCTTCATCGGCCAAGGTTGTCGACAAGCCATCGAAGGCCTCATTTGGAATTTCAATCAATTCATCTTCGTCATGAATCCCACCACCAATCAAGTGACGAACCAGAGCACGCGGTGGGTCACTGACAACAGAAGGTCGAATACTTGGCCGCAGATGTACATGGCCGTGCAAGCCATCTAAACGATGAACGCGGATGCCATCGAGTTGTTGTGAGAATCCACCATCAAGATCACTGCGCCAATGCGTGGGAAGAACAACATCAGTTACTGCTTTTCGAGCAAGCCGATGTGCAATGTGATTGACTTCGGTGTCAGAGATATACCATCGTTCAACAATGGAAGCAAGACGACGTCGAAGGAAAGGTGAACGCCAAGCCATTAATTCCAAAGAAGCACCAATCGAAACTATTCGTTCGATTGGCCTTCCTTGCTGATTGCATTGGCGTAAGAATCGATGACTCGAACCCCAGCGCATCAAAGCTTTTCTTCGTATTTGGAGTCTTGATCTTCCTTCGCCAACTGGACGTTCAACCCAATGCGTTTGACGACGAGAGATATGACCGTCTCCGGCTTTGAGTAGATTCTCAACTTCCTTTCGTTGTGTAGCAATAATCACATCGTCATTTTGACCTGCTCGCAAAAATGGAGCAAGCAGACGTACATGCGCGGGATGGTCGAAAACCCAGCAGGTGCGCATGGCCCTACCTGTAACCAACTCACTCTCAATGTATCGCTTTATTGCGAGAGATTAAGACCGCGAACCTCAAGGCATCATCATGGAGAAAGAAAGCATCGAATTGGCAGGTGCCAGCAAGTATGGGCCGTATTCAGCCGGCGTCAGAGCGAATGGAATCATTTGGTTATCAGGTCAAATCGCTGTTGAAGCAGGCGATGATATACAAGCACAAACTCAAGGTGCATTGGATAAAATCGATGCATTACTTGCAACATCTCAATTATCGAAACACAATTTATGCTTCGCACAAGTCTTGTTAGCAGACATCAACGACTTTGCTGCAATGAATGAAATCTATGGTGCTTGGGTCGAGGATATCGAAATCAGACCTGCACGTGCTGCTTTTGCTGCTGCTGCTTTACCTGCTGGTGCATTGGTTGAAATTGTCGTTCAAGGCGCATGTCGTACTGCCTTCTGAGGTGTATTCATGCCTGGTTCTCCGTATTTAGCTGAGCCACCAAAGAGATTGACGACATGGCGGAGAGTGCTCATGTTCTCAATTCCAAGCGTTTTGGCATCAATCTATCTCGCCGTCATGTTTGATGTCGTAATTGAGATGATGATTGTATTCACCGCCTTCTTTACGCTCAGCGCAATCATGAGAAAATAACACAGCAGCGATATCCTTGAAAGGGTTAAGCAGGTGGCATTTACATGGACGAATGGCCGGTTCAATGTTTCAAAGCCTACGATATTCGCGGTCTTGCATACGGTGATGGAACTGGAGAATTGACTCCGGTCTTTGCCTACCGACTTGGTCGAGCAATGGCGACTTACCTCGATTGCAACACCTTTGCAGTTGGTCGAGACATCCGACATTCATCTCCAGCATTGGCCAATGAACTGATGCGAGGTTTAGTTGAAGGTGGCGTTAAAGTTCTCGATTTAGGAATCGTTTCAACCGGCTGTGTCTACCACGCTTGTTGGACCTTACCCGTTGATGGTGGCGTGATGGTTACAGCAAGTCACTTGTCTATGCCGACCCATAACGGTTTCAAAATGTGCCGAGGTACCTTGCCTCTTGCTGGTGAAGAAATTCAAGAATTGAAAGATGTCTTCCTTGAAGGAGAATTCAGAGAAGGTGCTGGCGAAATCGTCGACACCCCGCACTTGGATACCTATCTTGATGCAATCATTGCCTCAACTGGACCGCTTGCTCGACCTGTTAAGGTCGCCGTTGATTGTGGAAACGCAGTTCCTGGCCCTGCTATGAGCACATTGCTCGACCGAATGGGATGTGAGCATGTTGACTTGTTTTGCGATTGGGATGCAACCGAACCAAACCACGGAGCTGACCCAACTCGTCCAAAGAATATGGTTGACTTAGGTGCAGCCGTTGTCGAACATGGCTGTGAATTCGGACTTGGTGCTGATGGCGACGGTGACCGTCTTGGCGCTGTTGATGAAGCGGGCCGATTCATCTATCCAGACCGGTTGATCGCTTTGATGGGCGAAGATATTCTTGCCAACGTCGATGCATCTGCAAGTGATGAAGCAAAGACGATTATTTACGATGTAAAATGTTCAATGAATGTTGAAACTGCCATTATCAATGCTGGTGGCGTTCCTCATATGGCCCGTACTGGTCATTCGTTCATGAAGCGTGTCTTGGCAGAGATGCCTGAATGCAAAATGGCTGCTGAAATGAGTGGTCACATCTTTTTGGCCGACCGCGGCTGGTATGGATTTGATTGTTCACTCTACAATGCTGCTCGCTTAATTGAAGTCTGGAGTCGCAGAG
>Ga0308016_10001145_pt1 | contig 13361 bp, 13 predicted proteins | sample Neamet233_FD_203129 | JGI IMG/M metagenome (GOLD analysis project Ga0308016, IMG submission 203129) | Marine microbial communities from water near the shore, Antarctic Ocean - #233 | ecosystem: Environmental > Aquatic > Marine > Unclassified | place: Southern Ocean | collected 2014-07-28
AGGTTTGCTACACCTCATGAAATGGGCCAGCCCGGGTGCATGGGAAGTATGGGAGGGCCGAGCGTTCCTCTATCTGGATGTGGCATTGGAACGAACAATTGCTGACAGTCAAGAACTGTATGCAGAATCGACCTGGCAAGAACTTACTCAACGGCTCAACGGAATTCCAGAAAGTGAATTTGCTGAATTAGTCTGCTTGGACTGGATGGGACGCAGAAAACAACTCGGTGAAACACTCGACGAAACCGAGGATCCAAAAATAGTTCCAACCTATGAGGCTCATGACCGATCAACCCGAGCATTGGTCTACACAATTACGCTTTGTGACTCTGACCCCTTACTTGTCGGGGTATTGGGTAGGGAACATCTCAAGGCTGACCAATGGGGACATGGCCTTTGGAATCTCAGGCAGTACCTTCTCGATTAGTCGAGGGGTTCAAAGACCACATCCGTAACCCCTTACATGATGAGTGACGAATTGCCTTCAGAAGAATCGGAAGAAAACATCATTGAAAGCGATGACTCGATACCAATTATCGAAGAAGGAATCGATACTCTTGACTTGGCTGACTCCATTGAAGTGGAAGAACTTGACCCTTTGGAAGAAGCCCTTGCACGAGCAGAGAAAGCAGAAAAAGAAATTGCCTACAAAGATGCAGAAATTCAGAATGTACGAAAGCGTTTGATGGCAGAAAAAGCAGACCTCATACAATACAGCGGAATGGGGCTTGCTCGACGTATGCTCACTGTTCTGGGTGATGTGGACCGTGCACTCGACAACCTTGACAAAGAAGATTCATCAGCAGTAGCACAAGGATTGCGCCTCTTGAGAAACAAGATGTGGCATGAACTCTCAGCAGATGGAGTCACTCCAATTGAAGCAAAGGACCAATCATTCGACCCAGCAAAAATGGAAGCCATCACTACGATTCCCGCATCAGATGCCTTTGCTGCAGGCCATGTTGTTGATGTCCTTGAAGCGGGCTACATGTACAAGCAGCGGATTCTTTTGGCGGCCCGCGTCGTTGTTGCATCAGATGAATGAAGCCACAAGTTTCTTGTGTGAAGGGGCTCTCATCGGTTCATGGTCAAAAAATTCGCAGGTAAAGCAGCCGGTGCAGCTGGTAATGTCGCAAAGAAAGCAGCAAAGATTGCTGCACACACTGCCAAAAACCGAGTTATTGATGAAGTGTCAAAGCCAATTAAAGAGGCAGCTAGAGATAAAATGGCAGCCGTAACGAGTGGAATCAAAGCCAAGGCTGATGAAAAGGTTCAGGCCGTCGTTAAAGAGCAAATGAAAAAAGAACTCAAGAAGAAATTCTTCAAAAAATAATTAGCCTGCATGGACACCAGTTTCAAATGTTGAAAGACGGAATAATCCATCGGTTTCAATTAACCATTCAATAACCGATTTGGGAACGCTTGCCTTGAGCACTTCACGTACAGCATCGTCGTCGTAAACTGTTGAGAGCATTTTTGCAGTTTGACGAACCCGCCATCCTTCAAATTGTTGACGTTGATTCATTGGATGGATTCGCACCTCAAATCCTGCATCACGGTACAATTGTGCTGTTGTCTCATCTGTGGTGACGAGTATTCCATTGCCGTGAATTTTCTCTGCATGGGCTACCCAATTTGGAGGGTCGTTGATATCTTCGATTGCTACGATTTCTATGTCCGCACCAATTTGCTCAGCCCAGGTTTGAATCATTGCCTGTCGTTCTTCTACTGTCCAGGGGTTATCCGGCTCCCAACCAGATTGTTTTGAACCGATGGCGACAATAAGTTGGTCACCATCTTCAACGTGGCTCAAAGCAGCCTTCACCAAATGTTCGTGACCAATATGAAAGGGTTGAAAACGCCCGAGCACGATGTATCTCGTCATAATGTCGCCTCATTCGAAATAAGATTCGACATCCACTTTTGGAAGTTCCATTCCAAACGAAGTGAAGCAGTCAATCATGCGGTTACATCCTTCGATCATTTCACTTATTGGTGTTTCACCCATTGAACCCACACGGAACATTTTGCCTTTAAGATGGTCTTGTGCTCCAATGACTTGTGTGTTATACTCCTCTTTGAGACGAACTCTCCATGTATCATCAATACCTTCTGGATAGAGAATTGCAGTGACTGTGTTACTTCGTTGTTCAGTGTCGGCAAGTAGTTCAAAGCCAAGGTCCAAAAAGAGATTTCGAACACCATTGGCCATCATTTCACATCGGTCCCAACGACCTTTATTTGACTCATCCTTCAGAACTTGTAGGGCAGCAGCCCAGCCCATTGCAAGATTGACAGATGGGGTCCAAGGCGTTTGGTCATCTCCTCCTTTTTTGAGAGCAGCGACCAAATCAAGGTAGTAATTTGGATTTGAATCTCCTTGTTCTCTGATCGCATGAACCCGTTCGATGAAGTTTGAATTAATTGCTATTGCAGCAATTCCTGAAGGCCCTGCAGTGCATTTTTGAGCACCAACAACTACCGCTTCAGCCTTCCATTCAGTTGGATGTACTGGCATGCCTCCAACGGCTGTGATTCCATCGAGAATGAGCGAAGTATTGTGCCGAGCACACATTTCTGCAATAGCAGCAGCATCCTGAGTAATTCCTGTACTTGTCTCATTGTGACAAATCAAAAGTGATTCATAGCAACCTCGTTCAAGTTGTTGTTCGAGTTCATACAAGTCAAAAGCACGCCCCCATTCATATTTGAGATGCTTAACATTACAGAAGCGCTGACACATTTCTGCTACTCTTTCACCAAATTTGCCGTTGGTTGGAACCAGCACTAAATCATTCGAACGGAATCGATTTGCTATGACCATCTCCATTGCTGCGGTACCACTTCCAGACACTACGATGACTTTGTAATCATCATCTCCAGACCAAGATTGAACGCCGCGAACTGGGTCAGAAGGTGCCAAATTGAAGGCATTTCGCAAGCCTGAGTTAAGGTGTGCCATGACATCTCTAAATTCGGGGCCTCGTGCGGTCATCACTGGATTTGACAGTGCATTGAGGCATGATTGCCCCATTCGAACAGGGCCCGGGACGAGGAAACAATCTTGACTAAGGTCCATGAGTTGTTGCAACACATGGAGGTTCTTCAACTCCGTGTATGGAACATCTCGTTCAATGGTATTGCAGCCAATACCCTGTCGTCGAACTCTTAGCCAAGTGCTTCTACCCTTAGCCATGGTGCGTGTCGGACTTGCGATGCTTCAAGGCGCTCGCCATGAGCACGCTGAGGCACTTCGTGCGGCATCCAAACAACTCAACATCGATGTTGAAATTGTCGAATTACGCAGTGGTATTGAAGTCGATGGACACCTCGATTGCCTTGTTCTACCAGGTGGTGAATCAACTGCAATGCGGAAAGCAAGTCAAAGTGAATCACTCCTTCCCTCATTGTTTTCTTGGATGGAACAATACCCTCAGCGCCCTGTTCTTGGGACCTGTGCCGGAGCGATTCTTCTTGCAAATCCTGGCGAAAATCAGGCTCCATTTCTTCGTGCAGGTATTTCGCGCAATGCATGGGGTCGACAACGCGATTCTTTTGAAGCCGAAGTAGAGATTTCGCTTGAAACTCCATCCGGAGAAAGCATTTCACCACAGGCTCCAGAACGTGATCAATTTAATCATCAACCGCTTCCAGTAGGTCACAGCGTTTCTTCTGAGAACACTCCTTCTTTCCCTGGAATCTTTATTCGGGCTCCGCGATTTGACCAGTCCAGCATTGAATGCACACCAGTTGCTTCTTTGGGAGAGGAAGTCGTTGGTGTTCTTGACGGGCCTCGATTGGCACTGACTTTTCATCCTGAACTCACAGGTGATTATCGATTCCACCGCTGGCTTCTCAACCAAGCTAATTCCCTTCAATGAGTAATGTGAGTAGGGGAGAGGTTGAAACACCAAAGGCGACAGGAGTGTTTGAGTTCCATGACTGTCTCTTTGCCAATGGCGACCGAAATCCTCCCCGCAGAAGAAGGTGAGGCCGAAGGATGTGTCCAATGCCAGCATGGAAGTAAACTCGTTCTATTTGTCACAGGGAAATGCCACTGGGGCTGTGATTATTGCCCGCTCTCGGAAAATCGGCGCGAATCTCCAGACATGTTTGCCAACGAACGTCGTTGCTCTTCTTGGGCTGATGTCATCGAAGAAGGTCATGCAATGCGTGCCACTGGTACCGGAATTACCGGTGGAGACCCAATGCTGGATATGGAAAAATCATTGGAAGCCGTTCTTCAACTCAAAGCAGCGTTCGGAAAAGAACATCATATTCATCTCTATACTTCAATACCTTTCCAAATTGACCGGGCAGCAGATTTTGGAGCTGCAGGGTTGGATGAAATTCGTTTCCACCTCTTAGCTGGTACTCTGCCGAAATATCTCCCCGTGATTCAAGCTTGTGCAGATGCAGGAATTCATGTGGGAATTGAATTACCATGTGAACCGGATAAAGAAGAACAACTGTTCGCCTTACTCGAGAGTTTACATAATTCACCTATCGAATTTCTTAATCTCAATGAGTTGGAAATAACTGTCGGTAATCAAGAAAATATGGATGTTCGAGGTTTCAACCTTAGCGGCGGAATTACCGCAGCAGCAGAGGGTTCCGCTGAATTGGCGTTGCGATTAAAAGAAGCAGCAAAAGACCTCAGTTTCCATCTCAAATTCTGTTCATCACACTACAAGGATGCCGGACAACTCCGGGCCCGTTTCCGTCGTAGAGGTCAAGCGAATTTGCGACCCTATGAGGTTTTGAGTGATGATGATACCATTCTGTTTGGCTCAATCCCTACGGCTCTCGAGGATGCATCTGATGATATCGCCGAGTTGATGGGAGAACTGGGAGTTGCGGAGGGCTGGATTCGATATGATGCAGAACATCAGCGTATCGAATTACCACTTTCTTTAGCCGAAGAATTAGCAGAAGTAGTCGATGTTCCCGTACACCTTATTGAGGTCCATCCAACGCATGACCGACTCGAAGTTGGCATGGTCCACTTGAACGCTCACCGTTAACCTAAGCGTTCGACGGGGAGGCTTATATCGCCGTGGCTTTACGACGGTTTACCTTAGGGCTCGTGGTCTAGGGGTTATGATGTCGCCTTCACATGGCGAATATCGAGAGTTCAAATCTCTCCGAGCCCACTTTTTTACTTTTTATCTCGGATTGACCAATTCTTTCGAGACAGCCCTTCAAGTGCAATACCAGTAAGAATGCCCCAAACCCAGGATGCGGATATTTCGAACCAGAGTAAAATAACCATGGCCAGTGCGGCGATTATCCAATGGTGAATCCAAACACCTTTCATACGGAGATGAAATGTAGTTTGTTCAGTAATATATCGAGTGAATGCATAACTTGCGATCAGCAAAATGGAATACATTGCAAAGTCCATACTTACCCGTTCTTCAACTTGTATTTTGGTTCATCCCTCTTCGCCTCGATTTTTAACAGCCATGAGCAAGGAATGAGATTCTTATTCGATGGGATTAAATGGAATTTGCTTCCTTACAATTCTTGAATTTGAAACCATGAATTGACCGCAGCAACATGTAGAGTAAAAAAACCAATAATCCAGCTCATTGTGACCACGCTTCAATGTTCATCTTGGAAAGAATGCTGTGGGTTTGCATTCTTTTCCCCAAAATTAATTATTCGAGTCTTTGTATTACAGAAGGCACCATCCCATTATGTTCAAATGGTGCGATGGTTTGGTTGGGGTATGGGACTGTGGGAACAAGCAGATTTTGGCGTGTTTAAGCAGGCTGAAACTTGGAAGGCGTTCGGAATCGGAGCGCTGATGTTCGTTACTATTTCCTTTGCAGCACTTTCAATGTTCGACAGTATGGATGACGTATTTGCTTCTGACGCTGAGCCAGCACCAATCCCAAACATTGTGTTTGAATCATTGAATCGCAGTGAAATCGAACAACCCTTGGCAAACTCAACGGGCTGGATTTCTCTTGATGACTATCGAGGAAGCATCATTATTCTTGATTTGATGGCACGTGATTGCGGTAGTTGTCATTATGTCCAAGAACACATTGAGGGTGAAATGGAAAATTGGCAATCAATGGCCAATGCTTCAGGAAAAGAACTCAATATATTCGCCTATGGTGCATGGTATGGAGAAAGTATAGCCTATCTCAATGAATCTTCATCTGCCTACACTGTCCCGCATTATGCCACCGGAATCGGTTCCACCTCTTCTGCCATTTTGGAAGACGGCTCCACCACTGACCCTGTCCGCTTGTTTACGACAGGAGGTACCGGGCAAATCCCTGTAGTTCTGATCATTGATGAAGAAGGCTACATCATCGAAAGGCAAACTTCAGGTACTCCAACGGATGGATGGTCGAGTTTTGATAGTAAAATGGAAGATGTTTTGACAGCAAATGCTTCAGAAAAAGTGGTCTCCGACTTAATCTCCTCACGGGTTGCCTGGGAAGAGCCAAGCACCTCCTATGTCGCTGTTTTCGCTATCGGCATGGTTTTATCGATTTTAGTCTATTTTTCCCCATGTGCCTTCCCAGTTCTTCCGGGTTTCATCTCCTATTATCTTTCATTAGGAGCGCGAGAAGATGAAATGATTGAATCCGGTCAACTGAAAACAAAAATGCCAAGTTCATTGGTAATTGGTCTTCTTTCGGGTGTAGGTATGTGGACTTTCTTCGCAGTGATTGGAATTATTGCTCTGATTATGGGAGAAGCATTTGCCAAATCAGGGGCTGTTCATTATATTGCTATTTTTATTGCAATCTTGTTGGTTGTTTTAGGTTTGATGATGTTACTCGGAATCACCTCTCATCTCATGGGATTCGTCGATAAATTTGTTCGCAGGTATAGTACCACGGAGAGCGATGACACGTTTACTCCACGCCGGAATATGTATCTCTATGGCATTGGCTATGCCGCTGCATCGATTGATTGCACCGCAGCAGCAGTCCTTCCATTTGTCATCTATCTCAGTACTCTTGGCCCTTCGGCCACCGCAATTGGAATCAGTGGCTTGATGATTGGTTTGTTGATTTTGATGGTCATTATTACCACATTGGTTGGCATGGGACGACAAGTCATGATTAACTTCCTAAAGCGTGCTACTGGCATGATTAAACTCATTGGTTCTTGGATGATGATCATGGCAGGACTAAGCCTAACCCTCTACCTCACACGTCCTGATTTAGTCAGTCAAATATTCGGTTAATCGAGTGCCATTCGAGCATCAAAGGCGTCACTATATTCTTTCGTCTTCAAGCGCTCAAGGCATGGTTTCATCCAATAGACCCATACAAGGCCAGCAAACAACACTGCAGTTGCCACATCCCACACATAGTGCTGCTTGACGGTCATCGTAGATACGATGAGAAGTATCCACATGATGAGAAGCAGGATGTGTAAAATGCGTAGGCGTGAAGTAGTTGGAGGATACCAATAGCGTAGGACCAATACCACTTGCATGCTTTGAACAATATGAAGGGACGGCCAAGAATTCCAAGGTGTATCTGCGCTGTGTAAAACTGCAAAGAACGGTTCCCATGAGGTTCCTTCTACGCCTTGGATGAGATGCCGCAAGTCAACTTCTACTGGCAATAAAATGAATACAGCATTAATAATCCAACATGTAATCAACATCATTTGGTGAAATACGACATTCTGCCGCCACATCACATCATTTTTCCCACCAAGCCATGCAGCAGCAGGATAGTAAAGATACAAAGTAAGGTACGGAAGAATCATCCAAGCCAAGAATGGAATGTCGATGTCGAGTTTGAACGTTGGGTCAAAGGCTGCCCAATTACGCATTGAAGCGAATCGATTGGTCAGTGTATATGGGATTGCAGCAAACAGAAGCATCGCTGTCAAAATGGCATAAGTGAGGCGTTTACGACCAAGCATCTGACGGTTATGCCAATGACTGCGCCAAATCCTCCATGGCTGAGAACCCCATTTTAAGAACATGATTTCACCACATCCGTCGAAGGTGTAATACTTGCGTCAACCCAAGAGCATTCATGCGAGTTTCAGATGTAAATCATCGCGTCGAGCCACAATGAGGGCAGGCTTTCCATTCCGGCATCATTGCTGCTTGACATTGTTGACATACAGCAGCCACTGGAGGTGGCGTTGGAACTTCTGAATCGCTTCCATCGATTGCTTTTTGCGCAGTTTGCTGGCGTAGGAATTCCTGCATTACTTCTGGCGTTAATGCACCTTGGTTTGCTGCCATTTCCATCATTTTTACTTGAACATCGTTTTGCTTATCCATTCGCTGGTCTTGATGTTCTTGACTTTGCTGAACTCGGTCTCGCTTTCGCGCTTGGACTTGTTCAAACAAATCCATGGCTTGATTCGTTTTGTGGGATGATTCCTTCATACGAAGGTCGGATTGACCTTGGTCTCGGTTAAGTTCTGCTTCCCAAACTGCTTCCTGTTTCCGAAGTTCGAGAAGTTCACTTTCTGCTTGTATAGAGACTTCTCCACTTTTCTTAGCGCGCTCTACATTTACTTCACATTCAATTCTTCTTAGAGTTGCAGCTTCTCGAATGGCGATACGCTCCATAAGTGCCTCTGCATTTGCTCCTTCACTTTTTGTTGCAAAATCGAGATCTGATTTTAGCCGAGCAATTTTCTCTTGGTCCGTTTTACTGGTCGAGATAAAAGCACGTAGGAATGTGAAACCGAGAGTTGAAAGCGTCTGGCGCATTTCAACTTCTACATGCATTTCCAAGAGTTCTTGAAATTCAGAACTTCGCAATTCTTCTATGCCTGTGCATTTTGCCATTGCAGGTACTATGCAACGTGTTAGCACCTCATGTCCGATGACTCCAACCAATCCATCTCGATCGAGAAGTGGTGCGCTATTCGCAAAAATATTGAGTAACTTGGGAATGTCCTCTTTACGCATTTGAATACGTAGATTCATGTGGCCTGAGGCTTCTGAACCATCACTGATGTTTGCTGCAAAAGGAATCCATAAATCGAGCGGGCCTGTCATTGCAAACAGCATTCGTCGGTCAGTAGCAGTAGCTCCAATCATATCAGCAATATGGCGGCCGAGGCCACCTCCAATGTTGCCGACAATCTTTTCAGAAACGATGTCTCCAATTCGGCCATCGATAATGAAAGCACAGGCTTCATTTGGCTTCAAGACCACTTGTTTGGATTTCCAAGTTTGAATATCGTTCCCATCAACCAGTCGTGCTACAATATTTGGATTGCTTCGCCATTTAAAATTCATTGTCATATTCACACCTTCTTTTTCTGTCGCAGTCCATCAAGGACGGTCGAACGTGCTCCATAATAACCTCGTGAACTTGTAATCATCTGTTCACATTGGCGGATTAAAGATTTGACTTCACCATCCGTCTTATCAGAAGAAAATGCGTGTTCAACACTGTTTGAAATATTCACCGCTTTGGTCATCATATCAATGACGTCATGGTCGTGTTTGATGAGTTTTTTAAGTACAGATACCGATACAGAACGCTGGCCCGAAAAAAAGGCGTGATTCATTCCAGTTGGTGATTTATCAATGTCTTCAATCAACAGGTCTATCGTGTTGCAGCATGCTTTTGCTGCTTTTGCAATATCGATTTTCTTTTCACGAAATGAACTGTCGTGGACATTTAACAAATGGTTGCGAACACGTGTTCCACACCGTTTGATTTCTTCACGAATAGCGCGGTCAGCATCACGACGTCTACCTTTAGTGTATCCTTCATATCCTGAGAGAATCATTTGGATACCCCGCACATACGGGAGTACATCGAGTGGGGTGCCTACCATGTTGACCATTCTGAATTGATACGGGGCCACTTATTATGCTATCCTTGGGATGGCTGGGCGCCAATTCATTATTCCTCTTCAGAAATTGATTTTGGTTTTCGAACGAGAGAGAGAAGTACCGTTACTGTTCCCGAGCCAAGAAGTGCCGAGAGAAACACATCAAGATTTGCGAGGCCATAGTCATTTGTTGGCAACCAAAGATAACTGATTCCTGTCGTAAGGTCTGCGGTGAGCAGCCCATACATGATGACAGATCCAAGGCCACTTATTGCGCCAATGAGTGCTGCCTCGGAAGAGATGCGATTCCAAAGTGTAAGGAATACTGGGAGTACCGTTGCCGTTGCCAACAAATCAGCCCGAAGAAAAATGTGAAACACACTTGTCGCATTGACTTCAAACCAAAAAATAGTGGGTTCAGTTGCCAAATAGATGGCCAAAGGAACCATAGCCACGGTAGCGATTCGTGCATGCTGAAGTTTCATCCGCCCATTCGAAAGGTCACGTGATATCGATGCTACAACCGCGTTTTGTAGGGTGTCTACACTTGAACAAACCAAAGCAACTCCCAAGACAATAAATGCTGATATAAATAAAACATGAATGTCATCGAGTAGATAGAAAAAAGCACCAGATTTGTCTGCGAGCGTTGCATCTGCAGGTATCACTCCCTGGCCAGCAACGACCGTCCCCAGTATTCCCATGAGTAGTACGAGTGGAAACACAAGTGCTGCTGCGAGTAGGGAACCCCTTCGCAAGGCCCTGTCATTTTCCGAAGCATAGGCACGTTGCCAATTGCCTTGGGTGAACATTTCTGCTGCGGTGATGGCGATGACAAGAGCAAGACCTGATGCAAACGAGTCCATGTACGACATCGAGCCAATACTCCAATCATCAACAGGATTGTAGGCTTTAGCATCGGCAAGAAGTGAACTGAGGTCACCTGCGAACAGAATCAGCATCAATGCGACGAAAAGCCACAAGACGACCCATGCTTGCCAACGGTCAGTTCTCAACGATGCAGGAAGACCTCCATATGACGTATATGCTGCTGTGACAATACCAACCGCCATCATCGGCATCAAGGGATTCATTCCAGTGAGAATATTCATCGCCCTTCCAATGGCGGTGAATTCTGCAAATAAGAATGTAAACATGTAGAGCACCGATATTATCCCTACATAGATTTGCATTGGCCGTCCGATTCTCATGCGTACGTAATCAGCCAAAGTGACTCCAGTTGGCATTCTTTGGCGGATAATCGGTCCTACATAGGCGAGCAAGAGGAATGGAGTGGCTGCAGAAACAGCATAACCTACAACATCCCAAAACCCACCCCAATAGCCTACTTCAGAGGGGCCAAAGAGAATCCAGATTCCGATTCCAGAGGCAAATAGACTCAATCCTATTTGCAATGAGTTTTTCGAATTCCGTGCTGAAAGATAGTGTTCTTGGTCGTTATCCTCTTGTTTTCCATTTTGAAATCCAATGTAGGCAAAAATTCCTAGCGTGAACAACAGTAACGCGTAAGCGAGTATAGAATTCATCGAATCACCTCAGAGTGCAGAAAGTATCTGGTGCGTCCGGTCAATAAGGTCAAGTGGATTATGGGCCAATACATACAATGTTGGCTCCCATCCAAAGTCACCTACATCAAGTAAAATATCAATTCGAGACGCTTGTTCGGCTACACTACCCTTTGGTGCGAGGGAAAAATTGTAACCAAGTTGTTTGCATGCTTGTTCGACCCGTTCTGTATCAACACCTTCTGCTCCTAAAGGAGGTCGGATATTGATAATCGAGACTTTACTCGGATCAAGTGCATGTGTCTCAAGTAAGACAGAGGCGAGATGATTAGAAGAACCAAAACTCGGAATTTCATGATGCCGCAGGGCGCCATCGACCAGTGTAATGCGGCCAGGGAATGCGGCAACTTCTGAAGTTGAAGTAGCACCCGCACTGCACGAGGCAATATTGAGTCCCACAGCTGGGATTGAATGTTCAATACGTCGGACATCCAATCGCCCCGCTGCCCATTCAAGTCTACGTAGGAGTGCCCGTTGTTCTTGGCCCACTTCCAAATCGAGTCCAGTTAGCGTTTTATCATATCGAATGGTATTGTTGCCTGTGAATTGAAATTCAACAACAAGTCGTTGTCGAATTACTCGAGATTCCGGTCCCATCGCATTTAGTGCAAGCGATAATTCGTGCCCCCATCCATCGATTGTGGCTTCATCAGCACTTGAACCAAGTGATGTTGGTGGTTTTTGCATCTGGCGAGAAATGGTGCTCTGCGTTGAGCCCAAAGCCTCTGCAATCTCTGTTTGTGACCAACCTTTGGTGCGCAAATCCTTGGCTACATTTTGGTGCAAGCGGCTGAGCCACTTGTCTCCTACTTCTCCGAGCATAAACGAAACTTGTCCAAAGTGTTATTCAATGTTACTCATGAATTATGCATCATGCATGCCTTTCCGGAGCACATTATGCTGTTGGAGGTGGGATTGACATAGAAACGAGTAAGATTCTGGATTTTTAAACTTGAACTTTTCAGATGTGTCCTGAGTAACTATAATTGAGTATTTATCCACTCAATATGTTTGTTCTTTCGAGCAATATGTCCTTGAATGCCCGTTTTATTGAAAGTGCATATTATTTCACGCATTCCAACTAAACTCCGTTTCCCAGTCGATATTTTTTCTCTCCCCATGTACTACAAGCGGTGTGACTAATGAACACTAAGTACCACCCCCACCTCCCTGTAAATGAGTCGTATGGAATTGGAGGAATTCATCCAAGAGATCGCTGATCGAATTCTGAAGTATCTCGAGGCTGCTGATGGGCCTGGAAAGGTAGTTGAACCGATTCCGCACACTTCTCTTTCGAAAACGACTGACCTCAAATTACCACTTGAAGGAAACGGTATGAATGCAGTGCTCGATGATATCGATACCTACCTTCGCACCTGTGTCAAAACCAATCGTCCTGAGTTCATGAATCCACTCTGGGGTGGAATAAACACTGCTGGACTTGCAGGAGAAATCATTGCAACGCTGACAAATACTTCGATGTATACCTATGAATTAGCGCCATTGGCAACTCTCATTGAACAAACTCTTCTGAACCGAATGGGGGAACTTATCGGTTTCTCTGAAGGGGCTGGAACACTCACGACGGGAGGTTCGAATGGCAACATGCTCGGAATGCTATGTGCTCGTCAAAGAATACTCCCTTCATCAACGCAAAGTGGTTTTGATGGCCGCTCAATGGTAGCTTATGTGTCTAGTGAATCGCATTATTCTGTTCTTATGTCAGCCAATGTCATCGGAATCGGCCACCAGAACATCATCAAAGTAGCCTGTGATGAGAATGGATGTATGCGCCCGTCGGCACTCGAGGACGAGATTCAACGAACTCGACGCGAAGGTGGTATTCCATTTTGTGTCGTCTCTACAGCAGGAACCACAGTTCGTGGGTCATTTGACCCAATCAAAGAAATTGGCGATATCGCTCATGCCGAAGGGCTATGGCATCACGTCGATGCTGCATGGGGGGGTTCAGCAATTTTCTCC
>Ga0308016_10001152_pt1 | contig 13316 bp, 12 predicted proteins | sample Neamet233_FD_203129 | JGI IMG/M metagenome (GOLD analysis project Ga0308016, IMG submission 203129) | Marine microbial communities from water near the shore, Antarctic Ocean - #233 | ecosystem: Environmental > Aquatic > Marine > Unclassified | place: Southern Ocean | collected 2014-07-28
AACATTCCTACTACTCTGCTATCTCAGGTCGATTCCTCAATTGGAGGAAAAACAGGAATAAATACCAAGCATGGAAAAAATTTAATTGGAGCTTTCTACCAGCCTAGTCTTGTTATCTCAGATATTAATTTTCTAAGATCACTACCAAAAAGAGAATTAGTGTGTGGATATGGTGAAATTTTAAAACATGCCCTGATTACAGAAAAAAAATTTTTTACATTTTTAAATAATAGTGGTGCTGATATTTTAAACCTTAAAAGTCCTTCAATCAAAAAAGCAATTTACAAAAGTTGTTCTATCAAAAAAAAAGTTGTTGAGGCTGATGAAAAAGAAATTAATATAAGAAAAATTCTGAACTTTGGACACACGTTTGCCCATGCATATGAAGCAACACTCGGATATTCAAAAAAATTAAATCATGGAGAAGCAGTTATATTGGGAATTAGAACAGCTACTAAATTTAGCTTAGTAAATAAAATCTTAAACTTTACAGATTTTATGTTGATTGAAAATCATTTAAAAAAACTTAACCTACCAAGAGAAATTAATAAATTTTTTCAAAAAAAAGATATAAGTAAAATTTTATCTTTCATGAAAAAAGATAAGAAAAATGATACAAAAAAAATAAATTTGATATTACTCAAAAAAATCGGTTCTCCAATACACAAATTACAATTTGACGAAAATAGAATTAATCTTTTTCTAAAAAAAGAATTAAGTAAATAGTATTTGAATTGAGTGTATATGCTCTTTTATTTCAATATTTAAAATACTATAAACTTTTTTAGTTGAAACTATTTTGTTAAACTTAGTTAGTTCATCAGATTTTATTGTTAGTTTTAAATGAAACTTTCCCTTTTGTTGTCCTATATGATTTTTGTGTAAAAAACTCTTATCTTCAATTTTGAGATCTTGAATGATAATTTTTGTTTCAAGTTTATTTTTAACAATTGCAATTAACTCATTTATATTCATAAATACTATTTTATTATTATATAACATGAAAAACATTTGTGACTGGAATAATTGCTTTGAGATTGGTGAATATAAGGCCCCAATTGAGAAGGATAATAGCAAAAGCTACAGACTGCTTTGCTTGATTCATGTTAAAGAATTCAATAAAAATTGGAATTATTTTAAAGGAATGGATGATGAGCAGGTATTTGATTTTCTAAAATCAGATATGACTTGGCATAAACCCACACAAAGCTTTAGTTCTTCAGATAATTTTTTCAAAGTTTTGTGGAATAACACTCTAAAAGATGAGTTTGATAAGACTAAACTAAGAGGTGAATATAACCACATGAATCAATTTAAATTTGATAGCAATGATATTAAAGCTTTTAGTATTTTAGGTGTATCAGTTGGTTTAAAATGGGAGCAAATACAGGATAAATTCAAAACTCTTGTCAAAAAATTTCATCCTGATATTAACTTAGGGAATAAAGAATACGAAGAAAAACTTAAATTAATTACTTTAGCTTACACCCAGCTAAAAAACACATATAGGGAAAAAATTGACACCTAATTTAAATATTCAACCAGATATCAAGCTTTCATTAAAACAAAGTTTTGGGATAGATTCTAATATGGAAGTCCCTGCATTCTCAAAATCAAGTGAGTATGTTCCAGAAATAGATAAAGATTATAAGTTTGATAAAGATACAACACTTGCAATTATTTCTGGTTTTACATTTAATAAACGTGTTTTAGTTCAAGGTTATCATGGAACTGGAAAGTCAACACACATTGAACAAATTGCTGCAAGATTAAATTGGCCTTGTATTAGAGTTAACTTAGATAGTCATGTAAGTAGGATTGATCTTATTGGAAAAGATGCAATTGTAGTGAGGGATGGAAAACAAGTAACAGAATTTAGAGAGGGTATTTTACCTTGGTCTATTCAAAATCCTGTCGCTCTTGTTTTTGATGAATATGATGCTGGACGACCTGATGTGATGTTTGTAATTCAAAGAGTACTGGAGGCTGAAGGAAATTTTACACTTTTAGATAAAAATAAAGTAATAAAACAAAATAAATTTTTTAGATTATTTGCAACTTCTAATACTGTTGGGTTGGGTGATACAACTGGATTATATCATGGTACACAACAAATTAATCAAGGGCAAATGGATAGATGGAATATTGTAACATCCCTAAATTATCTAAGCCTAGATAAAGAAATGGAAATTGTTTTAGGAAAAAATAAAAATTTAAATAATCCTAAAGGTAAAGAAAAAGTCTCTAATATGATCAAAGTAGCATCACTAACTAGAAAAGGTTTTATAGCAGGTGACATATCTACAGTGATGAGCCCTAGAACAGTTTTGCATTGGGCTGAGAATGCAGAGATTTTTAAAGACACAGGTTATGCCTTTAGAGTTACGTTCTTGAACAAATGTGATGACATCGAAAAAAATACAATAGCTGAATATTATCAAAGATGTTTTGGGGATGAGTTGCCAGAATCAATGATAAATATTCAGATTTAAATGAGCAATAAAGAAAATAATTTAAAAGAACAATTCAAACAAGCTCTAATTTCAACTGCAAAAGTAATTTCTGAAGACTATAAAATAGATTTTAAAAAGATTGATAAAACTTTAGATTCAAAAAAAATTGACTTCTTTGATGTAACCAACTTATCAAATAGAGGTGATTTTATTAGATTAAGAGCTGAAGCAGATTCTGGTGCTTTAAAAAAAAAATTCTCTAATCAAAAAATATTTGATAAAAATTTACCAAAAAATCCTTCTTGCAAGTCTTTATATAAAATTGCTGAAAAAATTAGATATGAAATATTAGGTGGTAAAATGCTTAAGGGAATTGGAAAAAATTTAAACGAAAATTATAAACAAAAAATTAATGTGATTCGTAAGGATCAAATAAAAAATAAAGAGGATGTTCCAGTGGAAAAAGCATTTGAATTATATATGCTAAATAAATTTTTTAATTTAAAACTTAACTCTGAGTCTTTAAAAATACTTAATTTCTGGGAAAAAGATTTCAATTCGTCTATAGAAAAACATATCAGTTTTTTAACTAATAATATGGAAAACCAAGATAATTACAGCTCAAAATTTTCAAAAATTCTTGAGAGTATGGATGTGTTAAGTTCAAATAACAAAAAAGATGAAGAAGAGGATAATGAAAAAGATAATGAACAAGACAATAATTCTGAAAATAATGATAATAATAAATCTGATGGACAAGACAATGAAGATGAACAAAATGATGCGCAAAGCAGCTTGGACGCTGGTTTTGATCTTAATGACCAACAAGTAGATGAACAAATAGAAGATTCTGAGAGTCCAAAAGAGAGTACAGAAAATATATTACAAAAAATAAACTTAAACAATTTTGATCAAGATTATAAAATTTATACAAACGAATTTGATGAAATTGCAAAAGCAGAAACTTTAGAGGATACAAAAGAAATACTTAGATTAAGAAAAAATTTAGATCAACAACTAGTTGTTTTCCAAGATTTAATAACTAAACTTGCAAATAAACTACAAAGACAACTGCTTGCAAAACAAAATAGGGCGTGGGAATTTGATTTAGAAGAAGGTTTGCTTGATAGCTCTAAACTAACTAGAATTATTATGGATCCTTACAATTCATTATCTTTTATGAAAGAAAAGGACCTAGATTTTAAAGATACTATTGTAACTTTACTGATTGATAATTCTGGGTCTATGCGTGGTAGACCAATAACCATTGCAGCACTTTGTGCTGATATATTATCAAGAACACTAGAAAGATGCTCTGTGAAGGTTGAGGTTCTTGGCTTTACCACAAAAAATTGGAAAGGTGGAAAAAGTAGAGAAGCATGGACCAAAGGAGAGAAGCTTAAAAGTCCAGGGAGATTAAATGATCTAAGACACATAATTTATAAAAGTGCAGATACACAATGGAGGCAAGCAAAAAATAACTTAGGCCTAATGCTTAAAGAGGGGTTGCTCAAAGAAAATATAGATGGTGAGGCAATATCATGGGCATTTAATAGAATTAAAAAAAGAAAAGAAGAAAGAAAAATTCTTATGGTAATTTCAGATGGTGCACCAGTAGATGACTCCACTTTGTCAGTAAATTCTGGAGATTTTTTAGAAAAACATTTAAAGAAAATGGTTAAATTTATAGAAACTAAAAGTGATGTAGAAATTTTAGCTATTGGGATTGGCCATGACGTATCAAGATATTATAATAAAGCTATTAAAATTACAGATGTTCATGAACTTGGTGATGTAATGATTTCTCAGTTAAGTGGGCTGTTTGAAGGTAAGAATAAATTGCACTAAAGATTTAAAAGATTTTTATTTTTCCATTTAATGCTAACTTCTGCACCACTTCTGGTTTTTGAATTTTTACATAGTATATTTGCATAATTTTTTTCAAGCAATGTTTTTCCAATAAAAATTCCAAGCCCCAATCCAGATTTTGATTTATTCAAAGATTTAAAAGATTTAATATAAGGTTCACCAATTTTACGTAATACATCACTTGGATAACCTTCACCATCATCTTCAATTATAATTTCTGTAAATAAGTTGTTACTTTTTATACTTATGAAAACTTTGTTTTTTGAAAATTTATTTGCATTTCCAATAAAATTTCTCAATCCATAAACAATCTCAATAGATTTAGTAATATTTAATGGATTAGAATTTTGATCATAGTTTATGATAAACTCTTTTTTACTTATCCCTTCAAAAGATTTTACAATCTCTTTCACATAATCCGCAATTGATAGGTCCTTATCTATAAAATTATCTTCAATAGTAGGATTTAATGTTAATTTTTTTAATATTTCACTGCATCTATCTATTTGATTAGCTAACAATTCAATATCCTTTTTAACTTCTTTATGGTCTTTAAATTGTTTTAATAAATCTGTTGATATAATTTTTATTGTAGAAAAAGGTGTTCCTAAAGAATGTGCAGCAGCAGCTGCTTGTCCACCAAGTGACAAAAGCTCATTCTCTTTTGCCATAATTTCTTGCATTTTATTCAATGCTTCTTTTCTTAATCTAGATTCTATCCCAAATGTTAGTGCGAAATAATTTAAGAAAATTAAAGCAATAACAAGTGAGGTGGGAATTGAATAATAATAATAGGTATCAACGTGAAAATGCTCATTAACTGGATAAGGCAATGATTGGTTAAAAAAAGTAAGAAACACAATAACTAATAAAGTAATTATAACCAATAACGAATTACTTCTAAATCCTAAGTTCAACGAAGAAAAAATAGCAGGTATTATTAAAAAAATTGAAAAAGGATTTGCAATACCACCAGTTAAATAAATTAAACAACTTAACTGCAAGATATCAATTAAAAGAAAAGAAAAGGCTTCTTTATCCAACAGTTGAGTTCTTTGATGAATGTACACTAGATATAAATTACTTATTATACCTATTAAAATTATCAAATTTTCTAAAATTAAATTAAACTTAAAACTGAAGATAAAATATATTATATTTATAGTCATTAGCTGTCCAATAATAGCAATCCATCTTAAATTAATGTATGTAGATTTTTTTAAAGAAAAATATTTTGAAGTTTCGAAAAACTTCATTATTAAATATCTAGATTTTGAACATTTATTGCATTTGAAACAATAAAATCTTTTCTTAATGCCACATCATTACCCATTAAAGTATGAATAAGAAGTTGGTCTTTTTTTAAATCTTTCGAATATTGAACTTGTAATAAGTTTCTTGTTTCAGGATCAAGTGTAGTGCTCCATAATTCATCTGGGTTCATTTCACCCAATCCCTTGAATCTTTGAATGCTCATTTTTGACTTTTCTTCATCATAAATTTTTGTGAATTCTTTAGTGCCTTTTTTTATTTTCTTTAAGTCTTTACTGTGACTTAAAATATAATCTTCTAACTCTTTTTCATCTTTTATATATATTCCTTTAGTACCTTTGTTGATTTTAAATAATGGTGGTTGAGCAAGATACACATGTCCATTTTCAATTAATTTATTAAAAGGTTTATTATTAAAAAATGTTAGCAGTAAAGCTCTAATGTGAGATCCATCAACGTCAGCATCTGTCATTATGATAATTTTTCCATATCTCAAATCTTTTAAATCTAAAACTTCTGTTTTAGGATCTAAACCTAGAGCATTAATAAGGGTTACAATTTCGTTAGAAGATATCATTTTTGACAATGCTTTAGTTCTATGTTCACTTCCATCTCTATTACTATTTTTTTTGATAGCTACTTCTTCCACATATGTATTAAGAATTTTACCTCTTAGTGGTAAAACTGCTTGATTAGATCTATTCCTTCCTTGCTTAGCTGAACCACCAGCAGAATCTCCTTCGACTATAAATAGCTCAGTTCCCTCTTGTTTTCCTATTTGGCAGTCTGCTAATTTTCCAGGTAGTCCACTTAATTCTAGGGCTCCCTTTCTCCTTACATTCTCTCGTGCTTTTCTAGCAACGTCTCTTGCAAGAGCTGCCTGCATTACCTTTGCTAAAATAATTTTAGCAGTACTGGGGTTTTGGTCAAACCATATTGATAGTTTTTCACTAACAATATTTTCTACTACCATTCGTACTTCAGACGAGACTAATTTATCTTTTGTTTGAGAGGAAAATTTTGGATCTGGTATTTTTGCAGATATGACACAAGTGAGACCTTCTTTAATATCATCTCCAGAAATACTCAATTTATTTTTTTTTAATAGATTGTGTTCTGTTGCATATTTGTTAATTACTCTAGTTAATGCACTTCTAAACCCTAGTAAGTGAGTGCCACCATCTTTTTGATAAATATTGTTTGTATAAGGATAAATATCCTCTCCATAACCTGCATTCCATTTTAATGAACATTCAATTTCAATATTTTCTTTTTTACCCTCAATATAAATCGGTTTTTTGAATAAATCATTTCCTGTTTTATTTAAAAGTTTTTCTCTTTTTTCATCTAAAAAATCTACAAATTCTAAAACACCACCATCAAATTTAAATATTATTATTTTTTCTTTTTTTTGGTTTAAGTCATTAACTGTTATTTTTATTCCTTTATTCAAAAATGCTAGTTCACGCATTCTTTTAATTATTATATTTGGAGTAAATTTTATTGAAGAAAATATTTTTTTTGATGGCAAGAATGTTATTTGTGTACCAGTTTCTTTTGATTTTCCTATAACTTTAAGTGGTGCTTTTGAATCCCCATCTTTAAATTCTATAAAATATTTATTTCCATCTCTATCTATTTCTAATTTTAATTTTTCCGATAATGCATTTACAACAGAAACTCCTACACCGTGTAAACCACCGGATACTTTATAAGAATCATGATCAAATTTTCCTCCTGCATGAAGTTGTGTCATAATAACTTCTGCTGCAGAAATTTTTTCTCCTTTGTGCATATCAACAGGTATTCCTCTACCATCATCTCTAACAGTAATGGTTCCATCAGAATTTATTTTAACTTCTATATTCTTGCAATGTCCTGCTAAAGCTTCATCTATAGAGTTATCTACAACTTCATAAACCATATGGTGCAAACCTGTTCCATCATCAGTATCACCAATATACATTCCAGGTCTTTTTCTAACTGCCTCAAGTCCTTTTAAAACTTTGATGGAGTCAGCCTGATATGTAGAATTATTTTTCATATTTTTGTAATGGAAATTAGATGACTATAACATTTTTACAAAAATGTTAAAGATAAAAAAACTAAATTGAATTGTTAACAGAGGAAGTCTAAAATTTAATTAAATATGACAATAATTATTGACTGTGGTATAGAGAAAAGAAAGTTATAAATAATAAGTGCATGTTTATTCTAAAAAGATATACAAAATTTTATATAGATAATGGATTCTCTAAAACAATTTTAAGACTTTTTAGGGCACCAATTAGACGTGTTAAAAAAAAATTTTTTAAAAAAAAAGATTATCCACACTTATCATTAAAAAGTTCAAAAGAAAGATTCGATTTTATTTATAAAACTAACTTTTGGGGGTCAACAGAAAGTCTCTCTGGTGGTGGCTCGGAAATTAGAAATACTGAAAATATAAGAAATCAGATTAAAAATATAATTAATAAATATAATATAAAAAAAATTTTAGACGCACCATGTGGGGATTTCAATTGGGTTAAACTAATTATAGACGATCGACTAGAATATATCGGAGCAGATATTGTTGAAAATTTAATTTTAAAAAATATAAATGATTATAAAAGCAAAAATATCAGTTTTGCTACATTAGATATAACAAAAGACAAATTGCCAGATGCTGACTTAATGCTATGTCGAGATTGTTTAATACACTTATCAAATTTAAGTATAAAAAAATTTATTCAAAACTTTAAAAATAGTAAAATTAAATATCTATTATTAACATCCTATGAAGCAAAAAAAGATGAGTTTAGTCATAAAAACAAAGATATTCAAGATGGAGATTATAGATCCATTAATTTACTTAAACCTCCATTTAGACTACCTAATCCATTACTAAAAATTTTAGATAAAGATGAACACGAACATCAAAATTTGCTGTGCTACCTTTATATGTATAGCAAAGATCAATTAATGAATTTACATTTAGATTAATTTATCATTGTAAGTGAATGCTTTTACACACTTGCTGTAAATAATAGTGGCGGAGAGAGTGGGATTCGAACCCACGGTACCTGTGAGGGTACACACACTTTCCAAGCGTGCGCCTTAAACCGCTCGGCCATCTCTCCATTTTTTTAAAAACCTGGCTATATTTTTTTTTTGTCTATTAATAAATCTCTTTATAATATTAAATTTTTTGTCTCTTTTGGCTAAAATTGGATAATTTTTTAAATGTGACCACATTCTTTTATTCTCAAATTCTGCCCATTCACATTCAGATGCTGACAGACAAAAAATATTTTCTTTTTTACAAATTAAAGAAAGCATACTCTGGTCATGTCTATGTTCAATGAAATTTGGATGATTTTTTTTCACAGATGGGCTGTCATCTATTAAGTTAGTTACATTAAGAGCTTTTTTCCAATTATTCAAAATTTCTTTAGTATAAATATTGTTTTTAAAAAACATAGTACCTGACCAAACTTGTTCTGTTTTTAAAATATCTGAATTATCATCTATATTGAAATATTCCCAGGCATCTGCTTTGGTATACTGGTTTTCATAATAAATCTGAAATTTATATTTATTTTGAATATTAAATTTTGGATCAGAGTACTTGAAAGCTAATATATTTTTTTTATCTGTAATTTGTATGTATTCTTTTAGTCTTTCTCTACCATTTAGATTAAAAATACATCCAATATCTGAATATTGTAAAATTGAATTTTCAGGTATTTTATCTAGATAAGATAAAATTATTTCAGCCTTCCAACTACCATAGCCGTATAATCTTTTTTGGCCTTTATTAAAGATAGATTGCATTTGTTTTTGCTTTTCAAGACTTAAATCTTTCCAATCAAAAACTTTTACCTCATCATAAAATTTTAATTCATGAGATTGTTTAATAAATCTATTTACACTTAGTTTTAAATCAGGGCTAGCAAATGAGCATAAATATACTTTCGACAATCTACTTTCCCTCATAAAATTTCCATGGCCAAGTAGTAAAATTAGTATGTTTTCTAAACCAGAAAGATAAATATCTTTCAGCTAAAAATGCATACAATCTTTGAGTATCATAACCTTGAAGATTCTTAAATCCAAAAATTTTTTCACATCTCATGAGCCAAGGAAATAGAGCATTAAACCAACTGTTTGCTACTTCTGGTGTTGCGATGAACATAATGTGAGGGTGAAAATTATTTGATATATTGATATGATTTAAAAACTCGTCTCTATCTTCCTCTGGTAATAAATTTGCTGCTTTAGAAATAATCCCATATCCATGGTGCATATCAAAATGTAATTTTATTGAGTGCTTATCTTTATTAAAAAAAATTGAAGGATCTTGAATTAAATTTTTAAAGCCTCTTTTTAACATTTTCATTTTTTTTGCACCTCTAAGACTTATAGGGTCACATATTATTGAATCATACTTTTCATATTCTTCAGGAACATTTTCTAAAAAATGATTATTATAATTAAATTTATCAATATTCTCATTTATGGAGCTTTTTTTAATCCAAAAACGTCTTTTTTGACAAAAACCAATCCAATTTGAACTTTCTAAATTGAGTTGATTTTTCCAATACCAATAATGAAAGGCTAGTTCTGAATAATGCTGTTCTTTAAAAAATATATTATCTTTTGTATTGCAGGAAGTATAATTATTTGGAACTGGATCCAGTCCAACCCATCCTGCTCTATAATTAGTTTTATTAATAAATTTTATTTCCTTGTTTGTTACACAATACATTATTAATTTTTTCATATATAATTTCTAGTATAATATATTATTTAAATTAAAAATGAAAAAACAAATATACGATTGTATCACTTTTTACCAGGGTAATTTATTATTTGAAATGAGATTCAATATTTTAAAAGATATTGTTGATTATTTTGTTGTTTGTGAAGCTAATAAAACTCATACCGGTCAGTATAAGGAATATAATTTCGATAAAAGTTTTTTATCTAAGTATGGAGAAAAAATTATATATATTCAGGTAGATGATTTACCTAATATTAAAATTAAAGGCAAAAAAGATTATCAATTACTTAAAATTCAAATGGAAAATTTGTTCAGGGGGATTGTAAAAGCTAAAGATGATGACTTAATAATTTTTTCTGATGAGGATGAAATTCCAAACCCATTAGCAATTTCTCATTTTAAAAAAAATGATTACAAATTTGGTCTTTTTCTTCAAAATATGTACTATTATAAACTTAATATTCTTGGACTTGATGAAGGTGATGGAGATTGGGCAGGATCTAGAATTTGCAAAAAAAAATATTTAAATTCTTTTTTTGATTTTAGAATTTTAAAAAAAAAAAATATCAAGTATCCATTTTGGAGAATTGACAAGGAAAAGAGCATTCAACTGATTGATAATGGTGGTTGGCATTTTACCTATCTGATGACCCCAGATGAGATATCAAAAAAAATTGAAAATATGGCTCACACCGAGTTTAATAAAGAAAAATTTAAGAACGTGGATAAAATTAAAGAAAATATAAATAATCTTATAGATCCTTTTGATAGAAATTTGAGATTAAAAAAAGTAGAAATAGATAATAATTACCCTGAATATTTAGTACAAAACATTGATATATATAAAGATTGGATTTTAGATTGATACCCATAACCAAACCTTCTTTAGACAAAAATGATTTAAAACATATTAAAAATGTTTTATCGTCAAAAATACTCACAGATGGTTTTTATCAAAAAAAATCAGAAGATATTATAAAAAATTATATAAATTCAAAATTCGTTGCAGTAACACATAGCTGTACTGCTGCTCTTGAAATTACTGGCATCTTAATAAATTTAAAAGAAGGTGATGAGGTAATATTACCCTCTTATGGTTTTGTTTCGATTGCTAATGCAATTGTTTTAAGAGGTGCAAAACCAGTTTTTGTGGAAATTAATCCTGAGGATTTAAATATCTCTTATAACGATATTAAAAATAGAACTACAAACAAAACAAAAGCTATTTACGTAATCCACTACGCTGGCAATGCTTGTGAAATAGAAAAAATATCACAATTTGCCAAATCCAAGAAAATATTTTTGATTGAGGATGCAGCACATGCGTTCCTTGGCAAATATAAAAATAAATTTTTAGGAACTTTTGGTGATATTGGTGTCTTTAGCTTTCATGAAACCAAAAATATTGTTGGAGGTCAAGCTGGATGTATTTCTATTAATAATTCAAAATTGATTAAGAGAGCTAATTACATTTTAGATAAAGGAACCAACAGAAGAAATTTTATAAAGGATTATAAAAAAAAAATAATATCCTCTAAAAATAATAAAAAATTCTACAGCTGGGTTGATTTAGGCTCAGAATATAGGGCCCCAGAATTGAGCAGTGCACTATTGTACTCCCAACTACTTAAGGTTAAAAAAATACAAAATATAAGAAAAAAAAATTGGAATATTTTCAAAAATCTAATAGATAAATTGGATAGCAATAATTGTTATTTAATTAAATCAAATAAAAAATCAATTAGTGCTTATCATATTCTAGCATTAATATTCCACACAACTAAACTTGCTAATGATTTTAAAAAAGTTTTTCAAAACAAAAAAATTGCTGCAACATTTCACTATGTTCCTCTTCATCAATCTAAAATGGGTAAAAAATTTTGCAACTATAGACTTCCTTTGACTGAAAATATTTATAGTAGGGTTGTTAGGTTACCTCTGTATTCTGAAATGTCCAAAAAAGAAATAACAAAAATCTCCTCATTAATTAAAAGCTTTTTGATTAAAAAATAGTACTTACTAGCTAAAAATAAAATATTTAATATTGTTCTTTGCTATCGTAACCTTTTCATTAAGGCACATCATTGAAAAGTTTTTAGGATATTTATGATCCATTATTTTAGACTTTTTGTTATTTATTTTTTTCCACTTATACTTTTTGTAATATGGTTCAATTTTTTTTTCACATATTAGCATTGAATGTAGTTTTGATTTTTTTATAACGTTTTCTATTAAACTTGAAAGTTTATGTGCAATTTTTTGTTTTCGTTGTTTTTTTGCAACAATAAGAGTGTCATAATATAAATATTTTCTTTGCTTTTTTTTTAATAAAAAATTTCTTTTTCTCAGCAAAACATATCCAACTAATTTTTTTTTTAAATAAGCCAGGTTGTGAATGTCATTTTGTTTAATATGTTCATTAAACCAATTTAACTGTGAACTAATTCCATACTTCCAATGAGTATTTTTTAATTTGCATATACTCAGAATTTCATTTTTTTTTAATTTTTTTGTTAAAGTGGCTTTAAGTAATAATTCCTTCATATTATCTAATTTTTATTACAACTGCTATATTTTTTAAATACAAAACTTTTATTTGTTTTTTATAAATTTCACAAAATTTTTCAAATCCTATATATGATTGTATACTTATATTCTTATTTTCATTAACTATATCATCGAAAATTATAATGCCTTTTATATTTAATAATTTATAACTTTCGATGGCATCACACAGGATATCCTCACCATTATGTGAGCCATCTATATAAATTATATCAAATAAAAAATTTTTTTTTAATATCTCTCTTAAGGCTGTAACAGAATCATTTTTAATTTTATTAAATTTATATTCTTTTAAATTTTCATCAAATCTTTTTTCTACTTCATCAAAATTTACATTCAAAGATTCTGAATTAATATTGCTTTGTTTCCACAGGTCTATTGTTGTTACTTTC
>Ga0308016_10001154_pt1 | contig 13294 bp, 18 predicted proteins | sample Neamet233_FD_203129 | JGI IMG/M metagenome (GOLD analysis project Ga0308016, IMG submission 203129) | Marine microbial communities from water near the shore, Antarctic Ocean - #233 | ecosystem: Environmental > Aquatic > Marine > Unclassified | place: Southern Ocean | collected 2014-07-28
AATAAAAGAATATTTAAATAGATTAAAATGAATAAAAAATTTTTAGTTGTGGGAAATCCTATAGAACACTCTCTATCCCCGAAGTTACACAATCATTGGATAAAAAAAAATAATTTAAAAGCCTCTTATGATAAAAAATTTTTAATGCAAAATGAAATACAGCAACTAATTTTAGATGTAAGAGAAGAAAAAATTCAAGGACTGAATGTAACTGTTCCATTCAAAAAAACAATTATTCCTTTTTTAGATATTTTGAGTGATGAAGCAAAAAAATCTCAATCAGTGAATACTATTTACAAAAATAAGGGTAAAATAATTGGAGACAATACAGATATTGATGGATTTAAAATTGGCTTAGAAACAACAAATCAGATTATAAAAAATAAAGAGGCACTCATACTTGGTGCTGGTGGAGTTGTACCATCGATCATTATTGCTCTAAAGAAAATGCAAATATCGAAAATTTACTTGAGCAATCGCACAGAATCAAAAGCTTTAGATATAAAAAAACTTTTTCCAGAAATAAAAATAATAGAGTGGGGCAAGGTTTCAAACTTTGACATAATTATTAATGCCACAAGTATTGGTTTGAATAACAAAGATGAGATAAATATTGATTATAAAAATATTAGTTATAATAAGTTTTTTTATGATGTGATTTATAACCCTAAAGAAACGAACTTTTTAAGAAGAGCAAAAGAGTTTGGCGCTCATACTGAAAATGGTAAAATGATGTTTGTTTATCAAGCTCAAAAAGCCTTTTTTACATGGCATAATATTTTACCAGAAGTAGACGATGAAACACTCAATCTGCTGAGCATATGATTAAGATAGCTGTTGTGGGGGGCATAGGCTCAGGAAAAAGTCATATAGCAAAACTTTTTAATTACCCAGTTTTTAATGCAGATTTAGAAGTAGCTAAGATTTATAAGACAAATAAACAATGTTTTAAAAATTTAAAAAAAAAGTTACCAAATTATTTTTCATTATTTCCAATTCAAAAAGAAGAAATCATAAAAGCGATATCTTACAATAAAACAAACCTAAAGAAAATTACAAACATTATTCATCCTGAGATTAGAAAAAAAATGAAAATTTTCTTAAAACATAATAGAAAAAAAGATGCTATTATTTTAGATATTCCTCTTCTATTAGAAAATAGAATAAATAAAAAAGGGGATATTATAATTTTTATTCAATCAAAAAAAATAGAGGTAATAAAAAGACTTAAAAAAAGAAAAAATTTTAATTTAGATATTTTTAATAAATTCAAGAAAATACAATTACCATTAAGCTTTAAAAAGAAAAAATCTCAATTTATTATAAAAAATAATTTTACCAACAAGTCAGCTAAGATGGATATTGAAAAAATTTTAAAAAAAATTCTATAAAATGAAAGAAATTATACTAGATACAGAAACAACAGGTTTATCAGTCCAAGATGGTCATAGAATAGTAGAGATTGGGTGCATCGAGTTGGATGATTTAATTCCTACTCAAAATAGATTTCATTGTTATCTCAACCCTGAAAGAAAAGTTTCTGAAAAGGCACTTGAGGTCCATGGCTACACAGATGAATTTCTATCTAGTCAAAAAAAATTTGTAGAAGTGGTAGACCAATTTTTAAATTTTATAGAAAATAAAAGATTAGTAATTCATAATGCTGAATTTGACTTATCCCACTTAAATAATGAACTAAGATTGCTAGGCAAGAAAAAATTGAATAGTGAAAATGTGATAGATACACTTACACTGGCAAGGGATAAATTTCCTGGTTCGCCAATAAGCCTTGACGCTTTGTGTAAAAGATACAGAGTAGACAATTCTAAGAGAACGCAACACACAGCGCTTATAGACTGTGATTTATTAGCCAAAGTTTATATTAATCTCCTAGACCAAAAAGAGCCTACTTTAAACTTTAAAAACGAAGGTAATGAAAAAATAATAATTAACTCAAATGATACAAATCAATATTATAAAAAAATTATAAGGCCCACAGAGGAAGAGCTTAAGCTTCATAAGGATTATTTAAAAAGCAGCTTAAAGAAAAACTTTTTTTAGTTGGCTCTTTGTTTATATAATTCAGTAAAATCAATTTTCTTTTCTAATTTTATTCCAGGGTAGCCAGAGTCATTTAACAAATTCATGAATATTTTTTTTAAATCAGGATAGATTTTGTTTGGAACATCACATAGAATAATTTTTTCCATTTCTTTTTTATCAGAAACTTTTTCATCAACTTTAACAATAGAAGTATAGGTTATTTCAAAATGAGATTTTTTCAAAACTTCTGCTTGATCAGTAAATTTTAAAATTATATTAACTTCAATAATTCCATTTTTGACTGCTTTAGAAGTAATATCAATATTTAATCGATACTGAGAAATCTTATCTCTTACAAATATAAATGTTTGAGCATCAGGTGTTTCACTCGACATATCTTTTATAAAACTACTAATTATTTTAAAGTTTTCTGTCATTTTCGTCGTCTATATCTTCAAACTCACCACTAATAAAATTATGTTTTTTATTATTAGTCTTTTGTTTAGTTGAAACCTTTTTAAAAATCAATTTTCTTGTTGGGGGGAAAATAATTAATAAACCTAAAAAGTCTGTAGCAAATCCTGGTAAAATTAATAGTAGTGCTGCAAAAGCTAAAGCAGCACCAGAAATAATTTCATAGACTGGCAGTTCATTTTTGACAATTTGGGACATTCCTGCTCTTAAAGTATTAAAACCTTCATATCTTGCGTAGATAACACCAAAAAAAGCAGTAATAAAAATAAGTAAAATAGTGTTAAAAGCACCAATTTGAGAGCCCATTTTAATAAATAGATAAATTTCAACAATTGGGATACCGATAAGTAATAATAAAAATGTGTTCATTTGTCTTTATTCTAAATTGCTAGTTGTAATTAAGCAACATAGTAAATATTGTTAGTTTATGAATGACAGTTTTGAGTATATTGATATTATTCTTTTAGCAATGATTGCTGGCTTTATTTTTCTTCGTCTACGAGGAATACTTGGTAAAAAAACTGGTTTTGAAGGAAAAATACCAACACAACTTGAAAAAGAATTCCAAAAAATAAAAGTAAGTCCAAAATCAATAAATGAAAATTTTGAGGGAGAAGCACAGCAAGACTTTTTAAAAGGTGCAAGAATTGCTTATGAAACAATTATTACTGATTTTAGTGATAGTGATAATAGGTTAATAGCTAGCAAACCACTATTGAGTAAAAAAATTCACGATCAATTTAAAGAAGCTCTTTTGGATAGAGAAAACAAGGGTCATTTCGCTGAAATAACATTTATAGGCATTAAGTCTGCTGTAGTAAAAAACCATAAAAAAATAGAAGAAAACCTAGAAGTTACAGTAGATTTTATTAGTGAAATTATAACCTGCATCAAAGATAAAGATAAAAAAATAATATCAGGAGATGGTGAAAAAATTAAGATGGTTTATGATACATGGGTTTTTTCAAAAGATATAAAATCTGCTAATCCTAACTGGTTATTAATTGACACTATTACATAATTGATTAATAAAATTTCAGACAAAGATAAGCAAGATTGGGAAAATTTCCTAAAAAATAAAAAAAAAATTCCCAACACAGGTACAGTTAAAAATAAAAATTTAAGTGATAAAATAGTTATAAAAATTTCAGACAAAGATAAGCAAGATTGGGAAAATTTCCTAAAAAATAAAGAGAAAATACCCAATAAAGATTTTGTCAATAAGAAAAACGTAAGATATGAAAAAATTAAAAAAATAGATCTTCATGGTTACACAATTGAAGAAGCAAACATAGCTGTAGAACAGTTTATTCAAAAATGTTTTGATGAAAGTGTTACCAAAATAATAGTGATTACAGGCAAAGGTCTTAGATCTAAAAATGTTGAAAACCCCTATCTTTCAAAAGACTTAAGCATACTTAAATATTCAGTGCCTGAATTTATTGAATCAAACTTAATTTTAACAAAAATGATTATAGAAACTACAGATGCTAAGATCGAAGATGGTGGAAGTGGTGCTTTCTACATTTATCTTAAAAATAAATTTAAGATAAAATAATTTACTATAGGATAAATTTAGATAAATCTGTATCCTTAACAAGCTCATCTAGATTCTGCTTAACATACCCAGAATTAATTATAATTTTTTCACCAGCTCTATCTGTTGCTGTAAAACTAATATCGTCTAAAATTCTTTCAATAATTGTATGAAGTCTTCTGGCTCCTATATTTTCTACTGTATTATTTACCTCTGAAGCCATATTGGCAATAGCATCTATTCCATCTTCAGTAAATTCTAGTTCTACATTTTCAGTTTTTAATAGAGCAACATACTGTTTTATTAAACTATAATCTGGTTCTTTGAGAATTCTCTTAAAATCATCACTAGTTAAAGCTTCAAGCTCAACTCTTATTGGAAGCCTACCTTGTAGCTCTGGTAGTAGGTCTGAAGGTTTTGCAAGTTGAAATGCCCCCGATGCAATGAATAAAATATGATCAGTTTTGATTGGCCCATATTTTGTACTCACAGTTGTTCCTTCAATTAAAGGAAGCAGATCTCTTTGAACTCCCTCTCTAGAAACATCTCCTCCCGATCTATCGGTCCTTCCTGAAATTTTATCTATTTCATCCAAAAATACTATCCCATTATTTTCTGTAGAGTCCTTTGCAGATTTTATTATTTTATCTTCTTCTATTAATTTATCAGCTTCGTCATTAATTAAAATTTCATGAGATTCTTTGACAGTCATTTTCTTCTTCTTCTGTTTATTTCCAACAGATTTTCCAATCATTTCTCCAATATTTATCATTCCAATATTAGCTCCTGGCATTCCAGGAATTTCAAATGAAGCTTGAGAACTGTTGTCATTTACTGCTATTTCAATTTCATTAGCATCTAAGTCACCGTCTCTTAATCTTTTTCTAAAACTCTCTCTTGTAGCTAGACTTGCTTTATTTCCAACTACTGCGTCTAAAACTTTTTCTTCAGCTAATTTTTGAGCTTTTGCATAAACCTCTTTTCTTTTCTTTACTTTTTCCATTGCAATTGCAATTTCAAGTAAATCTCTTATGATTTGTTCAACATCTCTCCCAACATAACCAACTTCTGTAAACCTTGTTGCTTCGACTTTTACGAAAGGGGCCTCTGCTAATTTGGATAGTCTTCTAGAAATTTCTGTTTTACCAACTCCTGTTGGTCCAATCATTAAGATATTTTTAGGTAACACTTCATCCTTCATTTCACCTTTTAAAGCTTGTCTTCTCCATCTATTCCGCAAAGCAATGGCGACTGCTTTTTTTGCTTTATTTTGTCCAACTACGTATCTATCTAATTCAGAAACAATTTCTCTAGGAGATAAAGAACTAACTAAAGAACTATCCTTGCTTTCATTTTTTTCTTTTGGAAAAGGTGTAACATTTGAATCTTTCATTAAATTTTTTCAATTTTAATATTATCATTAGTAAATACACAGATTTCAGATGCAACCTTGATGGCTTTTCTTGCCACCTCTTCTGCGTTTAAATCTGTATCTAACAAAACTTTAGCAGCAGCCAAAGCATAATTACCACCAGAACCTATACCTATAGCATCACCCTCTGGTTCTAAAACATCACCTGTGCCAGAAATTATAAAACTATTTTCTTTATCACCAATAGCCATTAAAGCCTCTAGTCTTCTTAAATATTTATCAGTCCGCCAATCCTTTGCTAGTTCAACAGCTGCCCTAGGAAGGTTACCAGCATGCTTTTCAAGTTTTGCTTCAAGTCTTTCAAACAAAGTTAAGGCATCAGCAGTGGACCCAGCAAAACCCGCAATTACATTTCTTTTTTCAATTTTTCTAACTTTTGCAGCAGTACTTTTTATAACTGTATTGCCCATACTAACCTGGCCATCCCCAGCTACCACTACTTCGTTATTTTTTCTAATAAGTACAATTGTAGTCATGGATTATAGATGGATATTAATTTTTATTCTTCAAGTAGCAGATTACAAATATTGATAAAGTTCACTAATCTCTGTATAGGTATTTAATATTATGAGTAGAAATGGAAAAATTTCTCGAAAAACAAAAGAAACCAGTATTAGCGTTGATTTAAACATAGATGGTAAGGGTAAGTATAAAATTGATACCGGCATAGGTTTTTTAGATCATATGCTTGAACAATTATCCAAGCACTCCTTGATAGATATCAAGCTAAAAGCAAAGGGAGATACCCATATTGATCTTCATCACACCACAGAAGACACTGGTATAGCTATAGGTGAGGCCTTAAAGAAAGCACTAAAAAATTATGCAGGAATTAGAAGGTATGCTCACGCAATGATTCCAATGGATGAAACATTAACAAGAGTTGCAATCGATATTTCAAATAGACCATACTTAATCTGGAAAGTTAAGTTGAAAGTAGAAAAACTTGGAGAAATGGACACAGAACTTTTTAAAGAATGGTTTCAAGCTTTTTCTCAATCAGCAGGAATAACACTACATATAGAAAACATTTATGGAGACAATAGTCATCATATAATTGAATCTTGCTTTAAAGCTCTAGCGAGGTCATTGAGAACAGCTTTAGAAATAGACCCTAGAAATAAAAAGAGTATTCCATCAACCAAAGGCTCTTTATAAATTTGATGAATGTCACAATTGTTGACTATAATTCAGGAAACATCAGCTCTGTAATAAATTCTTTTAAGGAAGTTGCTAAAGACAAAGTTAATATCGAAGTAACCTCAGATTTAAATAAGATTAAATCAAGTGATAAGGTAGTTTTGCCAGGACAGGGATCGTTTAAGAGCTGTGTTGATGCATTGAATAATGTAAACGGTTTAGTAGAGACACTCAGTGAGTTTGTGGTTATTAACAAAAAACCTCTTCTTGGAATTTGTGTTGGTTTACAGATGTTCGCAGATATTGGTTATGAGGAAATCGAAACAAAAGGTCTTGGTTGGATTTCAGGAAAAGTATCAAAGATTGATAATCAAAATAATAAATTCAAACTTCCACACATTGGTTGGAATGAAATTAGTATTATTAAAGAAAGCAAGATTTTTAAGGATATAAAAAATAAATCACACATGTATTTTGTGCACAGCTATGAATTTATTCCAGAAGATAAAAATGTAATTTCTGCAACAACAGATTATTCATCAAATATTGTTTGTTCTATTGAAAAAGAAAACATTTTTGGAACTCAATTTCACCCTGAGAAAAGTGATAAAATTGGATTACAAATAATAAAAAACTTTATAAATTTATAAAATGAAAATATTTCCAGCTATAGATATTAAAGACAAGAAATGTGTGAGGTTAGTTAAAGGAGATTTTAATAATAAAACTGAATATGAAATGTCACCAGTTGATCAAGCCGGCAAATATAAAGATTATGGTTTTAAAAATTTACACATTGTCGATTTAGATGGAGCCTTAACTGGTGAGACAGTTAACCTGGATATTATCCAAGAAATAGTAGGTAAATTTAATTTAATAATTGAAGTAGGTGGGGGTGTTAGAACCATTAATAGTATTCAAAAATATATAGATATAGGAGTTGAGAAGGTTATTTTAGGAAGTGCAGCTATAAAAAATAAAATTTTTTTAAAAGAAGCATGTCAAAAATTTCCAAATAAAATTGCATTAGGTTTAGATGCTAAAGATGGATACTTGGCAGTTTCAGGATGGAAAAAAAATTCTAATCAAATTACTTTAGATTTTTTAAAAGAAATAAATGATTATGGTGCTAGTAGATTAATTTACACCGACATAAACAGAGATGGCACCAAGCAAAGTCCTAACTTTGAAGAAACATCAAAAGTTGCTGATATTTCAAACTGTCCAGTAATTATTTCTGGTGGAGTTTCCTCAATTAATGACATTAAAAAAGCAAAGAGTTTAAATAGTAATATTGAAGGAATTATAATTGGCAAGGCCATATATGATGGAGACATTAAGTTAGAGGAGTTAGTGAGAGAAATAGATGCTTAAAAATAGAATCATTCCATGTCTTGATGTTAAAAATGGGAGAGTTGTTAAAGGAATTAATTTTTTAGATTTAAAAGATGCTGGTGATCCAGTTGAACAAGCCAAAATTTATAGTGATGGTGGTGCTGACGAAATTTGTTTTTTAGATATTACCGCTTCAAACGAAAATAGAGATACAATTTATAATGTTATTGAAAGAACATCTAAGAAATGCTTTGTACCTTTAACAGTTGGTGGAGGAGTTAGAGGAGTTGATGATATTAATAAATTATTAAATTGTGGAGCAGATAAAGTTTCAATCAACACTGCTGCAGTTCAAAATCCTGAAATAATAATTGAAAGTTCAAAAAAATTTGGTGCACAGTGTATTGTCGTTGCAATAGATGCTAAAAAAAATGTCAATAAATGGGAGGTTTTTACTCATGGTGGAAGAAATAATACGGGCATAGATGCAATAGAGTTTGCAAAAAAAATGGAAAATAGTGGAGCAGGGGAATTATTAGTTACATCTATGGATAGAGACGGTACTCAGATTGGTTATGATAATGATTTAATGTTTAAAATATCTTCAAAAGTTAATATCCCTACGATTGCTTCAGGTGGAGTAGGTAATCTAGATCATCTAGTAGATGGCATAAAATTAGGGAATGCTAGTGCAGTCCTTGCAGCCTCAATTTTTCATTATGGAACACACTCAATTCAAGAAGCTAAGCAATATTTGGATTCAAAAGGGATTCCTGTTAGAATTTAAATATGTCAGAAAATCTAATGAATTTAGTTAAGATAATAAGAAATAGTAAAAATAAAGATGAAGAAAAATCTTATACTTCTTCTTTATTATCTGGAGGGTTATCCAAATGTATAGATAAAATGGATGAGGAGTTTGTTGAGCTTAAGGAGGCTTTAAATAATAAATCGAACGTAGTTCATGAGGCTGCAGACACAATTTATCACATATTAGTTACACTAGAGATGGTTAACATTAAGTTTGAAGATGTGTTAAAGGAACTAGAAAACAGAAAAAAACAGTCAGGCATTGAAGAAAAAAATAATAGATAATGAGTTATGATAAAAATAATATTTTTGCGAAAATTTTAAGGAAAGAAATTCCCTGTAAAAAAATTTTTGAAAATGACTATATTCTTTCTTTCCATGATATTAATCCTCAAAAAAAAATTCATGCATTAGTGATACCGAAGGGTTATTATATCAATTTAGATGATTTTAATAATAGAGCTTCAGATAAAGAGATAGTTGCATTAAGTAAAGCAATTACAAAAGTTTCAAAAATATTAGGAATATCAACTGATACAGGAAAGGGCTATAGAGCTCTTACCAATTTAGATAATCATGGAGGTCAAGAGGTTCCACATTTACACTTTCATATATTTGGAGGTGAAATAATTGGAAAAATGGTTGAATGAAAGAAAAAATCTTTAGAAATTATTTAGAGCTAACATCTTTTAAAGATTTTAAAGAAGCTAAAAAACTATCAGAAGATTATTACGTAGAATTAACCAATCCAAAAGATTTCCAATTAAATAAATTTTTTTATAAGAACATAGGTAAAAATTGCCAATGGGTTGATAGACTTGTTTGGTCAGATTTAGATTGGACGAAGTATGTCTCTGATGAAAAACTTTTTACTTACATTCTTAAAAACAAAGGTGAAATAGCAGGCTATTTTGAACTATTATTTAACAAAGATGCAAGGGAGGTAGAAATTGTTTATTTAGGTATTCTAGAGGAGTATTTTGGAAAAAAACTAGGTGGATATTTACTAAGTGAAGCAATCAAATTTTCATTTAAGCTAGGTTGTGCAAGAGTGTGGGTTCACACCTGTTCTTTAGACCATAAAAATGCCTTACACAATTATCAATCAAGAGGTATGAAAATTTTTAAGTCTGAAACATTAATTAGGTAATATTTAATTATTTTTTGGTAAAATAAAAATTTTATTATTTATCTCTTGATTTATTTTAATAGATGAAATGAATGTAACCACTAAGTTTTGATATATATCTTCAGTTTGCCATCCAACTAAAGATAAATTTTTCTTATCAAAAAATAAATTGATTTCAATATTATCTTCAAAAATTTTAAAATTTAAATATTTATCATCAATTACTCTAAGTTCTAGAATATTCATTTTAGATATTAGATATTCTTTATCTAGCAAGAACATCAAAGGGGTTTTACCAAGTGGATAGATATAATAACTGCCACTATTTCTATTTTTAATTACTAAAGATTTACCATTAGAGACAATAATCTTTTTACTAGAATTTTCATATTCGCACCAAATTTTTTTAGGATACTTTATAATACACTTTCCATTTTCATTTTTATCATTAATATTTTGAATAAAATTAAAACTTAAATTATTAATAAACTGCATTTGGGAAATTATCTTTTCTTTATTGGAAGAAAAAACAGGATTGTAAAAATTTAATATAAAAAATATTACTAAAACTCTATACATCATAGAACATCTCTTTTACCAACATGGTTTGCTTTGCTTACTATTCTGTCAGTCTCCATCATATCAATAATTCTCGCTGCTCTATTATAGCCTATCTGCAACTTCCTTTGTAAAAAAGAAGTTGAGGCCTTACCCTCAGATCTAATAATATCTAATGCTGCTTGATATAATTCATCTTTATCGCTTGAACCTGCTGAGCTTTCGTTAATTTCTTTTTCATCTGCAAAACTTAATATTTCATCTATATAATTTGGCTCAGCTTGATTTCTTAAATAGTTATTAACTTTTTCAATTTCATTATCTGAAACAAAGGGTGCATGAATTCTAACTATTCTATTAGCAGACGACATGTAAAGCATATCACCCTTACCCAGCAACTGTTCTGCGCCTTGCTCACCTAAGATTGTTCTGCTATCTATCTTGGAAGTTACCTGAAAGGATATCCTGGTTGGAAAGTTTGCCTTGATAGTTCCCGTAATAACATCAACACTAGGCCTTTGAGTAGCCATTATAATATGAATTCCAGCTGCTCTAGCCATTTGAGAAAGTTTTTGAATATAGTTTTCAATTTCTTTTCCAGCCACAAGCATCAAGTCAGACATTTCATCAACAACAACAACTATATAGGGCATTGCTAGAGCATGTTTTGCATTATAACCATCTATGTTACGAACACCTTCTTTTGTCATAAGTTTGTATCTATTTTCCATCTCTTTAACAACCCAGCCTAATACAGAAGCTGCTTTCTTGGCCTCAGTAATAACTGGACAAAGTAAGTGAGGAATACCTTCATATGTCGATAACTCCAACATTTTTGGATCTATCAAAATAAATTTACATTTATCAGGTGAGTGCCGGTAAAGTAGAGAGAGGATAATTGTATTAATACAAACAGATTTACCTGAACCGGTAGTTCCAGCAATTAATAAATGGGGCATAGAAGCCAAATCTCCTACAACCGGAATTCCAGAAATATTTTTACCTAGAGCTATCGGCAGCCTAATATCTTTTTTTGCAAAATCACTATTTGAAAGTATTTCGCTTAGGTAAACGTTCTCTCGAATTGAGTTGGGTAATTCAATACCGACAGTGCTTCTCCCAGGTATTGTAGCAATTCTAGCCGATTCAGAACGGGTATTTCTTGCGATATCATCCGAAAGATTGATTATTTTTGATACCTTAACACCAGCAGCTGGCTCAAATTCGTTTAGAGTAACAACAGGTCCATGACTAACTTTTTTTATATCACCACTAACACCAAAATCTAAAAGAATTTTTTCTAAAAATTCACTGTGAATATAATCGTCATCTCTTAGTTTTCCCCTATCTTTTTGTGTTGGAATTTTTAATAAATTAGTAGAAGGTAATTTAAAAGTTATATTTTTAATATTAGTTTTGTTATCATTTTTTATAAAAGGTAAATCTTCTTGAATTAGGTTTTTAATTTTTTCTTGAGGTATAAATTCATTTATTATTTCATTTTCGTTGGTATAATTTTTTTCTTTTTTAGAAAATAAAAACTTATATATTTTTTTTATTAGTTTATAAAAATAATTAATTTTAAATTGAATGCTAACTAAGAATAAAATTAAAACTAATATTAAAATAAAATAATAAAAAAATTGAGAATTGATATTAATTATAGAATTTAAAAAAGTTGTTTCTAAATATTTTCCAATAAAACCACCATTACCATTAATATAAAATTTAAAGGCTACTGGATAAAAAAAAGAAAAAAATAAAGAACCCAGCACAGAATATAAAATGGTATAAAAAATGCTTTCTATTATTAAAAAAATTTTCTTATTTAGGATGATATTTATTCCAGATAAAATAAGACTAAGAGGGATTAGTAGAGCCATCACGCCAAAAGATTGAAAAAAAATATCTGCAGTAAAACTTCCTCGAAAACCAAGAATATTTTTAATTACAACATTATTAGGAAAAATAAAGTTAGGATCATCTGGAGAAAAGCTAATTAATGAAACCAACAATAAGAAGCCTGCTATTAAAATAGTTATACCAAAAATTTCAATAACTCTATTTATGCAAAAATTTATCGCACTATTAGCTAATATTTTTAATTTCATAAATTAATTAATCACTTTGTATCATCTAATTTTTATTGTTAAAATTAAAAATTATTATGAATATCTGTATTATTGGAAGTGGCCTTATAGGTCTATCTTTGGCTAAAAATCTTATAAATAAAAAAATTAATGTTCACCTTTATTATGAAGATAAAATAAAAAATTTACCAACAAGCAGAACAATAGGGATATCTAAAAATAACTTAGAATTTTTTAATAAAGAAATTCAGAGTATCTCAAAAAAGATTTTGTGGAAAATTAAAAAAATAGAAATTTTTTCAGAAAAAATGGAAAAAGAAAATTTAATAAAATTTGAAAATGATAAAGATAACCTATTTTATATGGTAAAAAATAATGATCTTTATGAATCATTAATAAGTAAAATATATAAAAATAAATTTTTTAAAAAAACTATAATAAAAAAAAACTCTTTTTATGAAGACTTATTAAAAAAAAATAAATTTGATTTAATAATTAATTGTAATTCAAATAATTATATAACAAAAAAATATTTTTCAAAAAAAATTAATAAAGATTATAATAATCTTGCATACACAACAATTTTAGAGCATGATGAAATAACAAACAATATAGCTATTCAAATTTTTACAAAAAATGGACCAATTGCATTTTTGCCAATTTCAAATAGCACAACATCAATTGTATGCTCTTTAGATGTAAAAAAAAAATTTTTTACTAATAGTGAGGTTTTAGATTTAATAAAA
>Ga0308016_10001170_pt1 | contig 13179 bp, 14 predicted proteins | sample Neamet233_FD_203129 | JGI IMG/M metagenome (GOLD analysis project Ga0308016, IMG submission 203129) | Marine microbial communities from water near the shore, Antarctic Ocean - #233 | ecosystem: Environmental > Aquatic > Marine > Unclassified | place: Southern Ocean | collected 2014-07-28
AATAGCGTTGAAGCTATGCCTGCAGTAACAACGGTAACAGCACTTTGTATAGTGAACATGGTACCCATATTTAATATAAAATAAGCCCACAAATATCCTTTCCCAAGCTTATAGTAGCCGTCTAAAAGAGTTTCTCCGGTAACTTGAGCATACCGAGGTCCGTATTGAAAGAAAGGGTACTTAAATAGGTTTATAAGTAGTATTGCCCATATTAAACCCCAACCAAAATCTGCACCAGCTCTTGTAGACTGAACAAGATGAGATACACCAATTGCTGCTCCAGCAAAGAGAAGCCCAGGTCCTAATTTAGAGAGTTTAGCCAGCATCTTTATTCAATAAAATAGCCAACATTTTTTTTGCTCTGAATATTTTCACTCGAACAGTTGAAGCCGATTCGGTTAATTTTTCTTCAATTTCTTTGTAAGATAAATCTTCAAAATAACGGAGATTTAAAATAACTCGGTATTCTTTTTTTAAAGATTTGATATGGGTTAAGACGAGTTCTAAATTTTGATTTTCTATCATAAGGTCTTCAGGCGAAGGTTCTAAGTTAGAGGATTCAAAACAGGAAATTTCATCAGTCTCTTTTTGATTTTCTTGAATGTGTTTAGATTTTCTATAACGATCTATATGATGGTTTTTTGCAATCGTCAGAATCCAAGCAACAAAAGGCTGATTTTCATTAAAGCTATATAAACGATCAAAGGCTTTTGCGAAAGTTTCAATAGCAAGTTCTTCCGCTAAATTTGTATTTGAAACGCGAGAATTCAAAAAGGAATAAACGGTATCCCAATAAGAGTTGAAGAGAATGTTAAAAGCATTTTGATCGTTTTTTTTTGCTTTTTTAATTACTTCATCTTCTACTATTTTTTTCATTTTTTTCGACCTAAAACTAGTTTAAGGTACTTTGAGTAGAGCTAGGATTTTTGCAATCTGCTTCTTCAGGCATTTTACCACACATTCCACAAGGTTGATTGTCTTTGTTTAAAAAGGGACTCTGGCTAGCACATGTTCCTGAGAATTCACCGTCTTTTTTTGCCCATATTTTAATAGAAATTCCTGCGAATGCCAATGAAAGCAAAACGAATGTGATTAAAAATAATTCCATAATATTCAAAGGTACAAAAATAGTAATCTTTCTTGGAAACATGGTAAACGCTAACAACAGTTATATAAGTTAGATTATTTTTAAAAAAGAACATTCTTAAATTCCCACAAACTTTTCAGAAAGTAAAAGCAAAAAGCAAGACTAATCATAAACTTAAGAGAAACCCCTGTTATAAATCCCAATAAGGCACCGACAGCAGCTTTTAAAGCTCCTTTTTTATTATCTTGATTCATGTAAAGTTCCCCCAGAAAAGCTCCTGTAAACGGACCAAAAAGTAAACCAAATGGGCCAAGAAAAATTATTCCTAAAATGAGACCAATACTACTGCCTACAACACTTCCTTTTCCACCGCCAAATTTTTTAGCCCCCAGGATTGGAATAATATTATCAATAATAAAAATAAATAAGGCAATAATAAAACTCAAAACTAGAAAGAAAGGACTAATTGTTATTGAAGGAGAAAAGCTTAACACAAAAAGTCCACTCCATGATGTGAGTGGGCCAGGAATAATTGGAAGAAAACTTCCTATAATTCCAAGAAGAATAAATAAACTGGCTAAGACTATAATCAATAGATCCATGGATCAAAAATATCATTTTATAAGCTTCTGAATCTTGTTTTTTATGTTAAATGAATAAAAAAAGTGTAAATTTATTTCAGAAAAAAATTACTTATGTATTCAAATTCAAAATTATATTTAACTGTGTTGTTTGGGGTAATCTTACTATCCCTTTCTAGTTGCCATTTGTTTGAGTCTACAAAAGTGCCTGCAAAAGAAATAGAAACAGCTTCAAGCTGGTCTGAAAAAGATCAAGCACCTAGTTTTGAAAGTTGTGAAGGCCTTAGTTCTGATGATCAGGTATCTTGCTTTGAAGAAATGATTGCATTTACTGTTTTAGATTATATAAATGAAAATCCGTGGGTTGCATCAGAAAATATTGATGAAGAAGTAGTCTTGAATCTTTTGATTGATAAACAAGGACTAATTACATTAGAATCAGTTGATGCGTCAAATTATATTCTAGATGCTATTCCATACCTAAAAAACAGTCTGATTACGGCTATTAATTTATTACCACAGGCACAAGCAGCTGTGAAGACTAATGTTGGTACTTTGGTAACTACTTCTATTAAACTTCCTTTGAAAATTTTTGCTCAGGAAGAAAACTAATGCAAGGGGAACAAATTATTCTAGGTATTGATCCAGGAACTACCATTATGGGTTTCGGTCTAATAAAAACAACCAAAACATCAATGGAGTTGATTCATATGCATGAGTTACATCTTCAAAAGTATGATAATCATTATTTGAAGCTAGGCTTAATTTTTAAGCGTACCATTGAATTAATAGATGAGTACCATCCAGATGAACTTTCTATTGAAGCACCTTTTTTTGGAAAAAATGTTCAGTCAATGCTGAAGTTGGGTAGGGCCCAAGGGGTAGCAATGGCAGCTGGAATTTCTCGTGAAGTGCCTATAACAGAATATTCTCCTAAAAAAATTAAAATGGCGATCACGGGTAACGGAAATGCTTCAAAAGAGCAAGTAGCTAAAATGCTTCAAAAGCTTTTAAATATTAAAACCTTACCAAAAAATTTAGATGCTACAGATGGATTGGGAGCAGCTGTTTGCCATTACTATAACCAAGGTTCAATCACTCAAACAAAATCCTATTCTGGGTGGGGTGCTTTTGTGAATCAAAACCCAAAAAAAGTCAAGTCCTAACCAGCTTACATTTTACTAGAAAAATGTCGAATATTTATTTTCATTACCCTTTTTGCAAGCAAGCTTGTCATTACTGTAATTTTCATTTTTCAACCTCAAAAAATGGACAAAAAAGCCTTTGGGACGCAATGAATAAGGAATTACTCCTTAGAAAAGATGAAATGAAAGTGCCCATTGAAAGTATTTATTTTGGAGGTGGTTCACCGTCTTTAATTTCACCTAAAAAAATAGAAAAATTACTTGATTATATTCATGATAATTTTATTATTAACTCACCACTTGAAGTAACGTTAGAAGTTAATCCAGATGATGTTTCACTTCAATATTTAGATGCATTAAAACAAGCTGGAATCAATAGATTAAGCTTAGGAATTCAGTCTTTTCATCAAAAAGATTTAACAGTAATGAACCGTGCCCATAATAATATCCAAGCTTTAAGTGCAATAAAATATGTTGCTCAAAAATTTTCAAATTTCACTTTGGATTTAATTTATGGAATGCCAAATTCTACCTTAAAAGAATGGAAAGAAAATTTAAATCGTGCACTTGAATTTGATCCTCCCCATCTTTCAGTTTACGCACTTACTGTTGAAGAAAAAACAGCTTTAGATTTTCAAGTCAAAAAAGGGGAGGTAACTCTAATTTCAGAGGAAGCTGTTAAAAAACAATATGATTTTCTAACAACAAAAATGAGAAGTTTAAAGTATATAAATTATGAATTTTCAAATTTTGGAAAGGAAGGTTATTTTTCTGTAAATAATCAAAACTATTGGAATGGAAAATCTTACATCGGAATCGGTCCTTCTGCTCATAGTTATGATGGATTTACTTCTCGGAGCTGGAATGTTTCAAATAATAAGAAGTATGTTGATGCTATTAAAAAAAATACACCTCTTGTAGAAGTTGAACATTTAACAACAAAAGACCGTTATAATGAATATGTTATGACGGGACTCAGAAAAGTTGAAGGACTTTCTTTAGGCTATGTGAAAAAGACATTTGGTTCTTCCTATTTAACTTATTTAGAGAGTCAAGTAGAAAGGCATTTGGAAGCAAGAAATTTTTATTGGGATGGAGATTATTTAAAAATCACTCCAAAAGCAAAATTTTTATCAGACGGTTTAGCCTCAGATCTATTTAGAATTTAGCCCTATTTATTTTTTTAATAGCTCGCAATAGTGATGATAAAACCTTGGAATAGTCTCAATTCCTTTAAAGAAATTAAAGATTCCATAATGTTCATTTGGAGAGTGTATAGCATCGCTATCCAATCCAAAGCCCATTAAAATAGATTTTACTCCTAATTCTTTTTCAAACATTGGAACAATAGGAATACTTCCACCACCTCTACTAGGGATAGGTGCAATTCCAAAGGTGTCCTGATATGCTTTATGCGCAGCTTTGTAGCCAACTGTATCGGTAGGGGTAACATAAGCATATCCGCCATGATGAGTTATTACATCAACTTGAACTCCCTCTGGAGCAAGAGACTTGAAATATTCAGTAAATAGCTCACTGATTTTATTCCAATCTTGATTGGGGACTAAGCGCATTGATATTTTTGCATGTGCTTTACTTGCTATAACTGTTTTAGCTCCTTCACCGATATATCCACCCCATATTCCATTTACATCAAGTGAGGGCCGTATTGTACGTCTTTCTTCATTACTATAACCTTCTTCTCCTTGAACAGCATTAATTCCAATTGAGGCTTTAAATTCGTTTTCATCAAAAGGAGCCTTTGCCATTTCATTTCGTACTTCCTGAGAAAGTTCCTCCACTTCATCATAAAATCTGGGTATGGTTATTCGCTGATTATCGTCTTTCAGTTGAGCAATCATTTCACACAATACATTAATTGGATTTGCAACGGAACCTCCATAAAGTCCAGAATGTAAATCTCTATTGGGGCCAGTAATAATCACTTCCATATAACTTAGGCCCCGAAGACCAGTTGTTATAGATGGCTGTGTTTTAGAAATCATACCAGTATCTGAAATCAGGATAACATCACATGTTAATTTTTCTTTATTATTCTTAACAAAATCTTCTAAATGATCACTACCTACCTCTTCTTCCCCTTCAACCATAAATTTAATATTACAAGCCAAAGGTCCTTTACTGAGCATAACTTCTAGAGCTTTAATGTGCATAAACACTTGACCCTTGTCATCACAGGCTCCACGAGCAAATACGGCTCCTTCAGGATGTAATTCTGTTGTTTTTATTACGGGTTCAAATGGAGGACTGTCCCATAAATCAATTGGATCTGGGGGTTGAACATCATAATGGCCATAAACTAAAACAGTAGGCAAAGAAGGGTTAATTAGATATTCGCCATATACAATAGGGTGTCCAGGAGTTTTAATGATTTCTGTATGAGGACAACCCGCTTGACTTAATGCGCTTTTCACCCAATCGGCAGCAGAATCAACATCTTTTTTGTAGGCAGGATCTGCGCTTACTGACGGGATCTTTAAAAAATTCATCCATTCTTTTAAAAAACGATTTTGATCATTTGTCAAGGTCATAGTTTTGAGCTAATAATTAATTGCGAAGTTAACCAATGTATTTTTTTTAGAAGAGGAATTTTTATTGAAAAACTTATCTATATTTGCTCTCCTTATTGCGGGTGTGGTGAAATTGGTAGACACGCTAGACTTAGGATCTAGTGCTTCACGGCTTGGGGGTTCGAGTCCCTTCACCCGCACTTAAAGACTTTACTTTGTATTTGATTGTTTATCACTTACACGTAAAGTCTTTTTTATTTGTTCCATCCAAATTTAGCAGGTTATTAAAGTGATGGAAAAATTATTTATATCAAATAAGTGGCTAATATTTCAATTACATAATTAAATGATAACTCAGTGGATAAAAAAACATCCCTGAAATTAATCAGGGATGTACAAACTAACTTAACTTAATCAAACTAAATGAAACAAAGTTTTGATTATATTATTATTACTGTTTTAAATGAAAAAACCCTGTCCTTTAGAATCACAAATAATTGTTAATTAATAAATATTCTCTCTAAAGAGGACATTTATTTTGATATGTAATAATACACTTTCACCCACATACAAATCCTTAAATAATACTTTGTAAATAATCAGATTAACATTGATGATTTTTGTTAAAATCTTTATTTAATCCAGAGATTTAATATCATAATAAGAAGCTTAATCAAACCACGTCACTTTATCTTTGATGTCACCGGGAGTTCTTGAATTAACTTCGTTATCATAATTTCCCATATAATATAACCCAAGACAACTCTCTCCTTTATTTAAGGCTATAAATTCATTAATGGAATTGATAAACTTTGGAGAGCTCCAATAAGAACCAATTTTAAGATCGGATGACATTAGCCACATATTTTGAACCGCCATAGAAACGGCTGCTATTTCTTCCCATTCTGGAATTGATTCTAAAGGGTCTCGTTGCATGCAGATTAATATAATTACTGAAGACTTTTTTGCATTTTCTATTAAACGATTATATTTAAACTCAGAAAAATTCGAAGTAATTTCTTTATATTTTCCTGCTAAAAATTCCCCTAAATTATTTTTGGACTCTCCTTTTAAAACATTAAACCTCCAGGGCTCTGTTTTTCGATGTGTAGGAGCCCAATTTGCGGCCTCTAGAATTAAATTAATCTGTTCATCCTTTATAGGTAGATTATTGTATTGGATGGGCATAATAGATCGCCGTGTCCGAATGATGTTTAATAAATCCATTTAAGCTGTTTTTACAATTAAATTATATTAAAGTAAAACTTAATAAAATATTTAAATTTCCAGATAAAATTCGAAAGAGCAATACTTATTTTCTTGCTTTTCTGGCTGCAATAAAACTTTGAATAAAAGCAATCATTGCCAACAATGAGGTTAGAATCATTAATGATACGCGAATAATCCCGGTAATATTTCCTCTTTCTAAACTTCCTAAAAAAGGCTTTATTAGTCCAATTGTAATTATTAATGTTAATAGTATTGCAATGTGTGCGATAATTTTATTTTCTTTTTTTACACCATTGTTAATTGCCACTAAAATTATACCAACAACAACTGGGATTAATGCTGTAACTGGTCTGGAATCAGATTCAAAATAACCCCATAACCCCATTATTACTAAAATCAAGGCGTTTATTAAACTTGTAGTATGTGCTTTCATGTTTTTTTAAATATAATAACTACTTCATCAAATTAGTACGATAATTCAACATATTTTTAAATTAATTTGAATATTTTTTTTTGCTATTTAGATAGAATTACGACGCCATTAGCTGTTATTGAAAATATTTCCTCAGATTTAGTTATCGAATTAATAGTTTCTTTTGAATCACCTCGGTCAAGAGCATAATGTTTCAATTCATCTATGGATATATTTCTTTTATAAGCCTCACCATTAACTACAACTTTCTTTCCAATAATATCTTTTGGCACAAAAAATCCATAATCCTTAAAATTTACCATAACCTCTTTATCATTTCCAATATCTAATTTCATCCAACATCCTTTCACTTGGCAAACATCTGTAACTTTTGCTTTGAATTTGGTGTTGAATTTTATTTCAGTATCATATAAATATTGAACTTTTTTATTTTCAATAATCTCATGTTTCGAAATGTCTTCTCCAAAATTAAATGTTTGACCTATTATAAAATTAAAAGACGTTAAAAACAAAATTGATAAAAAATAATTTTTCATTTATTCAAATGATATTTCTCCAGCATTTGGATTGTAGACATAATTAAATGTATAATTTCTACCTCCTGCTGGATTAGAGCTATCTTGATCTAAGTAATAACTTAAGATTTCAACTTTAGCATATTTATCATCATGAGTTCTAAAAACAAGAACTTTTCCTGGAATTGCAGAAATTATATTTGATTGAAAACTATAATTATACCAACCATTATCACTACCAGTTGGTATTGCATATCCAACATCACTATCTTGGGCAAAAGTTAATCCATCAACATTAGTAACACTTTCAAAAGTTCCATTAACAATTGTCGATCCACAATTACCATTTCGATCTGGTTCATCTGCTGTTCCAGTTTTAACACCTCCATTTATAGCAATTGTAGTTCCTCTAAAAGCAATATCCCATTCAGTATCACTTGTTGTTTTCATTCCAGTTTTAAAATCAAATTTTGAAAATTCACCACCTATCGGTTGGCCTTGGCCTCCTGTTTGAGGTGCAGCAAAATTAATAACTTGTTCAGATTTGATTATATCTAATACTGGCATATCATCCTCTTTATTACAAGATGAAAATCCTATTAGAATTAATGTAATTGCAGTTATTTTAAATTTATTGATTGTGTTCATTTTTGTTATGGTTTTAAAGATTAGAGTTTATAATTTAGTTTTACGAATCCCAAAAAACCTGGGATTGGTGGGATATTTTGATCTGTGTAATCAATTAAATTATTTGCTAAGCCTGATTGAAAACTTAGCTTATTAGAAAATGTTTTACTTACTGAAATATTTGTTGTGATATATCCTTGAATAAAGCTATCGTCATAATTGTCAATTAAGCCATTACCATTGGTGTCATACTCTGCAAATCTGCTTCGATAAATTAGTCTTAGATTTATATTAATTTTTGATTTAGTTAAATCGTAATAAAATTTGAGATTTGCAAGATGTCTTGATCGGTTTGATAAACCAAAATATTGATTCCTTTGAATTAAAACTGTTTGATTTGTTTCAAAATCTCGAGCAAATACTTCTTTGTTTTTAATAAGTTTTTCTTTGTTCTTATCAAAGGCATATAATAATTGATAACCTGCACTTATATTAAGATTTTGAGTAATATTAAATCCTGTATTTATCTCCAAACCAGTAGTGTATATTAAATCATAATTGACATAACCAAATATATTTTGACCATTTATTTTTCTTGCAATAATTCTCGTATCTATTAAGTTTTTGAAATCATTTCTAAATAGATTTAAATCTAAATTCCAATTATTGTTTTTATAGGTTGTACCAAAATTATATCCTACAGAGCTTTCTGCCTTTAAAGGAGTTATTAATTCATTTTCAGAAACCACTACCTGTAAGATTTGTCCTTGTCTTTGAAGTTCATCCACCTTTTCTGAGGCTACATTGTGTCCTAAAACAGTGTATCCAACAGCAGAATTTGTAAAGTCAAAATAGAGTTGTCTAAAAGCGGGAGCTTTAAATCCATAACCTACAGAACCTTTAAAAGCGAAATCATTGTTTATTTTATAATGAAATGCAATTTTTGGACTGAGTTGATTTGCATACTCGGAATGGTTGTCAAATCGTCCACCTATAATTAGGTTTATTTTTTTAGTTGGATTAATATCTATTTGAAGAAATATATACTGTGAATTAAAGTTTACTTTTTCTTCAAAAAATGTTCTTTCCAATTGATCATATTGAAACCCTATCCCGCCTGTAATTGTAGATTTACCAAGTGAATAATTTCCTCTAATTTCAGGTCTAAACAGCTTTTGATAGAAATAACTGTCATTTAATATTTTTTTGTTGAAAATACTCCTAATTAGTTCTTTTACTCCATAACTTGTATAGTACAATTCATAATCTAAATCAAAGTTGTCGTTTACTTGTTGATCCAATCTAAAATGGAAGTTGTAATCATTTTCTTTAGTTTCACCTTCAAAAAAAATATCATCCAATGTGATTTCTGATTCCTGGATTTGGTCATAAAATCGAAATGATAAGAATGCAGAAATTTTATTATTTAGTTCTTGCGAAGCTCTGGCATTAAAAGTATAATTTCTAAATGGGTAAAATGATGGTCTATTTAACTCGGGTTTTAAATCATATCCTGAACTAGAAAGCCGGTTTATGAAAAGAGAATATTTAAATTTATTTATAGTTTGCTTTATGTTTAAGTTAAGATCTTGTTGGAAAAATGTTCCTAGGCGATAAGATAAATTACCTTCCAGATTTTCAGTTTTAGATTCTTCAGTGATAATATTGATAACACCACCCAATGCTTCAGAACCGTATAGACTACTAGATGGTCCTTTTACTATTTCAACTTGTTTTATATTTCCTACAGCAATTCTACTTAAATCAAAATTACCCGCACTTCTTCCAATAAGAGGAACACCGTCAATAAGAATGAGAATATAATCAGATGAAATTCCTTGAATCTGGACACCTTCAAAACCACTTTCATCAAATACTGTTGTGATTCCAGTTTGTTCATTTAAAATTTCATTTAATCTGACAGTTCCAGATTTAATGATTTTATTTCTAGAAATTAAAGTAACTGGTAATGGTAATGATGAAAGTTTTCTTATTGATCTTGTAGCAGTAACTATCACTTCATCTAAAGGTCTGATTCTTAGACTATCTTTATCAATTTCTTGTGAATTTAGATCCACAAGATTTATGACAATTAAAGTTATTATGGTTATTATTTTAAACTTCACTTTTTAATAAATAAAGTGCAAATATATTAATTATTCTTATTTAGACTAAATATAAATAACTAAATTTGAAATATTATATAACATTTAATAAACTATAAAAATGAAAACTATTTTCCCATTGATAATTCTAATCTTATTTTCAATAAATGTAAATTCTCAAAAAAAGCGTAGACAAGACATTGAATCAATAAAGAAAATGTGTGGATGCTTTGAAGTCAATTTTAATTTTGCAGAAACATTTAATTATATAAATGATTCTCTTTACAAACCTTCAAAAACTAAAATTACTGGTGGGTTAGAATTGGCACAATTAGTTATAGATGAGGATGATAGAATATCCATTCAGCATATCCTGCAGGTTGGCGATCCTTCAAGACCAATGGTTATAAAACATTGGCGTCAAGATTGGCTTTTCGAAAACACAGATTTATATATTTACAGTGCAAATAATCAATGGAAATTTGAAGATAAAAGTAAGAAAGATGTAAAAGGACAATGGACTCAAAAGGTCTACCAAGTTGATGATAGCCCACGTTACGAAGGAACTGGATCTTGGGTTCACATAGACGGTAAAAGCTATTGGGAAAATACAACACCCGCCCCATTACCTAGAAGAGAATTAACTGTTCGTAATGACTATAATTTAACCATGAGAGGTAATAGACACCAAATCACAAATTTTGGTTGGATTCACGACCAAGATAATAAGAAGATTTTACGTCAGAATGGAAAGAATGATATAGTTATAGCTGAGGAAAAAGGTTACAATACATATGTTCAAGTTGATGATAAAAGATGTTCAGCAGCTCAAACATGGTGGAAAGAAAATATTAATAAATGGCTTGCTGTTCGTGATAAATGGGATGAAGTTTATAGTAGAAATCGGAATCTTAATTTAAAAATTAAAGTAAATAATAAACCACTCTACAAGTATCTTTTTGATGATAATTTAACTGACAAATCGCAGATAAATCTACTGATAGAATCATTTATTATAAAACAATAGTTTTAATATGAAATTACTTTTTATTATAATAGCACTTCTGAATCTGACAATAACTTCAGCGCAAAATGATGTTTTACAGACATTAGAAAAAATTTCAAATGATGAATTACAACAACCTCTGAGTAATCTGGAAAATTCTGGTCAACTACTAATGGATTGTTATTAATAAAACTAATTTTCATTTATCTTTATTTTCATAAAGAATTATTACTTGATATAACTTTTAAGGATAGGTAAAAAAAATGGCATCATTTTTTTAATACCATCAACGATTAAAAAGATTTGCCTTTTTGTTTTCGAAATATATATTTTACCAATTTTAATTAGATTTAATGTAATTTAAGATTCTTGATTCTAATATGGGGAGTGTTACCGTTCCTTTTTCTAAAATAACTTCATGAAAATCACGGATGTCAAATTGATTCCCCAATTCTTTTTCTGCTTTTTCACGAAGCTCCCTTATTTTTAATTCACCAATTTTGTAGGATATTGCTTGTCCTGGCCATGAAATATAGCGATCTATTTCAGTATTAACTTCATGAATAGAGAGAGCAGTATTTTTTGACATAAAATTAACGGCCTCTTCTCGTGTCCAACCAAAGGCATGAATACCTGTGTCTACTACTAATCTGCATGCACGCCACATTTCGTAAGTGAGTTTACCAAAATGTTCATAAGGTGTGGTATAAATTCCCATTTCATCAGCTAAGTATTCGGAATATAGCCCCCAACCTTCACCATAGGCAGAAAGGTATAAATTTCTTCGGAATTGTGGAATGCTTTCTGCAAGCTCACTATTTAAAGATCCTTGAAGGTGATGACCAGGTACAGCTTCATGTGCAGTAAGTGACGGAATTACATACAAGGGTCTACTTGATAAATTATAGGTATTCACCCAATAATAACCAGGATCTGTACTTGTGGGCGAGGTGCCTACATAACGACCCCCAGTATATTTTGGTGCTATTGCAGCAGGAACTGGAGCCACTCCATAGGGTTTTCTGGGTAAGGTTTTAAAATAGCGTGGCAGTTGTTCATCTAATTTTTTTGAAATATTTCTAGCATGTGCCAAAAGTTGTTCAGGGGTTTTGGCATAAAATTGAGAATCAGTTCTTAAAAAGGTAATAAACTCTGTTAGGGAACCTTTAAATTTAACTTCTTTAATAATGTCAAGCATTTTAATGTTTATTCGGGCTACTTCTTCCAAACCTTTTTCATGGATACTTTCTGGAGTCATTTTTAGAGTTGTGTAAAAATCAATTCGGCTTTGATAATATTCTTTTCCATTTGGTATTTCAGAAACACCAATAGCGACCCTTGTCTTAGGGAAATAAGTTTCTTCAAAAAAAGTTTTTACCTTTTTAAAAGAGGGAATAACAGATTGATTAACAACTTTTTTTGCTGCCTGACGTAAAGAGTCCTTTTCTTGTTTTGAAATTTGATCAGGGAGTTTTAGAAAAGGAGAGTAATAAAAATTCTCTTCGGGTGTTTTTGTGATGTGTTGTTCGTAAGTTGAGCTATAACCATTGAAAATAATCAAAGGTTGCCCCATTCCAGCATTTAATCCTTTTTCTATCAAGGCACTTTGTTGATCAATATAGACGGGAATTGCTTTCAAAAGGTTTAAATATTTTAAAGCAGATTTTTTGCTTGAAATTGGCCGCACTCTAAAGGTTAAATTGGAATGAAAGCCTGCATCAGAAAGTATAGGATTCCAATGAGTTTTATATTGGTATTTAATTCCTGTTTCTTTAAGCACAAAATGAAGTAATTGATACGAAATTAGATCATTCTCATCGAGCTTATATGAATCAATTGCTTCAAGTTTTAGTTTTAAAGAATCACAAAAAAGAGCATAATTTTCAAAACGCTTTTCACTAAAATCGCCTAAAGGAAAG
>Ga0308016_10001175_pt1 | contig 13161 bp, 7 predicted proteins | sample Neamet233_FD_203129 | JGI IMG/M metagenome (GOLD analysis project Ga0308016, IMG submission 203129) | Marine microbial communities from water near the shore, Antarctic Ocean - #233 | ecosystem: Environmental > Aquatic > Marine > Unclassified | place: Southern Ocean | collected 2014-07-28
CATAAGTTGAGAATAAATCTCATCGGAGTCAGGTGGTAGCGGTTTGAGAACTTCGGGGTATTCTTCTTCAATGCGTTGAATTTTGAGTGCTAAGTCATCTAATACTGAAGATTCATCCTTTTGTTTCTTCATTTTTCGTGATAACTTTAATCGCTCAATGAGGGCTGCTTTTTTCCCTTCAACTGCTAGCCCAAGAACTTTCAATCGAATTTTAAGTTCATGTACAGTAAACTTAGAATAATCATCTGATAATGGAGATACAAGTTGTTCACCTTCAGTGACCGAAATGCTACTGAACTGTGGAATCACTTCAAACTCTGATGTATTCTTCCCCGATGCCTTTTTCTCCTTACGATGTTCAAGGAATTCGTGACTCGATTTGGAAAGGGATTCTACCGCAGATTTGGTCCCCTCAACACCTTTTGTTGCTACTTCCTTGCTCTTCGATGCAAGAGTTTCACCTGCTTTCTTTGAACTTTCGAGGCTCTTTTGGGCAACATTCTTACTCTTCGATGCAAGAGTTTTACCTGCTTTCTTTGAACTTTCGAGGCTCTTTTGGGCAACATTCTTGCTCTTCGATGCAAGCGATTTGCCTGCTTTCTTTGAACTTTCGAGGCCTTTGCTAGCGAGTTCTTTGGAACGGGAAGCGAGTTTGTTCATCTTTTCAGACCAATCATTCGAAGAATCATCAGTCATGGCAAAGCGTGGGTGTGAAAGGATTTAGAATATTCGGCAAATTGCTAAAAGTTCATTCTCATTAAGACACTGTTGAAATCATCGAGTGATTGCATCGGGGTTTTTCGAAAGGTCACGAGTGATATTCTTTTGATGCGACTCAATTGTTCCACCACCGATCTCCAAGAGTTTAGAATCTCTCCAAAGACGTTCCACATTGTATTCTCCGACATAGCCGTAGCCACCCATGACTTGCATAGCAGCATCAGCGATTTCTTTTGCTGCGGTTGCTGAAAACAACTTGACACCGTCAGAATCAAGACGATGACCTGGTTTTCCGAGCGTCATATGGAAAGCAGTATCATAGATGTAGGCGCGCATTGCACGGTATTTAGCCCATGATTCACCAATATAGCGTTGCATTTGTCCGAAATCTCGGATTTGAGACTTGAACGCAGTTCGCTCAGTTGCATAACGATTCATATCTTCAAGACAGCGACGAGAGATTCCCAAAGCCATAGCCGCAAGTGTCAAACGTTCGGCTTCTAAATTCCCCATCATGTGCAAGAGTGATTCTCCAGGTGAACCAATTAGGTTTGCTGCAGGAACGATGCAGTCTTGGAAGACAAGTTCCGCTGTATTTGATGCACGCATTCCGGTTTTATCGATTATTTTTTGACCGACACTGTAGCCAACCATTCCAGCCTCGACAAGGAAAGTCGATATTTGGACACGACCTTTGTCATCAAGACCGGTCTTGGCATAAACCCAAACGATATCAGCAGGAGTTCCTTCATCATCTAGACAACCGTTGGTAATCCACATTTTGCGGCCATTGAGCAGCCAAGTTCCATCTTCTTGTAAAACGGCTGTTGTCGATAATCCAAGTACATCGGTACCGACATCCGGTTCAGACATTGCCATAGCGCCAATCCATTCTCCCGAGCATACTCGAGGTAGAATCCGGGCTTTTTGCTCTTCATTTCCGTTGAATGTAAGATTGTTTACGAACAGAATTGAATGAGCGAGATAAGCAAGAGTAAATCCTGGGTCAGATGCTGAGAGTTCTTCGTGAACAATCGCACATGCGGTAGCATCAAGTCCCGCACCACCGTATTTTTCTTCTGCACTGAGTCCTAAAAGACCAAGTTCACCCATTGAACGAAGGAGAGGTAAATTGAACTTTTCTTCACGGTCGTGAACTAACGCTTGAGGCTCAACATGTTCTTTTGTCCAATCGCGAACCATTTCACGCAGCATAGCGTGTTCTTCACTAGGATTCCCTATATCCATTGGTCTCACTTATTGTGCGGGTAAGATTCTCCTTTTTCACCCTTTGTCGTATTTGAACCTTTAACGGTGAAACAAACTACGGCGTTTTCGTTGTTTGCCTTTGGAATTCGAATCGTTGCGAGCAGAGTGTCTGACCCCATCCTCAGAACCAATTGCTGGCCGAGAACTGGGCGTTTGAGTTGGACCTGGAATCGAGCGCCTACTCGGTGTCATCACAGGCTGTTTCTTGACTCGGCGGACACGATGAACGGGCTATTCATTCGATGCCCACTGCAGAAACATGGCGAATAAGTCGTTTTAAGAGGTTTTTCGCATCAATCAATTTTTATAATCTCAACAGATTCTAACACTTCGACGACAACCTTCTTCTTTCGAGAATAGTCTGCTGTTCGTTCAATATGGCGAGATGCATCCGGGAATTTTTCTCCCCATGGCCGAGTTGCAGACCTGAACATTAATTTTAATATTGAAAAATATCCCTTGATCATTCTGCCCATGAATCTGAAACTTCGACCAATCGTTCGCAAAGGATGACGAATGATGCCCCATAGAGAACGGAAAGGATGGCGCAGAAATTGGAACGGGTTTTTCGCACCATGGAATGGATATTTCAATTGCTCAGCCATCGTCATAGGAACATATTCATCGACACCATATATTTGTGGCCTCCTGTCCCCTTTAGGCATAAAGTAAGTACCAAACAACATATCCCACAACGGCAAGAATGTAGAATAATTAGACCAAATCGCATCATCCTCATTTGAATGGTGCCAATGATGAAATTCTGGGGTCATAATAAAGCGGTCAAATATCTTGAATCGGAAGCGGACATTTGCGTGCAAAAATAACCCGAAAAGAATTTGGAAGATCGCCAGAAACCCTATCTGCTCATTTGGAAAACCGGCAGCTGCAAGGAATATAATTGCCGGAGCGATCAAAGTCCCATCAAATGGATGCGCTCTAAATCCCGAAACCCAATCCATATGCTCTGGGGAGTGGTGAATCGAATGAAACTTCCACAAGATAGGTATTTCGTGATAGAATCTGTGTGCCCAATAAATCGTCATGTCAAACAACAGAATACCTGCGAAAAATGTGTACTGACTCGGAATCATAGCCACATATGGCGCTATTAACAATCCAGGAATCCACGCTAAGGAGACAATTGCAACGAAAATTGCTCCAATTCCTGCTATGATATTGAGAAATGGAGATGCCATAGCATAACCAATATCCAAGTCCAAATGTGGCCGCCTAAATCCTTGATGCTTATGGCGGGGGAAGAATCTTTCAAACGGAACTACAATCACAAACAAAAATATGACGATCGACATTCCCTCAAGTGAAATTAGAAGACCTGAACCGATAATAATAATCGCTAACAATCGTAAAAACAAGAACTTCTTCCATCCACCAACTGGTGGCAAACTTGGTGCCGAGGGAACATCTACAACGTCGGTAAGAAGTGAAATTTGAACTGGAGGTACATCATCGATGCCGGGCCAAAGAGAAACGTCTTCTGCCTCCATAGATTTGACTTTGAATCAGCAGTTATATTGTTTGCCCTTCACTGTTTATCGCTCTTCAGAAATGATTTCGAGGTATTCTTTATAGTCAGCCTCATTCTCAAATTCAAGAGGGATGACCATCATTTCAGAACAGTCTTGGCACTGATAGCGCTGTCCAGTCATGAATCCAGCATAAGGGTAAACTCGTATTCCATGGCAGGCAATGCAAACTCGAAAAGACATAGGAACAAACTTCGCTCGGGCTTGAAGATAATAAGCATATGTTTGAAATCAATCATCTCGAGGACGTTCAAGGCCCGTTACTTGCATCAGTTCATCGGTATCAAAACCATTCAGCAATTGGTCATCTGGCCGACCGGAATGTGTGATTATGTGATTATAGGAGGTTGAAGTGGAACTGTGACCACCTGAATCTGTACTTGTATGAGTAGAAGTGTACAATACCAATAAGGAACTTGAATCTAAAGAAATGGTATTCTTGGTTTTTCGAGGTTTGTTCAGCCAACTTTTGGAAATGACAAGCGTATTTTCAGTCCCGAGATGTTCGATATGAGACTTTTTTGTTGAAAGAACATAACACAAAACTGCGACAGTTGAATAGAACAGAATCGTGAGGATAATACGGGTAGGAGATGTTTCGATCTCAACTGTCAGCGACCCATCTTCATTGTATGTATGAATTGAAACCATTTGATAACTCATTGAAGTGGGAGTGTATTGTATCCGGTCAATCGACCCATATTCATTAGAATTTACATATGAATACATGGGATTCAAATAGACTGCAGTTCCATTGAACGGAAGGATTTGCTCAATACTTTCATTCGCTATGAACACTGGTGAAGTAAAACACCAAGCAGGCAGTACAATAGCTGCTTCAAGTTCTATAAATCGATTGCCTGAAGAGTTATCAGATGAGTTGAAGGGTACGACTATATCACAATAATACCTCCAAAGAGATTGAACTTCGACACCAGCACGAGTCTCATTAGAAGTATCGGAATAACTTGCATTTTGACCAAAAGATTCGGTACAATACCAATGAATATCTTGAAATTCGCAATACGATTGTACATACTCAAATCCATTCCGCTTTCCCTTATCGGAACTACAATACCAGAGTTCATCACCCAACTTATTACCTGCTTCCCATTCACATAAATTGTAGGCATACCAAGCATTTATGTCCTCATAATTTGAATCTAGATATGCATACCCAAGAACACCTCCGTTCCCAATTTGCTCCCATCGAAGATCATCACTATATTCACTTGAAATTGTCACATGGTTTTCACTGAAAGTATAGTCTGCTTGAAACGTATCACCTTCGACACAATGAAGTTCTCCATCCTCCAGATATTCAAAAGAGCCAAAACACCCTGTGTAATCTTGGGGTAGAGTAAAAGGTAGAGAGAAGAGAAGTATTGGTAGTAAAAACATCAGCAGCACCCCAAATGGAATTGCCTTTTTCGAAAGTTCTTTTGGAGATCGTGCTACATAGTCTGTTTCGCCCGGAGACTCGATGAGTTCCGGTTCTTGCAGAGGTTGGTCATCAGAGATTGTTTCGCTCGAAGGCTCAATAATTTCCGGTTCTTGCAGAGGTTGGTCATCAGAGATTGTTTCGCTCGAAGGCTCAACGTCATCCCAGAAACTTTTACCTTTAGTCATCTACATTCCTCATCCAACTCTAAATGCACTTCATATAGATAGTTTTCACCGGCATTGAGGGGGGATAAACTCAACTTGAACAAGACAGCATTGAACATCCAACTCTATGACGGGCCCATTCAGGTCGTTTTTGGAACCACTGCTCTTCATGTTCTGATTGTTCATCGTAAGGGTTTTGAAGAAGTTCCTGTAGCGAGTCGCACACTGTAAAGTCCCCCTTCTCAGCAGCATCAATGGCAAGTTGTGCCATCCAATTACGCAATACATATTTTGGGTTCGCTTGAAGCATTGCCTCACGCACAGGTTGACCATCAACTCGAGACCACCAGGCTTCTAACCATTCATTCCACGCTTGCTTAGGGATTGTAGTTTCATCATAAAAGGCAGAGGTAAGAGCCTCAATATCAGGAGATTGAAGAGAGCAAAGTAATCTAAACAAAATGGTCATATCAGTTTCTACTTCCTGTAAGAGACTGTTGAGATTGCGAACCAGGTCTTCATCATCGCTACGAAATTCGGTCAATCCCAATTTATCAGACCACATTTGATTGTGGTGTTGGTCAAAGCAAGTTGTGAAAGATGAAAGTACATCATGCAATTGTTCAGCATCGTCCATCAATGGGACCATCGCTTCAAGCAATCGTGCGATATTCCACGCGGCGATTTGTGGCTGTTGCCCATAGCGGTATCTTCGTGTTGAAGAATCGGTGGTATTGGGCGTCCAACCTGGGTTATAGTCTTCGAGCCAGCCATAGGGGCCGTAATCAATGGTAAGGCCATGGATTGACATGTTATCGGTATTCATCACACCATGAACAAAACCAACTCGCATCCATTGAGCGACCATCAACGCTGTATCTTCAGCAATTTGACAGAGCCATGCAAGGAGTCCGGCGTCATTGTCGTGTGAATGTGTTGGGAAATGGGTTCGAATGGTATGTTCGACTAAGGTTTTCAGCGTCTCGACATCACCCGTTGAAGAATGGATTTGAAAACTTCCAAAACGAAGGAAACTTGGTGCTACGCGACAGACGATTGCACCTTGTTCATATGCTCGATTTCCATCATACATCATATCCCGCAGAATCGATTCACCTGTGGTTACCAACGATAAGGCTCTAGTCGTAGGCACTCCCAAATGATGCATTGCTTCACTGCAAAGAAATTCACGAATCGATGAACGAAGAACTGCCTTACCATCTGCAGATCGTGAGTAAGGAGTATTTCCAGCACCCTTCAACTGTAATTCAAAACTACCATCTTTACTTTCCACTTCACCCAAAGTAATGGCTCTACCATCGCCGAGTTGTCCTGCCCAAGTTCCGAATTGATGTCCACCATAACGTTGAGCATAACTGTCCATGCCCTTAATTGGAATCCCTCCACCCAAAACCTCAGCATTTTCGCGTTGCACACCTAACCGAGCGGCCATATCCTTCGACCAAAGTTCAAGAGTTGGTGAAGGCGAAGGTGTAGGCAGAACACGAGACCAACAAGCATGAGGAACTTGTCGAGACGGACCACCGACTTCAGAATCTCCAGGCGTTTCACTGACGAAGCGATTGAGCCACACGAGTGATTCAAGTGTGCCCATGTATTGAGCAGTCGTACGTCTATTTTGAACCTGTTCGTCGAATGCCTATCAAATTCTAAGCATAAGGCTAGCGTTTCAAAAGATATTCCGCGTATTGGTTTGGATGGGCAAGCGATGGAGTATCGAACTTCATATTCCGGTACGAGCACTATGTAGTCTATTGTTATCATTCGTGCTCATACCGACCGTTCGCACTTCCTTCTGATTCCCATTAATACAAACAGTCCAGTGCTCAGGTTCCGGAACGAGCATTCGTGATGCTAAATGTGGCTCAAATTCTAGCCATTACGATGCTTAGCAATGAGGGGGTAGTATCATGTGTAATTGGCCACCCCGGGCAATTATGGGTCACCGTTCTTCACCAGCCTTTTTGTTTACGCTCCTTATGCTGAGTGCGACATTGTCAGGGTGCTTTGGAAATAAGGAAGTCGAAGAAGAAATCGAGACATACAACCCCTTCGATGAATTATTTTCCCCTACCTCATGGTATCATTATCCTGGTGCAGTCGACGCTTCTAATACATCACTTGGTTTCGATAATCTCACCGGAAATTCCACCCCGTATCCTGCCCAAGGTACCTACTATGGAATTGGAGATACAACCTTTGAACCTACTATTGGAGTGACCTCAACTGGAGGAATTCACTACGCATCTTTTGGCGGAGCCGGTAGAGGAAGCATGGTCTATACATCGATGGACCAAGGCCAAACATGGACTAATATGGGACCATTTAATCCAGTACTTCCAGACATAGGCCAAGTTCCTTCATCGAATGACCCTTACATCTATGTCGATAAATGGACTGACCGAATTGTCAAATTCGACATGCACGCATTGACGGCCATGTTTGTAGAATATTCTGACGACGATGGCCAAACTTGGTCAATTCCGTTCACTGCTGAAGGATATTACACCCCACAAGACCACCAATCGATTGCTTCAATGCCAGATATTGAAGGAAATGGTCTCTATGATACTATCTACGTGTTTTGCATTAACACCGGTGCTTCTGCCGCTGGACCTCAATGTTCCCGTTCTCTGAATGGAGGACTGACATGGGATGCTCAACAACCTGGATATCCTATTGGCACTCCACAATGTTCTGGATTACATGGCCACCTTGCTGGCTCAGCTGATGGTGCAATATACCGAGGAAACCCTTCATGCGATGGTCCTGCAGTCTATCGAAGTTTAGATGGTGGAGCGATTTGGACTGAACATACAATTACCACCAGTGTTCCAATGCAAGAAGGTTGGCACAGTCATGAAGTTGCTGTAGCTGCAGATGATGCTGGTAACCTCTTCGCTTCATGGATTAGCATTGATGATATGCCCTGGATGGCATATTCTCGTGACCAAGGTGACACCTGGTCGGAACCTATGATGATGGCACCACCAGGCGTAAATGAAACGGGATTCCCAACTATTTTTGCTGGCGCAGAAGGCAGAGTCCTCGTCGGATATATCGGTGAAGGTGATGACAACGGTGGATGGAGCGGCTACATGTCGGTTATGACCGATGCATTCGCAGAAAATCCATTGATTACAACAGTAGCAGTCAATTCACCAGATGACCCGCTTGACATTACCGATGATTGCGGAAATGTTCGCTGTGGCGGATTTGGAGATTTCATCGACGTTGAATTTGATGATGAAGGCAGACCATGGATCGCATTATCACATAATACAAATGGAGAAATTGGAATCGTTGGAACATTTGTTACAGGACCTGCACTCTTTGGAGAATTGCGGCAATTGCCTGAACTCACCCCCGGCGGGCCAAGTACACTTTGAGAGAATTTTGAGAGAATCCCTGTTGAAATCGGGAGGTATTCGACCTTCAACGAATGGGATGTAAGTCTTTGACATCGAACTCGTGTCATTACAATATTTGAACAGATAATCACGAGCGACCTGTGCTACAAATCCTCTTAACCTGCGAACCTATGGTCAATTCATGTATCCCATCAAAGGTGTCGGAAATATCTTTTTATTGACAACCATTCTTCTTCTTTCTTCACTTTCTCCCCTCTTGAGTGAAACGACAACTTTGCAAATACAGAAGAGCTCGAATGTAAGTCCTGTCGTCAATACAACGACCTTTACTTCTGGTTTGTCTTCGACTTCGATACAATCCGGTATGGGGGGAACGGCAATAATTGCCCATCAAAGTGGTCATCGCCTTCTGAATGCGAGTGTCGATGTCGAAGTTTTGCCGTATTCAACCACTGAAGCGTGGTATACTTCCATGCAGAATGCCCAAGCGGTCGGAACACTCAACAATACCTCGGTCATTGGAAATGGAGTGCAATTGCCAAGTGGAAATTCTGGACCGCCTGGCTCAAGCAATAATTCAACGACGCTCTTCAATGCAGTTCAATGGTCTGGAAGTCACAGTTACGATAGACTCGATTTAAGTTGCGGAATTGTGTCTTGTGGTTCAATTACTTCAACAGGTAATTTGACCATTATGGTGCGGGTTTTAGTTGTTGAATTGGGCACATCAATCACAGCCAATGGCCTTTATTCTGGCGGTACAGCTCCTGGCGGCTCAACAGTCGCAACATCCAGCGGAAACTCCGATGGAGCAGGTGGCGCAGGCCACGGTGGCAGTGGCGGCAGTGGCGGTGCCAGTGGCAGTGGTGGGGGCTCAGGCGGCTCAACCTATGGCAACGGAACTGAAGGCGGCTCACAAGGTGGCAGTGTGACAAGTTCAAATCACGCAACGGCAACTGGTGGCTATGGTGGAGGATTCATTCGAATAGTTGCAGACCAAGTCTATGTCAATGGAACCATCTCATCGAATGGAGAAGATGGAACAAACGGTCAAGCGATTAACGGTGGTTCAGGGGCTGGTGGTTCTGGAGCTGGCGCAGGCAGCGGCGGCTCAATATTCATCACAGCCAACGAAGTACACGTCGGAATGAGCGGAGCAATACAAGCAGATGGTGGGGACGGTGGGGACGGTGCAAGCAGTTTCTGTAACGGCCCCTGTATTGGGTTCTTCAATGGCGGTGATGGTGGGGGCGGTGGCGGTGGCGGCCGAATATCAATTATGACACAGATTTCTAAATACAGTAATCAAGGCACAGTTTCAGTTTCTGCTGGAACAGGTGGGACTGGAGGTCAGCCCTATGGAACTGGCGCAGTAGGCTCTACAGGTTCAGCAGGCGCAAGTGGTGTACTCAGTATTTCCACTTGGAACGGCTATATTCTTTCAACCGGTACTGTAGCCAATGATGGTACGTTTACTACTGACCCTTGGTTGCCAAATGGTGGCCAAATCATCGATGGATGGGTTAACCACAGCACATCGATTCCTGCCGATTCAAGTTTAATTTTCACCTTCCGATACACAGTATCTGGGCAGGTTAACACGACTTCCAATCTTTGGAGTGAATGGTATATTGGAAATATTTCACATCAAAAACTCCCGCGATTAACCGGACTCCAATTCTCATATCAATTCAATCGGACGGGTACCTCTTCACCGATACTGAACAATCTAGAAGTGATGTGGGACCTTTCCCATGCTCTGACGAATGTAGAGATGTCCTTGTCTTCAGGAATCCAAGTAATCGGACCTTCAGCACTATCGCTGACCTCTTCGACCAATGTAACGGTAATGAGTTCGGCGAATACCCATTCTGCGAGTATTTCACTTCCAATTTCATCGATTCCGACATCACCACTCCATCTGTGGATGGGGTGGCCAAGTAATTCTGCATCGGATACAATAGATGTCGAGTTAGGTGGAGCAACCGTCTATACTGGATCGCTAAATTCTTCATTGAACGGAATAGATGTGAAAATTTCGATTCAAGATTTACTCAATGCATGGCCAAACAGCGGTTCCATTGGAGCCGACGGAATTGAGATTGCTGAACTTATTGTTAATATTTCAACAACGGCTGCTGTACAAATTAATGTCAATCATACACAGATGTCTTGGTCGTGGACTCACACTGTTGATTTGGAACCAAGCATGGCTCAATATGCATTCGCAACCTGTGCCAGCTGGTATCAAGCCACATCTTCTTGCCTTACCCAATATAATCTGGATGTTGACGGAGATACTATCCCCTTTACCTCCCAAGGATTTACAATCACGCTCACTAATTTATCGCTCAAATGGATTGATGACATAGCCCCTCAGATTTCAGCCGTTGACCATCGAATCGGACTCATTGTAGGAGAATATATTCGAGTCGGAGACACATTGGTAGTGACGGTTGAGGATGCCATTGGTGAGGATTCGTTAACCGGTTCGGCATGGATTCATCAAGGCGATAGTACGAAACCAACAACACCGCGCCATCTGTCATTCTTTAGTGGATTAAACCGATATGCGACATCCTTTACGACCAATGAATACAATCCTTTAACGACCACTCAGCACTACATTGCGGTCGAACTTACCGATGAAAATAACAATACCTTATTCATCGAGCAAGCCTATACATTTGAAATTGGACCTGTTGCTCCATCCGTCACATCTCTTGCAGTGAATGCGGTCAACAGCCCCCACATTGTATCTTCAGAAACTCAAAATACTCAAACTTGGGGATTACATGAAGACGGATTTGAATTTACAGTCTCTGTCCTTCACAACAGAAGTGACTTTTCAGCATCTTTGAGCCTCTTCAGTTCATCGGGTGGAGGTAATTATTCTGTTTTACCCCTAATGTGGGATGAAAATATCAACGCCTATGCAGGTATTTGGATTCCTGACCGTTCTAACCTTGGGGCATGGGAGATTGATGTTAGTCTTTCTGAACCAACAGGCCAACAAGCAGTCGATGCCGATGGTTATCAAAGTGGGGTGGATCTGAATTTTAATTTAATCGATGAAACCGGACCTGTTTTGACTTCAATCATACATGTAAATACCATTGTCAATGGTGAAGAATTACTTGTCCAAATCGAATGGCAAAGCGCTCTATCCGAAATGGTCAATGGCTATGTCACCGTATCATTTGATGGCACTGAAGTGTCAAACAAGAGCATACCAGCAACGTCGGCTGAGATGTATTCGGTAACCTTCCAAACGGATTTGTGGAATATTGGAATGTATTCAATCGATGTTTCTCTGTTTGATGAATATGGCAATCCTGATATGGGCATGAACTCAACATCGAACTTCGAACTGTTCCCGATGGCCCCTCTTGTTTCTGGTAACAACGATGCATGGTTGTTTAATTCAAGTAATTTGAACTTATCACTTACTGGAGAACATCAATTCCGTTATGGACAAGGCTTGATTTCTCTGTCGAGTGGTGAAGTGATGTTGTTGGAAAACCATTCCGTTACAAATGGAGCCTGGGCGATAGAACTACCATTGGATTCGATTTTACAAAATACAATGGAACTTCTCGTCAAAGTCTGTGACGCTACAAATTCCGTTGAATGTGAGGAACAACAAATATCTATAGATGGAATGCCAGCAATTGAGTATTCAGTAGATTATGATTGCATAGGTGTATCGCAACCGCTACTGTTCAATTCAACTGAAACTTTGGTTAGTTGTACAATCACCCATACTAATGGAACCTATCCAATGCAAGTATCGCTCACTTCATTACAGGTATCTTCTTTCCTGCATAATCCAACTACCTTAGGGGAATTGCCAATTGGCGGTCAACTCGAACTTGCACTTTTGATAAGTACCGGTAGTGAAGAAGGAGAATGGAGCCAGCCTTGGATCCTTTCCATTACCAACCGAATCGGCGAAGTCGTAATTTTGGAACAAACGACAACCTCATTCACAATCACTTCAGTCGAAGAAGAAAGTAACAACGAGAGTGAAGGGGCCATTACAACAGTTGAAAGTGATTCTTCTTCGTTACCGACTCTTGGATTACTACTGATCGTATTCATTATCGCAGCACTGCTCGGCACACTTGGATTCTTGAAGATGAAAACAAAAGAGGAGCCACTTGATGATTCTAAGGCTTTTGATTTGGCGGTTCAAGCAGAAACGGAGTTCATCACTCACACAGGTGTAGTAGAAGTCCAAACAACTTCGGAAACTCCGGCAGCTCAGGGAATTCAGGAAATCCATGTAATTCAGGAAACTCAAGAAACCCCCACCACTCAAGTAACTCCGGAAGCACCACAGCAATCATCAACTCCGACGCCAGAGACAATGCCAACTTCGATGGATGAACATGGATATGAATGGTATACAGAATCCAATGGAACTAATTGGTATCGCCTCCAAGGAAGCGGTAGTGTATGGTATCTCCACCAAGGCTAGGCCAATCAACGGCCGACTAAATTCTGTGAGATTCAATCAAAGAATGATGAGACTTCATCCAGTGATTTACGTTTGAGGTCAGGTACCTGAGCGTCATCGGCTGGATAGCCTACAGGCATCAACAGCATTGCATGTTCATGGTCAG
>Ga0308016_10001179_pt1 | contig 13136 bp, 6 predicted proteins | sample Neamet233_FD_203129 | JGI IMG/M metagenome (GOLD analysis project Ga0308016, IMG submission 203129) | Marine microbial communities from water near the shore, Antarctic Ocean - #233 | ecosystem: Environmental > Aquatic > Marine > Unclassified | place: Southern Ocean | collected 2014-07-28
TAATCCTCAAGGTAGTTTCTTTGGTTTGATGTCAAAATCAGGAGCTTTTGGTTTGCTTTCCATCGTCTTGTATGTCTTGGTGTACACGCCACTTAAAAGGATTTCACCTTTTGCAATTACTGTGGGGGCTTTCCCAGGTGCTATTCCTTTTTTATTAGGTTTTGTTGCAGGAACTGATGATTTTGGTATTGCGGCAGGTACACTTTTTGCTATTCAGTTTTTTTGGCAATATCCACACTTTATTGCTATTGCTTGGGTGCAAGATGCCGAATACAAAAAGGCAGGTTTTAAAATGATGTTTGGAGGTGAAAAAGGAAAGTTCCCAGCTTTTATTGGCGTGATTACTGCTATTCTTATGACCGTCATTTCTGTTGTTCCTTTCCTATGGGAAATTCCTTTATTATCCCTTTCAGTTTATGGGGCAGTTACTGTGTTTTTGTTGGGAGTTTGGTTTACCTCAAAAGCAGTAAAACTTTATCAAAATTGTGATGATGAAACAGCTCGAGCTCTAATGCTAAGTTCTTTTGCTTATTTGCCTTTAATGCAAATAGTTTATGTGTTAGATAAATTTATAATTCAATAAAAAATATGAAAAAACAAGACTCCTTTTTTGTTCCGTTAATTATCTCGCTATCAATTATTATTCCTATTGTAGTTGCTTTGTTAATGTTGTTTCCTAATGTATTTCACATAGAATCTAAAAGTATTGATTTTAGCTCTTTACCTTTTTTCCATGCTATTTTGAATGGTTCAACTGCAGTACTTCTATTCACAGGATTTATTCTAATAAAAAACAAAAAGACCAATTTGCATAAGATTTCAATGCTTTCAGCTTTTGTTTTATCATCTGTATTTTTGTTATCGTATGTTACTTCAAAACTCACGAATGCACCAGTTCATTTTGGGGGTGAGGGTTTGATCAAGTATATCTACTTTTTCATTCTTATTTCCCATATTATTTTGTCTGTTTTTGTTCTGCCTTTGGCACTTTTTTCCATTTACAGAGGAATGATAGGGGAGATTGAAAAGCACAAATCAATAGTAAAGTATACATTCCCGATTTGGATGTATGTCGCTATTACAGGAGTATTGGTGTATGTTTTAATGTCTCCATACTACTAGTAATTAGTTATTTTATTTAGAATTTAAGGAGGTATTTACCTCCTTTTTTTATGTTGTTTTTTTCAATATATCTTTTGTTTATCTTTTATCATAAAATTTGTATCTTGCGAACTTATAAAGAAATTAATTATTTTAGATAATATGAAGAAGATATTACTTTTTACAAGCATTTTAGTTTTAGCACTATTTGTGAAAGAAGCAAAAGCCCAAACTATTGACTCAGTTTCAATTTCTAATCCTCTTCTTTGTTTTGGAGATAAAAGTGATATTACAGTACATGTAACTCAAGCTCCAACTCCAATTGCTGTAAGGTATATTTTGAAATCCACTAGCAATGGGATTTTCTATTTTCAAATAGGGCAGGCTCCTCTTCCTCCAGGCCTAACATTTGGAACTGCACAGCCATTTCCAAATCTTTTTGCAGGGCTCTATAGATTGGAATTAATAGATGTTTCTGGAAATACTTTAAGTTCTCTTAATTTTTCAATTACTCAACCTCTTGAATTATTAGTGAGTACTACTCCATTATTATTATTAGAATGTAATTCAGATTGTGATGCATCTGAAAAATTAGCTATTTTAGGAGGGACACTTCCTTATTCAATTACCATAAATGGAATTACATCCGTGTTAGGGATTTCTTCAATTGACACTACTTATTCAAATCTTTGTGCAGATACTTATGATGCAACTATTATTGACGTTAATGGCTGTATAACTAGTCCAGAAGTTACTTCTTTTACTATTACTGAACCGCCTGAATTAATCCCTAATGGAAGTAACTTACTTTATAATGGACAGGATATTTCTTGTTTTGGAGAAGATGATGGTGAAATAACTTGTGATGTATCTGGAGGAACACCAACTTACACTTATTCAATTGATGGAGTAACGTTTAATCCTATACCGAATAATGTATTTCCAGGCCTTTTTGCGGGAACTTATACTATCTATTATCTAGATGAGAATGGCTGTGATACTTCTGAAACTATTACACTAACCGATCCTCCAAATTTATCAGGATCGATTACTATTAATCAAGACGTAAGTTGTAATGGAGTGGCTGATGGAATACTCGCTTTTACAATAAATAATATAAATATTGGGACTCCTGGATATTCGTATTCTATTGATAATGGAGTTACTTTTCAAAATTCAAATACTTTTTCCGGATTAGCAGGAGGGCAAACTCATACAATTCTGGTTGAAGACACAAATGGATGTCAATCGCTTGCTTCTATTTTTCTATCAGAACCTACAGAAATTGTTTTTACTGCAGCATCACAAGACTTTAATGGGTTTGGGGTAAGCTGTCATTTAGCAACAGATGGACAAATTATAATCCAATCTCCTACAGGAGGTACGCCAAACTACGATTATTCTATTGATGGTGGAAATAACTATTCATCCTCAATGATATATAATGTGCTTGGGGAAGGCTCTTATTTAGTGACGGTTAGAGATGATAACAACTGTACAAATGACACTAATATAATCATTGCTAAACCCTTACCTTTTACAATTAATGCATCTGCAACCTCTTCTTATAATGGATCTGAGGTTTCTTGTTATGGATTGTGTGATGGTGAAGTAACCGTTACTCAACTTAATGGTGTTGGAGCAATTAATTATACTATGACTTCCTACTCAACTCAAATTTCACCCTCGTGGGTTGGTGTTTGTGGAGTTTTAAGTTTTGGCGTTTACACTATTGGTGCAGTTGATGCTAATGGATGTACAGCAAATACTAGTATTGATTTAATAGAACCGAACCCTTGGGCGTATACAGTTGATTCAACAGAAGATGCATGTAGTTTGGGAAATGGGCAGGTTGCTATAACTGTTACTCAAGGAGGTATAGGATCGCTTACCTATTTATGGAATGATTCTAGTGCGCAAATTAATAATACTGCTACAAACCTTTTAACGGGATTGTATGAAGTAATTGTTACTGATACTAATGGATGTACATTTACTGATGATGTTTTTGTTGGGGAATCTAATCTCGCTTTAAATTTTGATAGTGTTTCCCCTTGTAGTGGTGGTAGTGATGGAATGGCAACAGTAACTCCTAACGGCACGCCTCCTTATCAGATTTCATGGTTTAATGGCGATACGACTAATACAATATCAAATTTAACTGCAGGATTTTACTCTGTAACAGTTACAGATGCTAACTTGTGTTCGATAACTGATTCTGTAGAAATAGTTTCTGTTTCTAATATAGTCTTAACTCTTGATTCATCAAATTCTATGTTAAGTGTATTGTGTAACGGATTTCAATCGGATACAATTAGCGTAATAGCTTCAGGAGGAACAGGTATAGGTACTTACCAATATAATATCCCTGCAGTTTTCCCAATTCCTCAATATAATAATATTTTTAGTGGACTTTATGCTGGAGTTTATGTTGTGTATGCTACAGACGCAAACGGATGTTCTGATTCTGTATCAGTTACTATTACAGAACCATCTGTAATATATTTTACTGCTACATCATCTGATGTTAATTGTTATGCAGGGGTAAGTGGATCCGTATGGTTAGATTCAGTTTCTGGAGGGACATCTCCTTATTCTTATAGTTGGAATACAGGTCAGAATACTGATACTCTATCTAACCTAATAGCAGGAACATACAATGTTAGTGTTACTGATGTAAATAACTGTTCTTCAAATCCACAACAAGTTTCAGTAATTGTGAATGAACCTCTTCCGCTAACTTCTTCTATAAATATTATCAATCATTCTTCTTGTTCAGGAACTCAAGCAGCTGCAAATGGGGCAGCGGAAGTTCTTGCTTCTGGAGGTACATCTGAATATAACTATTCTTGGTCTAATGGTGTAAACGGAACAAATATTACTTTATTATTCCCTGATACTTATACGGTAGATATTACAGATGCAAATGGATGTATGATTACTGATACTGCAATTATTAATCCAGGAACTAACCCTATTTTAAATGTAACAGTTCAAGATGTTTCTTGTTTTGGGGCTAATGATGGTATGATGATTACTTCTGCTGATTCTGGGGCTACTCCTTATCAATTCTCTTCTGATGGAGGAAGTACATTTGTGCCTTTCGGAATTAATTTCGGACCTTCAGGTCAAGCTTCCTACTTTATTACTGTAGTAGATACTTTAGGATGTACCGGAAGTGATTCAGTTTATGTTAGTGAGCCAGACTTACTAATAGTATCTTCGAATTTTGTTAAAAATGTAAGTTGTTACGATAGTGCTAATGGAGAATTAGAAGCTATAGTATTAGGAGGAACTCCTGGTTATTCTTACTCCTGGATAGATGTAGCTAATAATATTGTTGCAACTACTCAAACTGCTACTAATCTTATCCCGGGAAACTATTCTGTATCCGTAACAGATACAAATGGTTGTTTTGCGGTAAGTTCTTCATCTTTAGCAATTACTCAACCAGATAGTCTGTATATTTCTTCTTTAATTTCTAGTGAAGTTCTTTGTAATGGAGACAGTACAGGTACAGCTACTGTTGCTGCTAATGGGGGGACTCCAAATTATTTTTACAATTGGAGTTCAGGTTCTAACTCTAATGTAGCATCAGCTCTTAAAGCAGGAACGTATTTAGTAGCGATTTCTGATTCTAAAGGATGTAGTAGAAGTTCAAGTATTGTGGTTGCTGAGCCAACTGCTTTAAGCTCATCTTTTGTCAAGGATTCTATTACATGTGTAGGTGAATCTGATGGATGGGCTACTGTATTGGTTATTGGAGGTGTTGCTCCTTATAATTATCTTTGGGATAATGGGGATACTTTATTTACTGCAAATAGTTTAAATGCAGGTTTTCATACAGTATTAATTACAGATTTTAATGGTTGTATGTTAATCGACTCTGTAAATATTTTAGAACCAACTTTTTCTATTACTATTGACTCATTAATTGTTAGTGAAATAACATGTCATGGTAATTTTGACGCAAGTATTACTGTTTTAGCAACAGGAGGAAAATTACCATATATGTATTCTAATACAAATGGAATTAATCTGCAATCAACAATTGGCTTTAATTCTTTAGGATCAGACACTTATGCTATGTACGTTAAGGATGCTTTAGGCTGTATAGATAGAGATACAATAGAAATTATTAGCCCTGATTCATTATATATTGATACTACTGTTTTTAGTAATGTGCAATGTTATGGATCTAATAATGCCTCTATACAATCAATTAGCGCTTTTGGAGGAACTTCACCTTATGAGTATTCTGTAAATTTTGGTGCACACCATGCTAATATGGCCTACTTTAATGGGTATGGGACAGGCACTTATAATGTTCAGGTATTTGACGTAAATAATTGTGTAGCTCAGGATATAATTATCATTACTGAGCCAGATGAACTAGATGTCACTATTATAACTTCTGAGTGGAATTCATATCAAATAAAATGTTACGGAGATAATTCAGGATTTGCTGACATTGCTGTAAATGGAGGCTTGCCCCCTTACCTTAAAACCGTATTAGATAGTAATGGGGTTCCAGTTTTTTCATCTTATAATTCAAGTGTAACAGGACTTACAGCAGGAGCATATACTTTTGAAATAAGTGATGCTAATGGCTGTACTTATACTGAAAATATTATTTATAATGAGCCATCACCAATTACACATAACTTTATTGCTACACATGTAAGTTGTAATGGCTGGAGTAATGGTTCCTTAACTGATGTTGTTTCGGGAGGAGTAGGAACATCTACTACATATAATTACACTTGGTCTCCAGTGGGGAGTAACACGTATTCAATTAATTCAATTCCTATAGGAGTATATACTATGACTGTGGTAGATAATAATAATTGTGTGTCTGTTGACTCATGTATAATAAATGATAACAATGCTTTAAATGTAACGGTTTCCGGTACTGATGTAAGTTGCTATGATTATTGTGATGGAATAATTCTTACCAATGCAAATGGAGGAATGCCAAACATTAATTCAAGTGGCGTTCCAGTATATACTTATCAGTGGAATGATATTTTATCACAAACTACAGCATCTGCTATAGGTTTGTGTGTTGATAATACAACTAATTCTACAACTTATACCTGTATTGTAACAGACGGAAATGGCTGTAAAGATACTTTGAGTTATATACTCCCTCAACCTGAATCATTGAATGTCACAGCTTCTATAATAGATAAAATTTCTTGTAACCTTGATGATAACGGAAAATTAACTGCAAATGTAACTGGTGGAAATGGAGGGGTTAATTATTTATGGAATAACTGGACTAACTTTATGGTCAGTCCTATAAATAATAATTTGTCAGTAGGTAGTTATGTCCTAGTAGCTAAAGACAGTAAAGGTTGTATGGACACTACTGAAATTTATTTAGCTCAACCATCCTCTTTAAGTCTTACGCTAAGCGAAACAGATGTTAGTTGTTTTGGTTTTGATGATGGTGAAATTACTGCTTCAGCAATGGGTGGTACAGTAATTGGTATTCAAGAATACAATTATAATTGGACGGGTGGCCTTAACGAGCAAGTTACTGTTTCAACAGCTACTGGCTTAACTCCTAATATTTATTCGGTAACTGTAACAGATGCCAATGGCTGTGTAATTACTTCTGAATCAATATATATTACTGAGCCAGGTAATCCTTTATCTATACGAGTTGATTCTATTGATGAGACTTGTGAGCTTAATAATGGTGTTGCAAGTGCATTTGTTGATGGAGGAACGCTGCCTTTCACTTACTTATGGAATAATGGAAAAACAACTGTTCAGATAGATGATTTAGCTCCTAATATTTATACTGTTGTCGTAACAGATAGAAATGGATGTACAATCTCAAGTCAAACATTTGTTAATGGAGTCCAAAATATTTTATTACCTGGAAATTTATCTTCTATTGATACTGTTATTTGTTTAGGTAGAAGTGTGAGTTTGCCTATTGAGGTTAAGCCAGAGCTTAATTATATGTGGTTATATAATAATGATACTATTTATAAATCAAACTCAGTAAATTATACTGATATTATAGTTACTCCAACAGCCCCATTTAATGTATATACACTATATATTACTGATCCTACCTGCTTGAATCCTTATACTATTTCAGCAACAATCAATGTAGAGGCTATTGATCCCTTACCAAGTACAAGCCCAATACCAGAAAATGGACCATATGCAACTATTGTTAAAGGAAACTCAATTGAAATATTCTCTAATAATTTAGATTGTGATATTTACGAATGGTCTTGGCTAGATAAAATTTCAGCAACAAGAATAATTACTGATAGTCCAGAGAAATCTGGTTGGTATCATATTGCTGTTGATTCGTTAGGTTGTTTAGGTTTTGATTCTATTTATATAGTTGTAGGAGTGAAACCTTATGATGCAATTACTCCGAATGGAGATGGGTTTAATGATGTTTGGAATGTGTTAGATATTGAATCTTATCCTGAAGCAGTTGTTCAGATATTTAATAGATGGGGATCTCTAGTTCACGAAACTGGAGGATTGAATTATGTTGCCTGGGATGGAACTAATGAAGGTAAAGAATTACCGGTAGGCACATATTACTATATTATCGATTTAAAAACTGATGATGAACCTCAAAGCGGTCCAATTACAATTATAAGATAAAATGAAAATTATAGAAATGAAGAAAATATCAATCTTAATTATGGCTATTTGCTTTGGTGGTATGTTAAAAGCACAACAGCTACCACAAATTACACAATACATGATTAATAATTATGCAGTAAATCCTTCTGTTGCTGGGATGTATGATTATTATCAAGTAAAAACGACTATTCGGAACCAATGGGTAGGTATTGTTGATGCCCCAAGAACTACTGTTTTGAGTATTTATGGCCGAAAAAGTAAAAATGTTGGTTTAGGTGGCTTGGTATTTAATGATCAGACAGGACCTACAAGTAGAATTGGAGGTACAGCATCTTATACTTATTCTTTTAATATGACAAGAATAGTTAAGATGTCATTTGCTTTGTCTGGGGGTTTTACACAATTTAAACTTACAAAAAATGGTTTAAATATTGAAGATAAAAATGACCCTTACATGCAAGGAGGTGATGTAGTAAGATCAGCTCCTGATGCAACATTTGGCTTTAATATCTATAGTGGTAACAAATGGTATTTTGGGGCAGCAATTCCTCAATTATTAAGCACAAATTTAAATTTAATAGATGATGATTTTGTAAGGATATACAATACTAATGATAACACTTCAGATGATGTAGAAAGTAGTGGAAAGTTAGCTCAACATATTTATGTTCTTGGCGCCTATAAGCATAGCTTTAATACTTTTTGGTCATTAGAGCCATCATTATTGTTAAAAACTGTTGGAGCTGCCCCATTACAAGTTGATTTTGGATTAAAGACTACTTATAATGATAAGTTATGGTTTGGAATGGATTACAGAAATAATGGAGAGATGGCAGCGCTATTAGGATATTCTATTCAGGAACGTTATTCGATAGGGTATTCATATGATATTTTATCTTCTGATATGAGTGGTTATGGCGGAGGATCCCATGAATTTATGATTGGAATACGTTTTTTGGCAGCTAACGAATCAGAAATAACAAGATAATCAATTACAATATTTAAGATTAAGAGAAAGCCCTCACAGAAGTGAGGGCTTTTATGTTGTACAATATTATGAAAGAATAGTACAACCCAAAACAAGTATTACGACATCACAAATCTAATAATGTTATTTTTATTTTTAAGTATTTGGAAAATAAGATGTTAACAAATTTTTGTTTATTTTATTTAGATATACTGTAAGAATGTAAATGTGAAATAAGGGGCTTGAAATGGACTCTCTTTTATATATTTGTAACACGAAAATAAAAGTATGAAGATTGCAATTTTAGGCACAAGAGGGATTCCTAATAATTATGGGGGGTTTGAGCAATGTGCAGAATATTTATCGATAGGATTGGTTGAGAAAGGGCATCAGGTTACCGTTTATTCACCAGATTTTCATCCCTATAAAGAAGATACCTATAATGGGGTTCGAATAATACGAAAAGCTAGCCCTCAATCTTTCGTTGGGAATTCAGCCTCTAATTTTATTTATGATTATTTATGTTTTAAAGATGCGGTAAGAAAAGATTTTGACATCATCTTAGAGCTTGGTTTAATAACTTCTGCTTTATCAATAATATTTTGTAATCATAAAAATAAAGTGATTGTAACTAATCTTGATGGACTGGAATGGAAACGCTCAAAATGGAATAATATAGTTCAAAAAATTACTAAAACACTTGAGAAATATGGAGTTAAGCATTCTGATTATTTAATTGCTGATAATGTTGGGATACGAGAGTATATACTTGATGAATATAATAGAAATTCTGAATTTATCCCTTATGGAGCTATTGATACTGTAATCCCCAACCCTAATTGTTTAAAGGAATTTGGTTTAGTACCTGATAATTATCTTTTATCAATTGCAAGATTAGAACCTGAAAATAATCTTGAGCTTATGTTTGATGGTTATATTACTAGTGGGATAAAAACTCCTTATTTTATTGTTGGAAATCATTTAACTGAGTATGGTGATTTTTTGAAAGATAAGTATAGAAATACAGGAATTATTTTCCTTGGTGGTATTTTTAATAAACTTCATCTTGATAATATGAGATATTATTCAAGATTTTATTTACATGGACATTCTGTTGGCGGTACAAACCCAGCCCTGCTTGAAGCAATGGCTGCAAATACATTTATTTTAGCACACGATAATCAGTTTAATAAATCAGTAATAAATCAGAATGCTCACTATTTTAAAAGCCCTATTGCATTAGCTGCTTTACTAAAGGATAAAGAGATTGTTAAAAATAAAATAAAATTTGCAAAAAATAATCTTACCAGAATAGATGAAGTCTATAGGTGGTCAATTATTGTTAATCAATATGAATCTTATTTCAAAAGAATTCTAGATAATAAATAAATCTGAAGCAATGGCATCAGCATACAATTTGCCTTTTTTGGTAAGAGTATATGCTCCCTCATCATGCTTTATTTTCCCCTTATTTTCCCAGATTATTACTTGTTTTTTAAAATAGTTTAGACGTTCTGATCCAAACTGATTATTTATATAGTCTAGCTCAACTCCCCAAATTGTTCGCAAGGCGGTAAAAATATATTCATTGTATTGTTGAGTATTACTAAGTTGCTCCACTTCAAAATATGAGTCATGTTCATTTACCTTTTCAATGTATTGTTTGTTGGATGCGATATTCCATTGCCGGCTACTTCCATTAAAGGAATGTGCAGAAGGACCAACTCCTAAATAATGCTTATTTTTCCAATAGGCAGTGTTATGGCTGGAGAAGAACCCTTCCTTTCCAAAATTTGAAATTTCATAATGAACAAAATTGTTTTCATTAGCAATCTCTAGCAAAGTATTAAAATGTTCAACTGTAATTTTATCATCTAAAGGAGTAACAAGTTTCTTGTCAATTAGATGTTTTAATTTAGTCTTAGGTTCTACCGTTAACGAGTAAGCGGAAAAATGTTGTATGTCTAAAGTGAGCATTAGCGCTAAGTTTTTTTTCCAACTTTCATTACTCTGGTTGGGTAGCCCGTAAATTAAATCAATAGTAATATTCTTAAAACCTGCCTCCTTTGCAAATTGAATACAGCTAAGCGCTTCCTTTGCATTGTGTGATCGATTCATAAATTTTAAATCGACATCATCAAAAGATTGAATCCCGATACTAAGTCGGTTAATACCAATTTCTTTAAGTTCTAAAAGTTTCTTTTTATCTAGGTCATCTGGATTACATTCTAACGTTATCTCAGCATCAGAATCAATCTTAAAGTTATTATGTATAGTATTAATTAAATTCTTTATCTCTCCTTTATTAAGAATTGAAGGTGTCCCTCCACCAAAATAAATAGAGCTAATTTTAGCGCCATTTAAGTATAACTGCCGCATCTTTATTTCTTTTTCAATGCTTTTTAGCATCTCCTCTTTGTTTTGTTGTGAAATTCTGAAATGAAAATTACAGTAAGTACATTGCTGTTTACAATATGGAATATGTATATATATACTTGCCAAAATATTTTGTTTTAAAAGTTTGGCTAATATAAAAAATCATGGGGATGAAATATGTAATAAAAGGTGGTTAAAACAATTTCAGAAGATTAATACTAGTTCTTTCTTAGCTTATAATAATAGCATTGATAGTATTTCAGGTGCCACTCTTTCCGTACAAAGTATAAGTTCTAATAGTTGGCAAGTAACCCAAAAATTAAAAACTTATCTTCAATTAGAATAATTTATTACTTTTGGGTTTATGACTAAAGATTATTTTTCAAAGCTCACTCCTGAGGAAAAACATATTCTAAAAGATAAAGGAACGGAAGCTCCTTTTACTGGAGAGTATAATGAGCATTTTGAGGCCGGTATTTTTATTTGTCGTGCTTGTGATAATCCATTGTACGAATCCGATACAAAGTTTAATTCTGGTTGTGGCTGGCCTTCATTTGATGATGAAATTGAAGGTGCAATCACTCATTATGAAGATTTAAGTGGAGGTCGAGTAAGAACTGAAATTTGTTGCAAAAAATGTGATGGGCATTTAGGACATATTTTTGTAGGAGAGAAAATTACTGCAAAAGATACACGCCATTGCGTAAATTCATTGAGCATACGTTTTAAAGCTTATTCTAGGATGCAAAGAGCAACTTTTGGAGCAGGTTGTTTTTGGTCGGTTGAGAAGTTATTTAAAGCAACTGAAGGAGTTTATCTTACTAGTGTTGGTTATATGGGAGGTGATACTGATTTACCAACTTATAGTGAAGTCTGTAGCGGAACTACAAATCATGCAGAGGTAGTTGACATGTATTTTAATGCAGAAAAAGTTAGTTATACTACTTTGCTCAATCTATTTTGGGCGAATCATAATCCAACCACATTAAATAAGCAAGGGTTTGATAATGGAACACAATATCGTTCAATTGTTTTTTTTCATAATGAGCAGCAAAAGAATGAGGTTGAACAATCTATAAAAGAACAGCAGAAAAATTGGAGAAATGAAATTGTAACTCAGGTAATTGATTCTTCAACATTTTTCAGAGCGGAAGAATATCATCAGAATTATCTGAATAAAAATAATTTAGGAAGCTGTGGAATTTAGATTTTTAGGTAAGTGAATACAAAAGGTCGTTCCTACTCCTTTTTCAGATTGCATTACAAAAATACTTCCTTTATGATATTGCTCAACTATTCGTTTAGATAGAGAAAGTCCTAGCCCCCAACCTCTTTTTTTGGAAGTTACTCCCGGTTTAAATATGTTTTTCAGAATTGAACGATCAATCCCTCCTCCTGTATCTGCAATATTTAGGATAAGATTACTTGCGTCTTCAGTAATTGAAATTTTAATTTCCCCCTTTCCCTTCATAGCATCAACTGCATTTTTTACTAAATTTTCTACTACCCATTCTAGTAATATACTATTTGCAGGTATGATAATTTTTTTGTTTGGAAAATCAAGGGTAAATAAAGTATTAACAGGCATTCTAGATTTCAAGTATTCTACGGACTGACTAATTAATTGTACTACATCCACTTCTCTTAATACTGATTTTGATCCGATTTTTGAGAAACGATCTGTAATAGTTTCTAATCTTTTAATATCTTTCTCCATCTCAAAAACCATGCTTTCTGTACCTTCTTTATCTTTTAGAAGCTCTACCCAGGCCATTAATGATGATAATGGGGTCCCTATCTGGTGGGCTGTCTCTTTTGCCATTCCAGCCCAAACTTTGTTTTGTTCAGAATTACGGCTGGCACTAAACATAAAGTAGGCTATAAACATGAATAAGCTAATGAATCCTAATTGGTAAATTGGGTAGTATCTTAATCGATAAAGCAATGCTGAGTCTTTGTAGTAAATCCATTGTTTGTCTCCTAATATATTAATTTCAATAGGTATTTCTTCCCCTGCTCGTATTTCAATTAGCTCACTTCTTAGATAGGATGTTGTAATTTCTTTCTT
>Ga0308016_10001184_pt1 | contig 13100 bp, 10 predicted proteins | sample Neamet233_FD_203129 | JGI IMG/M metagenome (GOLD analysis project Ga0308016, IMG submission 203129) | Marine microbial communities from water near the shore, Antarctic Ocean - #233 | ecosystem: Environmental > Aquatic > Marine > Unclassified | place: Southern Ocean | collected 2014-07-28
AACCATGACCTATCGCTTCATGAATAAGTATTGCAGGCCATCCAGGTCCTAAAACCACTTTCATTTCTCCTGCCGGGGCAGGTTTACTGTCTAAATTTACCGAGGCAATTCTAAACGCCTCATCACATACTTTTTTCCAATTATCATCTTTAAGATATTCATCGTAAGACCGTCTGCCACCAATACCGTAAACCCCTGTTTCTTTTTTGCCATTTTTTTCGAGCATTACAGAAACATTAAAACGAATTAAAGGTCTAACATCTGTTAGTACTTCCCCACCTGATCTAATTATTTCAATAGACTTATGTTCTCCAGAAAAACTTGCAGTTACTTGTTGAACAATCCCACTTTTTGCTCTCGTATAATTATTAACTTCTTTTAAGAGTTCAAATTTTGATTGAAGTTTTTTTTCTTCTATGGGATTAATGTTTTTATAAAATTGTCTATTTGTTTTAGGTATCTCATGATTATAAACACCTTTCTTCGATTTCAAAGTTGAGCTTAAATTATCAGCTGATTGTTTTAATGAATTTTTTGAAATTTCATTTGAATGAGAGTACGCAACAACTTCACCTGTTACGGCTCTTAAGCCATATCCTAAATCAGAACTATAAGAAGAGCTTTTAATTTTATTATCATCCAACACAATAGATTCGCTCTTTGAATCTTCTAAATAAAGCTCACCATCATCACAGTTATTTAGTGTTTCAGAAATAATTTTTTCTGCATCATTTCTTGATAGGTCTGTTTTTTTAAAAAAATCAGTCATAACAATTAAATAGTAGTTATAATTATTTTTTCAATTGGTGTATTTCGCACATACACAAAGTAGCTAATTCTGGGTGATTTTACTAATTAATAAATAAAAGATAATAAAGATAAGGTGGCTTCAGTCTCCCTCCACCACCTTATTAACAGTAGTACTTGATTCGTGGAAATAAATTTAACTCGTAATAGGTGTGTATGTGCATAATTTAGTGGCGGAGAGAAAGGGATTCGAACCCTTGATACGGTTGCCCGTATACACGCTTTCCAAGCGTGCGCCTTCAACCACTCGGCCACCTCTCCCTAGTTTAACTGTAGAATTAGATCCTCAAACTCTTTTATAAAATCTTTATTGGTTGGAAGTTTATTCTGACTCATTTGTTCTCTAATTTCTGCATAATTTTTTTTAATATGATTTATTGTTTGAATTAAGCTTTCAGAATTTCTTTCCGCAACAAATATTCCTTTACTTTCACCTATTACATGTTTTATTTCTTCAAAAATAATTACTGGTCTTTTTCTAGCTAAGGCTTCTAATAGAACCATTGGGTAACCTTCCGTAAAAGAAGGTAAAACAAATATATTATGATCATCATAATACTTAATTAAAAAATTTTTATTATTTTCTATTTCGTATACTTTTACATTGCTCTGATTTATCTTTTCTAATGAATTTTTTTCAGCTCCTACTATTGACAGGGTAATCTCATTGTTGTTTTTGATAATGTTTAATAATGAAAAAATTCCTTTTTCTATTCTTATCCTTCCAATATAGAGCAGTTTAATTTTATCAAAATTTATATGCGTACAATTATTTAGCCAACTATCATCTAGTTGAGACGGTTTAATTACATTCCCCTTTTTTCCTTTTAAAATATATTTTCTACAACTAATAAGATGAGAAATTTTAGTTGTGATAGAAAACATCAAATGATAAAAAATTGGTCCTACGAAACCAAATATAGATTTATATTCACTATAACCATCACTCCTCAAATAAACTATTGGTTTTTTTTTAAAAAGCTTTAAAAAGATGCAAGCTAAAAAAGTGTAAGGTGAAATTGAAATTAATAAATATTTTGTATCTTGAACACTCGTTGAGCTAACTAGTTCTTTTAAAAAAGAAAAAATTGATTCAAAAACTTTAATATTATTAACATTTATTTCATGAAATCTTTTTTTATAAGATTTTCTTGCAATTATATTTATTTCGAAAAGCCTATTGAGACCTTCAGGGGTCGATTTCATATCAAGGTTATCACAAAAATATTTGTTTTCAGTTTTATGAATACTTTCATTTGAAATGATGAATAATTTTTTCATTATTTTTTTACTTTTGCTAACCTTCACATAAATAACAACATAAAATTGCCTGTTGCTTAAATATTTTTTAAAAATTTATTTATATATTTTTTTTCATTTTCAACAGAAAATTGGATAGATATTTTTTTTCTTTGTCTTATTGTATTTTTTTTAAAATTATTAAAGTCATAATTTACGTTTAGTAGAATTTTCTGACAAAAATTTTTTATTTCTGCTGTTTTTACTTCTGTAAAGATTGGTTCTTTCCAATATTCTCTTCCTCCCTCGCCTGTATAACCAATAACTTTATTTCCTGACAAAGCAGCTTCAATTGGAGGTAACGGGAGACCTTCCAAGTCTGAAAAAGCTAGAAAAATTTTGGACTTTTCTAGTGTTCTATAAACTTCTTTTTCTGATAAATTATCTATTGCTTTAATTTTCCAATTTTTGGGTAGCGAATTATTTAAGAAAGAAATTATTAACTCACTGTGCTTAGAAAGCTTTCTTGGCATATAGGTAATTAAATTATCTTTTTTTGCCTTAAGGTTAAATCTTTTAGAGTCTATTGAATATTTGACATTAAAAATTTTATTTTTTACGAATGGATAAGCGAGAGTAATACATTCTTTAATATCCTTTGAGTAGGCTAGTATAAATTTAGCTTTTTTATATGCTAAATTTAATTTTTTAATGTTATTAGTTGGGAAAATTGCGTAACCATTTTGAGCAAATACGGCGTAGGGGATTTTTTTTTTTATAAGAAAATCTTCCGCAAAGTGTGCAAAAATTTCTGGTAAAATAACAAAATCATTCTCTTTATTTAAATTAAAATCTTCTTTAATTTTAATCTTTTGATTAAACCAAGTAAAATTATGAGATTTTTTAACTTTTAATTCTTTAAATTTCCAACCTGTTTCTTTTTTTTTTTGTTTACCAATTTTTTTATTAATTGAATTAAACCATTTGTATAATTTTTTTTTTTCAAGATGAGCGATAGATGATTTAAAATTTTCAAGTGAATTTATATAGCTACTATATTGATAAATAATTTTCCCCCCGCCGGAAGGACCTTTTTGAGCATCTACAAAAAAAATTATGTTTTTCATTTTTTAGTTAATAAGAGTATTTTTTCACATTTCCAACTAGCTGTAAAATTATTAACATGTGTTGCATCTATAAAAACTATCTTTGAAAATATTTTTCTTAGATTTTTTAACTTTTCAAAATATCTACTTTCCTCATGTCCTTTTTTAAATCTATAAATATCTTCAATAACTAAGTGCCCCCCCTCTTTTAAGTATTTATGAGTATTTTTAATAATATTAATTTGGTGTTCAAATTCATGTGTGCTGTCGTCGATTATAATATCAAATTTTTTATTCACTTTGCTAAACTGTTTGGTGATAATTTCGGGATTATTCACATCTATATAATGATAATGAACATTTTTTAACTTTTGCCGTTTAGCCAATTCGATTTTTTTTTTATCCAACTCAAAACAATCAATTCTAGCTTTAGAAAAGTAATCTCTCCACATGTTAGTAGATCCATTTTTTTCAATTCCTATTTCAGCCACGCAACATTTTTTTTCTTTTAAGTTTGAAAATAAAAAAGAATATATGCTTGTGTAGCCACTCCTGTGTCCGTCTAAATTTAAACCAGATTTATTTGTTGCGTATTTTTTCCCTAGAAAACAAAGATCTGTTTCAGAGTGTGAGCTGTCAATAAGTATTTTATCAAAACTATTCTTTTTTTTTCTCATGACCAATCTTCTCGTTTTTTTTGAATAGTCAAAGTTAAAACTATTATAGTCTGATAATGCAGGTATTATTTTATAATTGGACTTGTGTAATAAAAATTTTACTATTTTTAAAAAAAAATAAAAGAAAAGTTTTGTTATTATTCTAAGTTTTTTTTTCATTTTAAATATAATTAATTTTCTTTATTTATTTTTAAAACACCAATAAATGCTTCTTGTGGTATTTCTACTCTACCAAATTGTTTAGATCTAGCTTTTCCTTTTTTTTGTTTCTTTAACAATTTCTTTTTACGGTCTCCAGCACCGCCACCGTGTATTTTTGTAAGCACATCTTTTGAAAAACCTTTTATGGATTCTCTTGCTACAATTTTTCCTCCTATTGCAGCTTGAATTGGGATCATAAAATTATGTCTTGGTATAAGATCTTTTAATTTTTCACAAACTTGCCTTCCCGTTTTTTCAGCAAAATCTTTATGTATAATCATCGCTAATGCATCGACAGGTTCTGTATTAACAAGTATGCTTAATTTGACCAAATCACCTTCTTTGTGACCAGTAATTTCATATTCAAAACTAGCATATCCACTTGATACAGATTTAAGCTTGTCGTTAAAATCAAAAACTATTTCATTTAGTGGTAGTTCATAAGATAAAACTGCACGGCTACCAGAATAAGTTAGGTTAGTTTGAATTCCTCTTTTGTCTTGGCAAATCTTAATTATAGTTCCCAGGTACTCGTCTGGTGTAATAATAGTAGCTTTAATCCATGGCTCTTCAATTTTTTCTATTTGTGTTGGGTCTGGCATGTTAGATGGGTTCTGTAGATCCGTAGTTTCCCCATTTGCTTTATATACTTTATAAATTACCCCAGGTGTAGTTGTAATTAGACTTACGTCAAATTCTCTTTCAAGCCGTTCTGTTGTGATCTCTAAATGTAGTAGTCCCAAAAAACCACATCTAAAACCTAATCCAAGTGCACTTGAAGATTCAGCTTCATGAGAAAAACTTGCATCGTTTAATTTTAATTTAGCTAAGCCATCTTTTAATTTTTGATATTCGGAACTATCTATGGGAAACAGTCCACAAAAAACGACAGGTTTGCTAGGTTTAAACCCAGGCAGCGGTGTTTCTATAGAGTCTAAAGCATCACAAATAGTGTCACCTACTTTAGTTTCTGAAAGTGATTTAATACCTGTGATAATAAATCCAATCTGTCCAGAAGTTAACTCATCTATGTTCGTAGGTTTTGGTGTAAATACTCCAACTTTCTCGATCACATATTCTTGGTCATTAGACATTAATTTTATTTTCATACCTTTTTTTATTTTTCCATCAATTACCCTTACTAAAATAACTACCCCTAAATAACTGTCATACCAACTATCAACTAATAATGATTTTAGTTTGCTGTTTTCAACACCTTTTGGCGAAGGTAAAGTTTTAATAATAGACTCTAGAATATCGTCAATTCCTTCTCCTGTTTTGCCGGAACAATTGATTGCACCCGACGTATCAATTCCTACCACTTCTTCTATTTCCTTTTTGGTTTTATCGACGTCAGAAGCTGGGAGATCTATTTTGTTTAATATAGGAACAACTTCGTGGTTTATTTCCAAGGCCTGATAAACGTTTGCTAATGTTTGAGCTTCAACACCTTGGGTGCTATCAACTATTAACAAAGAACCTTCACAGGCAGATAAAGACCTACTAACCTCGTAACTAAAGTCTACATGACCTGGTGTATCAATAATATTTAAGATGTAATCTTTTCCATCTTTAGCTTTGTAATTTAATCTTACAGTTTGAGCCTTAATTGTAATTCCTCTTTCTTTTTCGATATCCATAGAATCAAGAACTTGAGCCGACATTTCTCTGTCAGTTAATCCTCCACACTTATGAATAATACGATCTGCAATTGTAGACTTTCCATGGTCTATGTGTGCAATTATAGCAAAATTACGTATTCTTTCTATGTCAGACATTAAGATCTAATTATTGCACCCGTTTTATCTTTAACAGTTTTTATTATTTTCTGACTTATTTGATCTAAATCACTCTCAGTTAATGTTTTGTCTTGAGGTTGAATTACTACATTTATTGCCACTGATTTTTTGTCTACCGGTATATTTTGTCCTTCAAAAATATCAAAAGTTGTTACATTTTTAATAATACTGTCATCTATTTTTTTTATTATATTCTCAAGTTCTCCTACTTTAAAAGCTTTATCAATAACAAAGGCAAAGTCTCTTTCTGATTTTTGAAAATCAGAAGGTGTATAATTTTTCTTGCTAACTCTTATTTTTTTGTTTGGTTTTGAAATATTTTTTAAAAATATTTCTAGTCCAAAAATATTTTTTTCTTTAAAATCTAAATTTGCAATTATTGCTGGATGTAATTCTCCAAAATACGCAAGATGGGGACCTTTTTCAGATTTTAAGTTTACAGAACCTGACCTTCCTGGATGATAGCAGTCCTTTGTATTGTTACTTACAAAAAGATCACTTTCTTCTAAACCTAAATCAATTAAGGTTCTAATCACATCCCTTTTGATATCAAAAACATCTATGTTTCGAGATTTTTCTAACCAACTTTTTCTATTGACTAATCCTGACTTTAACCCGCCAACTACAATTTGCTGTTCTCCCGGATTTTTTCCAAAAAATACAGGTCCTACTTCAAAAAAAGATAGATCTTCATAACCCCGATCCTGATTTTTTTTTAAATGAATGATAAGGTTTGAGAAGACTGACCTACGAAGCACATCTAAATCTGCAGAAATAGGATTAAAAATCTTTATTTCAGATTCTCCTCTGGCAAATTGTTTGTCAATTTTAGAATCTGTAAATGACCAGGTTATTGCTTCTAGATAGCCTTTGGATGCTAAAGCTCTTTGTGACAAATGAAATAATTTTTGACTAAAATTTAACGTATCTTTGCTTCTCTTTTTTTCAGGCGCTATTAGTTCAATTTTATCAAAACCCTTAATTCTAATTAACTCCTCAATTAAATCTATGTCTTGAGTAATGTCCGGTCTCCAAGTGGGTATCTCGACTTTTAATATTTTTTTACTACTTTTAATTTTACAACCTAGCGATGTCAAAATTTTATGTGCTTCTACGTTTGATATAGTAATACCAATAACTTTTTTGAATTTTTCAACATCTAGAGCTATTACTTTATTTTTTTGGACAGTAGAACCTGCGATAGAAAATTTACTGGCTGTGCCTCCACATATTTTTATTATTAAAGCTACTGCGAGTTCTAAGCCCTCTACTGTTGAATTGGGATCTATTCCTCTTTCAAACCGGTATTTTGCATCAGTATTAATATTGAGTGCTCTTGATGTTTTTCTTATAGAAGTAGGCAAAAAATAAGCAGATTCTAATAAAATATTTTTAGTATCTAACTCTGTTGAGGTTGAATTTCCACCAATTATGCCGCCTAAACCTAAAACTCCACTTTTATCGGAAATCACACACATATTGTTTTGAAGCTTATAATTTTTATTATCTAAGGCTGCAAAACTTTCTCCCAACTTTGAGTTTCTTACTATAATTTCTTTATTAATTTTATCTGCATTATACGAGTGCAAAGGTCTGTTGAGATCAAACATTACATAATTTGTGACATCAACTACAGCTGAGATTGGCTTTAAACCTAGTGCAATAATTTTATCTTTTAACCATGAAGGACTTTCTTTGTTGGTAATATTTTTAATATAGCAACTCCCGAATATTAGACAACCTTGATTTTTGTCTTTTGATATTGAAACTTTAATAGGTTGTGTGAAATTTTGTCTTAATAGTTTTTTTTTTATTTTTATTAGGCTGCCAAAACCAGAAGCAGCTAAATCCCTGGCGATGCCTCTTACTCCTAGACAGTCTGCTCTATTGGGGGTTATAGAAATATCTATTGCCTTTTCTCCTTTGTTTTTAAAATAACTTTTTCCTATTTCGTTTTCTTTATTTGTTAATTCTATTATTCCGTCGCTTTCAGTAGATAAATTTAATTCACTTTCGGAGCAAAGCATGCCGCTTGATTCTACGCCTCTAATTTTAACAACTTTTAACTTAAAATTTGATTTTGGTATTATTGCTCCTGGTGGTGCATATATAGTTAGCAAACCTTCTTTTGCATTGGGTGCACCACAAACAACTTTAATAACCTTTTTACCATCTACGGTTACATCACAAACTTTAAGTTTGTCTGCATTTGGATGTTTTTCGGATTTTAATATTTTAGCAATCTTAAATTTGCTGAGCTCACTTTTACTCTCTTTGATTCCTTCAACTTCTAAACCAATACTAGTTAATTGTTCCATTGTTTTAGCTTCATTAGCTTTGGTATTTAAATGCTCTTTAAGCCACGGGTATGTAATTATCATTTGCTTAAACCCCTGTAGTTAGTTGGCACATCTAAAGGTTCAAAACCAAAATGAGTTAACCAACGATAGTCATTTTCAAAGAAAGCTCTTAAATCATTAATTCCGTATTTAAGCATTGCAAGACGATCGATTCCTATTCCAAAAGCAAATCCTTGGTATTTGTCTGGATCCACTTTGACGTTTCTAAGAACGTTTGGATGTACCATTCCGCAACCAAGAATTTCTAACCATTTGTCTCCTTCCCCGATTACTATTTTGCCATTTTCAATTCTGTATCCTATGTCAACTTCAGCTGACGGCTCAGTAAATGGAAAATGGCTTGGTCTAAATCTCATTTTAACATTTTTATCTTCAAAAAATTCTTTAATAAAATAGTCTAAACAACCTTTTAAATGGCTCATTGTAATATTTTTATCTATGTGTAGCCCTTCTAATTGATGAAACATTGGTGCGTGAGTTTGATCGCTATCACAACGGTATGTTCTACCTGGAACAATAATCTTGAATGGTGGCTTTTCACTCAACATTGTTCTAATTTGAACAGGTGAAGTGTGGGTTCTTAAAAGAATTTTTTTATCTTCATCTAAATAAAAAGTATCATGCATGTCTCGTGCTGGGTGATCTTCGGGTGTGTTTAGAGCGGTAAAATTATTATACTCTGTTTCTACATCTGGCCCTTCTGCAACAGAAAAACCAATCTCAGAAAAAATGGATGAGATTTCATCGATTACTTGAGAGACAGGATGAATTTTTCCACTTTGAAACGACCTTACTGGTAATGTTACATCTAACTTTTCATCTTTAAGTTTTTCGTTAACTTCTAATTTTTCTAAATCTAAAAATTTTTTTTCTAATTGACTAGTTAAGCTATCTTTTAATTTATTTAAAGAGGACGCAAATTCTTTTCTTTTATTTGCCTCTATAGATGCTAAACTTTTAAATTGATTTGTAATCTCTCCACTCTTTCCAAAAAATTCAGTTTTTAAATTTTGTAAGTCTTCTTTTGACTTTACAGAATTAATTTTTTGTTTGAAGCCAGAACTTATGTTTTCTAAATCACTCATAGAGTTTTTTGATTCTTTTAATTAACGTAGGATAAATCAAAGACCCTAATTAGTTAAGGGAGGATTGAGCTTTTTTTACTATAGTTTTAAAGACTTCTGGATTACTGTAGGCTAATTCAGCCAATACTTTTCTGTCTAATTTAATTTTTGACTTATTTAGACCATTTATAAACTGAGCATATGTCATTCCTTCTGCTCTTGCCCCAGCATTAATTCTTTGAATCCACAATGATCGAAATTCTCTTTTTTTTGTTTTTCGATCTCGGTAAGCATACTGCATCGCTTTTTCCATAGCTTGTCGTGCTACACGTATAGTATTTTTTCTTCTACCGTATTGACCTTTAACTCTTTTTAAAACTTTATTATGTTTTGCTCTACTGATTACACCACGTTTAGTTCTAGCCATTTTTTTTATCTATTGTAAGGCATGTACGATTTAACAATCTTTGTGTCTGCGTCAGACATTATCGTAGTACCTCTAAGTCTTCTTATTTGCGCATTAGTTCTTTTGATCATCCCATGCCTTTTGCCCGCTTGTGGTCTTTTTACTTTTCCTGAAGCAGTAAATCTAAACCTTTTTTTTGCTGAACTTTTAGTTTTTAATTTTGGCATAAATATTGAGGCCTTATATATAGATTAAATATTCTTTACAAGACGATATTATCTTTACTAAATAGGCTGAATTATCATTATCATTTGTCTACCCTCAAATTTAGGGTGTGTCTCTATTTTACCTACTTCTTTTATATCTTCGATAATTCTATTCATTAAATCTTTACCTAGATTAATATGCTGCATTTCTCTTCCTTTAAATTTAACTGTAAACTTAACCTTGTCTTTGTTGACCAAAAATTTTTTGGCATTTTTTACTTTAAAGTTATAATCATGGACGTCAGTACCAGGTCTCATTTTAATTTCTTTTAATGCAACAACTTTTTGTTTTTTTTTAGCAATATTTGTTTTTTTTTGTAAATCATATTTATATTTACCCATGTCCATAATTTTACAAACTGGAGGATTTGCATTGGGAGAGATTTCAATTAAGTCTAAACTTTCTTCTTTTGCAAGTTCTATTGCTTTTTTTAAAGTTAAAATTCCAACATTGTTTCCGTCACTACCTATAACTTGAACGTCGATCGCTCTTATTTGCTGATTGGATTTCGGTCCTTGTGGTCTACTTCTTCTTTGAAAATAATTAGGTTTGAAATGTGACACTTAATTTAATGGGAGTTTATTAGCATCTAAAATGTTTTTTATTAAATCTTCTCTTTTAAAGATTTCCTGTGTCTCAGATCCAAGTCTACGAACCGTTACTGTATTCTCAGCAACTTCTTTTTTTCCACAAACTAAAATCATTGGCGTTTTAGCTAAAGAGTGTTCTCTAATTTTATAGTTTATTTTTTGGTTTCTTAAATCCACTTCGCATTTTATACCTTCTTTAAATAGATCTTCAAATAACTTTTTTACATATTCATTGTTTTCTTCTGCGATCGGCATCACTACAACTTGTGTCGGTGCTAACCAAAAAGGTAGTTTACCAGCATAATTTTCAATTATAATTCCTATAAATCTTTCTAAGGACCCAAATAAAGCTCTATGTAACATTACTGGAACTTTTTTTGATCCATCTTTGTCAACATATGATGCTCCTAATCTTTCAGGGAGATTTAGATCTACTTGTAACGTTCCACACTGCCAGTCTCTACCTATGGCATCTCTTAAAACAAATTCTATTTTAGGGCCATAAAAAGCACCTTCACCCTTATTGATTGTGTACTCTAATTTTGAAAGTTTTATAGCTGTTAGCAAAGCAGACTCTGATTTATCCCAAATTTTATCATCTCCGACTCTTTTTTCAGGTCTATCAGAATATTTTAATATTACGTTTTCAAAACCTAAATCTTTATAAATTTTTAAAATTAGATTTGTTACACTTAATGTCTCTTCGGTAATTTGGTCTTCGGTACAAAAAATATGTGCATCGTCTTGAGTGAAAGCTCTAACTCTTAAAAGTCCATGAAGCGCCCCTGAGGGTTCATAGCGATGAACTTTACCAAATTCAGATAATTTTAAAGGTAAATCACGGTAACTTTTTAATCCTTGATTAAAAACTTGAACGCAGCCCGGACAATTCATAGGTTTAATAGCAAAAATTTTTTCATCAGGAGTTTCCGAAGTGTACATGTGCTCACTAAATTTTTCCCAGTGACCTGACTTTTCCCATAAACTTCTGTCTAATAATTCTGGTGTATTAATTTCTTTATATCCGGCTAGTCTTTGTTTCATTCTCATATACTCAATCAATCTTAAAAAAAGGATCCAACCTTTTTCGTGCCAAAATACAGCTCCTGGACTTTCTTCTCTGAAATGAAATAAATTCATTTCTTTTCCCAATTTACGATGATCTCTTTTTTCTGCTTCCTCTAATCTGTGAAGATATTCCTCTAATTCCTTTTTTGATGTCCAGCATGTTCCGTAAATTCGTTGTAACATTTCATTTTTTGAGTCACCTCTCCAATAAGCTCCAGAAACTTTGATAAGTTTAAAAGCTTTTCCTATTTTTCCAGTTGAAGATAAATGTGGACCTCGGCATAAATCGCTCCAATTTCCGTGACTATAAATTGAAACTTCTTCGCTAATTGGGATACTCTCAATGATTTCTGCTTTATATTTTTCACCTATTTTTTTAAAATGTTTTATCGCATCTTCCCTTTTCCAAACATGCCTAGAAGTTTTTTCATTTCTGTCCACAATTTCTTCCATTTTTTTTTCAATCTTTATTAAATCATCTTCTGTAAACGGTTCTTTTCTGGCAAAATCATAATAAAAACCATTTTCAATTACTGGACCAATGGTGACTTGTGTTCCTGGATATAATTCTTGAACTGCCATTGCTAAAATATGAGCAGTGTCATGTCGTAAAACTTCCAATCCTTCTTTATCTTTAGAGGTAATAATTTGTATCTTTGAGTCTGTTTTGATTTCAAAACTCAAATCTTTAAGCTCTCCATTTACACACATAATGAGAGCTTGCTTTTCGAGAGATTTACTAATTTTTTTTACAAGCTCAAATCCATCTATAGATTTTTCAAATAATATTTTTTTTCCATCTAAAAGTTGAATATTAGGCATTGTCTACTTTATTTAAGTAGTTTCTTGTACTCTGTAAAGGTAGTTTGACACATTTGATCAACATTAAATTTTTTTTCCACATTTTTTCTTCCTTGTTCACCCATTAAAACTAAAGATTTTTTATCCATTTCCATGACTTTATTTATGGCTTTAGCTAATTCATTTGGGTCGTTATATCTGTAAAGTAAGCCTGATTTTCCATTTAATACAGTTTCTTTAGAACCGCCAATATCACTTGCAACAATAGGCCTCTTCATGGCCTGGGCCTCTACTGCCACTCTTCCAAAGGCCTCTGGTTCAATTGAACTCGATATAACAAGATCACTTAATTTATAAGCTAGTGGCATTTCTTTACAGCTATTAATAAAAGTTATTTTTTTCTTTAATCTATATCTCTCAACTAAAAGTAAGAGTTTTTTTGAATAAACTTCTCTTCCTTGGTCTGAGCCTAAAATAATCGCGTGAAAATTTTCTTTTCTATGATTTTCTGAAAGCAAACTTAAAGACTCAATGAATGTCTCTTGTCCTTTCCATTTTGTTAATCGTCCAGGAAGTAAAATAATAAAATTTTTTTTATCAATTTTCCAACTTAATTCTAAAAGATTAGATTGTTTTTCCGATGTATTTTTTGCGTCAAAATATTCTAAATTAATTCCTCTAAAAATAACCATTAATTTTTTTTTTTTAAGATCTT
>Ga0308016_10001191_pt1 | contig 13065 bp, 13 predicted proteins | sample Neamet233_FD_203129 | JGI IMG/M metagenome (GOLD analysis project Ga0308016, IMG submission 203129) | Marine microbial communities from water near the shore, Antarctic Ocean - #233 | ecosystem: Environmental > Aquatic > Marine > Unclassified | place: Southern Ocean | collected 2014-07-28
AACTAAAAAATATATTAAGAGAAGTATTGCAATAAAAATATAAAAAAAATGATTCAATAAATAGTCTCCAAAAATTAAGTTCGGAAATACGTATGATAAGATGAAAGCCGTTAGAGGAAAAATTATCAAAAAGAGCATTAATAGATAAGTGATTAATGAAATTTTTCTATTTGTTGATTTAAATTTTGTTCTTTGATTTATTGCATCATTAATACTCTGAATAGTAAAACCTTCTCTTTCATTAGTCATATTATTCAATACTTTTTTCCTTAATTTTTTAATTCTCCTCATTTGAAAAGATTTATCATTTTAAAAATTAATCGTATGTTTTTCATTTCGCAAAAATATACGTAGTAGGTAGACTACACAATACGCTCTAGAGCGTAAATCATGGAAAAGGGTTTAACTGAAAAAGCATTCAAATTTTAAGCAATCACGGAAATGCTTAATTTCAAGTTTCTGCCAAATTCGATTTCTATGAGTTCGGATGGTGTGGTGAGAAACATGCATCTCCTCAGATATCTGTTTATTAGCATATCCTTTAACAATGAATTTTAGCGTTTCTTTTTCTCTAGGAGTTAATGAAGAATATTTTTCAAAATTATTCTTCATAAAATAATTTTGTTGAATAATAGTTTTAAATGAATTAATAGTATTATTAAATTTAGACGCCATTTCTTTAATCTCAAAAACTACTTTCCCATTGTCATCCGATCCTTTAAAAAGGATTTCTAATTTCTGATCTCCTTCATTATCTTTTATAGTTTCGACCCCTTGATTCAACCAATTTCTAGCTTCAATTTCAGATGAAAAATACTTTGGCCTAAAGCTATTAGGCGTGAACTTTTTAAATAGGTTTATTACCCTAATGTAAACCAAAACGTCTTTACCAACAACAAATGCTATTTGATCATAACCATCTTGGTCTCTAGCTATAAATCCAGCATTAAATACTGGTTTTAAAATGTATTCGTCAACCCATTTTTTTGTAACATCACTTGCTTTAAAAGTCATTTCATCTAAAATCCACATTACTTGAGAAGGTTTTATTTTCTCAATTATATGTAGATGCTCTATCAACTCTTTTCTGTACGCTATATCATTATCCGGGCTAGAATTCCAAACATTAATTAGCCTTGAATTCTCTTTTTCATGTTGTATAACTAAATGAGGTCCTTCATATACTTCCATAATTATATTTTCTTTTCTTATTCATATTATTCAATATTTTCTTCTTTAATTTTTTAACTTTCCTTATTTGAAAAAATTTATAATTCTTAATCACTTAGATTACAAATTAAGGAAGTGTTCAAGATTAAAATTATACGTAATCACCACTAAGTGAAATACGTATTATTTTCCCTACAGATTACTTATAACTAGCTGTCTAGCTATAAAACAGTCATAAATAATTTAAAAAATTTATTCCTAGGGATATTTTCATTAATCCAATTCTGTTTATTCTTATGAACAAATAAAAATAAAAATTTCATCAATAATGATACAAGATTGATACAATTTTATACATTTGAAAAATGATTAAAGGAATACAAAGTAAAATTGAAAAAAAGATTAACCGTAAAATCAAAAATAGAGGTGATTGCCAATATTTATCAGACAGAATACATATTGAACTTAATGAAAGTTTGAGCTACAATACAATTAGAAGAGTATTTGGAATTCAACTTGATTGCAATACAAAGCCAAGTATTAATACATTAAATATTTTATCCCAGTTCATTGAATTTAATTCATTTGACTCATATAAAAGAGAGAACACTTGGAACAAGGGATGGGCATTACAACTTCAAATTTGTGGTTGGATCAATCGCATGGATGATGATCAATTAGTTTGTAAATTAAATTCATCTTGGGTAAAAGATGAGAAATTCGCAGTTACATTTGTTTTTATCTTAAGAGAGTTATTTCTTTTAAACAAATTCGAGTTAATAGATAATTTAATTAAGAACACTAATACTAATTTTGAAGATTTTAGCTATTCTGAATTGCTATATATTGGTAATGGAATAGGTTCTGTTTTTCCAAAAATAAAATTAGAAGATGAAGATTTGGTTAGATTATTGAAAAATGATTTTTTTATTGATTATGTCTTTTTAATATTTGTCGATTACTCTTCATTTCAGGGGTATTACGGATTGCTTTATTCTTTGATAAAAAAATACAAAATAAAACTTAGAATAGATCAAGAATTATTCTTCCAAGCAATTGAACAATTTAAGGGATTGCTTAATAAACAAAAAATTGAATTTAGTAATTATCAATCAACAAACAAAAAATCATTACATCCTATCTTAATTGGGCGTTTGGCATCAATAGAAATTGCAGCTTGCAAGCAAAAAGGCATTTCATATGAGTATATATTACAAGATTTAACCATGATAATTAAAGCTTCTAACAAACCTGTTTCAGATTATCTCTATGAGATAAAAGCTGTCGCCTTACTTTTAAGTGACTTCTCATTAATGGAGTGGATTTGTTCGAAAGAAAATCATATTATTCAAGAAGAGCATCAAGTTTCCCAAGAACAGTTCTCATTTATTATACAATTACTTTTAGCAATACATAATAAAAATGATAAGAAATATTCAGCTATTTTGAAGAAGATTGATAATAATAAATGGATATTAAGTTACTATTCATATATAAATATATTTCATAGTATTGGAAATTATCATTTCACGAAAGATAAGCAAGAAAAAATAAAGATCCTTCAGCAATATAATACATTGTGCGCTCCTCTTAATTACCCCATATTTAATGAAAAGTATTTGAAGAATTATTTTAATTAATAGAAAAACTGTATTTACACTAATTTAAAACTAAAAAAATGCCCAGCATATAGCTGGGCGTTTTTATCAATATATCATAGCTAACCTATAGCTATCTTAACTAAGCTGCAGCACCAGTATTTTTACTAGTATACTCAGTAACAACAAAGCCCCATACCTCCAAATCTCTTGGTGCAATACTTGGGTTTCTTAGCATCTCATTACCAATTAGCTTCATCATACTGGTCAGCTCTTTTAGTACATTTCGCTTTTCAATAGCTACTAACCTCCAATTCAACCTAGCCTGCTCAGCATTATCTTGTGCCAATCGCTTAGCATCCAAATTAGCTTGCAGTTCTGCCATATCAAAAACACTTAGCAGACTACTAGCGCCATCACTAGCATGTTTATTCAGTACGCTTTGGCATAAGGTATCCAATAGCGCATTTTCAGTAGGTATTTTTACAAACCCCTTTTTGGAATGGATTACTTCAAAACCATAAAGGCCAAGTTCTTTATAAAAGCTAAGTTTATTCACCTTTACATACTGCCCTATCGCTTGCAAATCCTTTCGGATTGCATCAAGAAAAGCATACTTATGTTGTGTATACATTTGTGCCAACTGCTTACCTTCCTTATAGGTGGTTTTAAACACTTCATAAGCAGCATGCTTATCTGTAAAACTTACCCCTGACACCAAGCCCCAAGGTAATGGGCTAACAGCTACATCTGTAGCCAAAATAACAGTATTCAATTTATTTAACTGAATTTCTGTACTGAGGATTTTTCTCCCCAAGTTTGATAAAATTTCCATTTTGGAATTTTTTTTCGTGACGCTCTGTCTTCCGCCAATTATCCTAGAAATGTTTTATTGATTCCTGAAAAAATAATTGCATAATCACTTAAACCCAATCATGCAGAGCATGGAATTGGTGTTTCTTTCTTACTTTTAGCAAGTCAGAAAATCAATTTTTAAGTAATCAAGCTGTGAGGGTTTTAGCCTCTTTTGCTTTTGCAACTTGGTTAATGTTGCTGTGGTTTTTGTCAGATTAAAGCATTTAATTTTTCAGTATTTTTTTACTGATGTAAATATAAATCATTTATTCACTTTAAAGCAACAATCACTTAGAAATCAGTAATTTAGTTTTCAACAAAATAGTAAACATTTTGTTAAAAAAGAACATTTCAAACAATTACTAGATACAAACAAATAGTAATTTTCGTTCAGAAATAAAACCTGCAATCCTCAGAATTTTTTCCAGCAGTCTTAATATGAGTGCTCGCAAGGCCTAGAACTTTCCTCAGCATAGTATTTACGCCCATTGCAGTCCTATTTAAGCCCAATTGGGTGCTAATTACATTGCCAAACACGCTATTTACAGCCAAAAAGCCTTCAGAAAAAGAATCTGCAACGATAATAAGGGTGCTCGCAAGAGCTATAAAGGTACTCGCAAGAGCTATAAAGGAAACCTGCAAGTCGATAAAGGACTCTGCAACGCTAATAAAGGTGCTTGCAAGACCTATAAAGCCCATTGCAATGCCAATAAAGCTAATTAGGATGCTCAGAAAGTAAAATACATTAACAAACAACTATAATAAAATGTTAATAAATCATCATAAAACCAATAACAAAAAACCAGCAACAATCAAGTATCAACTATCACGATTACTATCTTTGCGTAAAATTATACAATCAATAAAATGCCAAATATTTCAAAATTAAATGATGTCGTTTCTCAAGTAAGAAGAGACATAGTAAGAATGGTTCATGCTAATAGTTCTGGTCATCCTGGTGGTTCTTTGGGGTGTACGGAATTTCTTACGGCTCTTTACTTTCATGTTATGAATCATAACACTAATTTTAGTATGGACGCTAAAGGAGAGGATGTTTTCTTTTTATCTAATGGCCACATCTCCCCTGTTTTCTATTCAGTATTAGCTCGTTCAGGTTATTTTGATGTAGCTGAATTAGCTACTTTCCGAAAATTGAATAGTCGTTTGCAAGGTCACCCTACAACACATGAGGGGTTAGAGGGTATTCGTATGGCATCAGGTTCTTTAGGGCAAGGCTTATCTAATGCTATTGGTACTGCACTTACCAAAAAGCTGAATAAGGATGATAGCTTGGTTTATAGCTTACATGGTGATGGGGAGCTACAAGAAGGGCAATGTTGGGAAGCCTTTATGTATGCTGCTGGTAAAAAAGTAGACAACCTTATAGCTACTATTGATTATAATAAAAAACAAATTGACGGTTCAATTGATGATGTATTGCCTATGGGTAACCTTACCGCAAAACTAGAAGCTTTTGATTGGATTGTTTTGGAAGAATTCCAAGGAAATGATATTGAGTCAGTAATTAATACTTTAGCTAGAGCTAAGGAACTTTCTGGACATGGAAAACCGGTCGTGATTATTATGCATACTGAAATGGGTAATGGAGTGGACTATATGATGGGAACACACAAATGGCATGGCTCTGCACCTAATGACGAACAACTAGCAAGTGCTTTATCACAAAACCCTGAAACTTTAGGTGATTACTAAAAACTATAAAATATTATTGATGACTATGCTCCTTTTTATGGGGAGCTTTACTGCTATTGCTCAAAAAAAGAAGGAACCTGTCAATCGTATACTTTTTATTTTTGATGCTTCTCAATCAATGTTAGGCAGGTGGCAATCGGGTCGTAAAATTGATATTGCTAAAAACCTACTAAGTAATATGGTCGACTCTCTTAAGGATATTAAAAACCTAGAGATTGGCCTTAGAGTTTATGGACATCAAAAGGGCTATCCTCCTCAGGATTGTGATGATACTAAACTGGAAATAAACTTCCTACCTGCACGCTTTGCTGCCGAAAGGATGAAAGCCAAACTTAGCATGATTCGTGCAAGGGGGACTACTCCTATTGCCCGTTCTTTAGAAGAAGGCGCTAAGGATTTTCCATCAGGAGATGCACGTAATATTGTTATCTTAATTACGGATGGCAAGGAAGAATGTGGCATGGATCCTTGTGCTGTTTCTCGTTTGTACCAAAGAAAAGGGATTATTCTAAAGCCTTTTGTTATTGGTGTTGGCTTGGATGATAGTTGGAAAAAAACATTTGATTGTGTTGGGCGTTATTTTGATGCCAGTAAGGAATCAGATTTTACGAATATCCTTAATGTAGTAATCTCTCATGTTATTGACAATACAACCGCACAGGTTAATCTGTTAGACGAAAATGGTGAGCCTACTGAAACAGATGTTAACCTTACTTTTTACAATGATTTTACTGGGGTGGCAAAATACAACTACATTCATACTATGAATGCTTATGGCAACCCTGACACAATGGTTATCGACCCTGTACTCTCTTATAAAGTAGTAGCACATACTATTCCTCCTGTTTTTGTGGACAGCATAATACTTACGCCAGGGAAACACACGATTATTCCTCTTTCTACTCCTCAAGGAGAATTGGAAATAAAGATGAATTCTAAAATCAAATATCAATATATTGTACGTCCTGCAGGAATTGATACTACATTGCATGTTCAAGAGATTAATACAGTGGAAAACTATCTTATCGGAAGGTATGACATTGAATTGCTTACTTTACCAAGAAAAAAGTTTATTGATGTTGAGATAAACCAAAGTACCAAAACTACTTATACTATTCCAACACCAGGTATTGCAAATATCCTACTCCCATCCAGAGGTTATGGTGGTGTGTATCTTCAAAACAAGGATGAATTGGAACAGATTTATCACTTTAAAGGAAACAACTTACAACATAAACTTACTCTTTTACCGGGGAAATACAAAGTGGTTTTTAGAGCAAAATCGGCTAAGCAATATATTTATACTAACGAAAAAAGTTTCAAACTTAAATCAGGAGAAACTGAACTGATAAAAATTTATTAAAATGGAAAAGAAAGATACACGATCAGGATTTGGAGCAGGATTAACAGAATTAGGTAGAACTAACCCTAATGTGGTTGCACTTTGTGCTGACCTTACTGGGTCGCTTAAAATGAATGATTTTCAAAATGAAAATCCTGAACGCTTTTTTCAAATTGGGATTGCTGAAGCAAATATGATTGGGATTGCTGCTGGAATGACTATTGGCGGTAAAATTCCATTCACGGGTACTTTTGCTAACTTTTCAACTTCACGTGTTTACGATCAAATTCGTCAGTCAGTAGCCTATTCAGGAAAGAATGTAAAGATTTGCGCTTCTCATGCTGGAGTTACTTTAGGAGAAGATGGGGCTACACACCAAGTATTAGAAGATATTGGTATGATGAAAATGTTACCACATATGGTAGTTATCAATCCTTGTGATTATAACCAAACTAAAGCGGCTACAATTGCTATTGCAGACTATGAAGGACCAGTCTACTTACGTTTTGGAAGGCCAGCTGTACCTAACTTCACTCCTGCTGACCAAAATTTTGAGATTGGAAAAGCTTTGCATCTAAAAGAAGGAACAGACTTAACTATATTTGCTACTGGACATTTGGTTTGGGAATCATTAGAAGCTGCTAAGACATTGGGTGAAGCAGGAATCTCTGCTGAAGTAATAAATATTCACACTATTAAACCTTTGGATAATAAAGCTATACTGGATGCTGTAAAACAAACTAAATGTGTTGTTACAGCTGAAGAGCATATGTTAAATGGCGGATTAGGAGATAGCATTGCTCAGTTATTGGGTAGAGAATTCCCTACTCCTATTGAAATGGTTGGTGTGAATGATACTTTTGGCGAAAGTGGAACTCCAATGCAACTATTGGCAAAATACGGCTTAGACGCTAAAGCAATTGTTGCAGCAGCTAAAAAAGCAGTAGCCAGAAAATAATGTCTATCGGAAAAGATATTTTCAAAAAAAAACAAGCACAGACTTTTCCATTTCCTTCTTGCTTAGAAATTGCAACAGCAAAAGGCAGCTATATTTATGACGTTAACGGTAAAGCATATTTGGATTTTATTGCTGGAGTTTCCGCTTGTACTTTAGGACACTCCAACCCTATTGTTACTGATTCAGTAAAGGATCAATTGGATAAATATTCCCATGTTATGGTATATGGAGAATATGTACAATCTCCACAATATAAATTAGCACAATTACTAGCCAATAACTTACCCAAAAATTTAAGCACAACTTATTTCACTAACTCAGGTGCTGAATCTATTGAAGGCGCTATGAAACTAGCTAAAAGAGCAACAGGTCGTCCAGAAATCATTTCTTGCAAAGATTCTTATCATGGCTCTACACAAGGAGCCCTTTCAATAATGGGAAATGAAGAGCATAAAGCTAAGTATCGACCTTTATTACCTTCATGTAACCAGATTATCTATAATGATGTTGAATCCTTAATAAACATAACAGAACAAACGGCTGCAGTTGTAATTGAGCCCGTTCAAGGCGGAACAGGATTTGTAACTCCTAGCGATAATTTTTTACAGAAGGTAAGAGAAAAATGTAATGAAACAGGAGCCCTATTAATCTTTGATGAAATACAAACTTGTTTCGGAAGATTAGGAACTCTTTTTGGCTTTGAAAAATATGATGTAATTCCTGACATACTTTGTATAGCAAAAGGGATGGGTGGCGGAATGCCTATTGGTGCTTTTATCTCATCATGGGAGCTAATGAACCTTTTTACTTTTGAGCCCAAATTAGGACACATAACAACTTTTGGCGGACATCCTGTAAATTGTGCAGCATCACTTGCAACTTTAGAACATTTGCTTGCTACTGATATTATGCAGGAAGTTGAGAAAAAAGAACAATTATTCAGACTGAACCTAAAACACTCAAAAATCAAAGAAATTAGAGGTGAAGGACTTATGCTTGCTATTGAATTTGAAGATGAGGAATTGGCTAAAAAAGTAGTCGAACAATCCCTCAAAAACGGATTAATTTTATTCTATTTCTTATTTACTAAAACAGCTATTCGCATTACTCCTCCATTAACGATTACAGATAAAGAAGTAATTGAGGGTTGTAAGATTATAAAAGAAATATTGGAAGCATAAAAAAAGGAACTATTTGGTTCCTTTTTTATTTATTATGTAGTTACAAGGTTATTTCCCTAACCTTAATCCTACTGCAATATTCAAACTAAAATGGGTAGCATTATTGATTGGTGAAGTACTTTCAGTATTTATATCCTCACCTATAAGAAAATCATTATCACTTTTATTATTTACTTCTCCAAAATCTTTCCTAATTGAAATACTAGGTTCAAAAAATAATTTTTCATTATAAGCCAACACATAACCGATACTAAATACGGTTGACTTTCTTAGTATCTGAGTGGAATAATTATAATGGTCCATTCCAACAACATTATTTACTCCATTTGTATCTACTTCCCAAATAGGATAATTATTCAGCTGATTATCATTTCTTTTCTCAAGAGAAAACCTAGCAGAAAAAAATAAATTATTTAGATAATATTTAACATAAGGACTAAATACTTTATAATCAAAATTTGAAGTATTTTCATATTCATAGTTATCTCCACCAAATTGATTATAGGATATGAAAGTTCTTTCATCTTCATTATCACCAGCTTTAAAACCAAAACCAATTTCTATATTATCATAAATAAAATACCCAACTCTTGGTTCAAATTTGTAAGTCTGACTATTATAGCCATAGGGATAATATAAGTCATAAGCATAAATTTGTTGTGAAGCACTTGTTGAATAATCAACTCCTAAAGTAATTTTTCCTTTCTGAGCAAAAGTAATTCCTAGTGAAAAACTTGAAATAATAAGTGTAAGAAGTATCTTTTTCATGGTAACAAAATTTATTTAATAAACCTCAAAATTAAGAAATTAATACCAAAATGAGAAAAACTTAACCTACTTAATACATTGAATTCTAATTCCAGAAGGTTTTAAGAACTTTAAGATTAACCAATCTTATTTAACTCCCACTGTTTTTATCATTTAGCATAGGTACAAACGAAAACTCTCCATGAGTTGTTACTTTAGTTTCTGTTTCTGAAATCTTTTCAATCAGGTGCATTATCTGGATATCTCCATCACCAATTGGAGCAACCATTCTCCCTCCTACTTTTAGTTGAGCAACCAAATCCTTAGGTATGAAAGGAGCTCCACAAGTTATAATTATCTTATCGAATGGTGCGAAATTAGGCATTCCTTTATAGCCATCACCATACACAAACATACAATTATAACCCAAAACAGGTAAGAACTTTTTTGTTTTCAAAAACAATTCTCTTTGACGCTCAATAGTAAACACCTCAGCATCTAATAAAGAAAGTACAGCTGCTTGGTATCCAGAACCAGTACCTACTTCCAAAACCTTATCATAAGGTTTTATTTCAAGTAACTGACTTTGAAAAGCAACTGTATAGGGCTGAGAAATAGTTTGCCCTGCTCCTATCGGAAATGCTTTATCCTGATAAGAAAAATTAACAAAAGCATTATCCATGAATAGATGTCTAGGAATTTTATTCATAGCATTTAACACTTCTAAATTAGAAATTCCTTTGGAAGCTAAATGCTCAACTAACTGTTTACGTAAACCTTGATGTCTAAAACTATCTACCATTCTTTTTCTTTATCAATCTTTAAACTGTATTTTTGAATCCGTTTTTATTACCAACAAAAGAAATACAATAAAAATACTTTTTTAGCATTAATAACAATAATAAATCCACAGCAAATTGTTAATAGAATAATTCATGAAAAAAATTACTTACTTACTGATAATAGTTATCCTTGCTTCTTGCCAAAAAGAAGATACAGGTGGAATACCAACCTATCTAAAGGTTGACAATATAACTTTAGATGAAGGAAATACTACCTCTAATATAACAGATGCTTGGGTGTATGTTAACGACCAGCTACAAGGAGTATATGAATTACCGGCTAAATTTCCTGTATTGGAAGAAGAAATTCAAACCGTAAGAATAAAAGCTGGAATAAAAGTCAATGGAATTGCTAGTAGCCGAATAGCATATCCATTTTATACTTCTTACTATGAAGATATTACTTTTGCTCCAAGCGAAACAAAAAACATCACTCCAATAGTAAGTTATTTGGATAGTATTGACTTCTTTCTAGAGGATTTTGAAGGTACAGGCGTTAATATTGAAATATCAGCAATTTCTGACACTACCTTTTTAAAGTTAGATGATGGAGATAATAGTTATGGTGCTGGGATTTTATCTGATTCACTATTTACTTTCGAAATTGCAACTGATGAGTTAAAAGATCTACCACAAGCAGGTTCTCCTGTTTTTTTAGAACTTGATTACAAATCAAACACTCAGTTTTTAGTAGGTGTTTATGTTAACTACCCTCAATCAGTAATACAGAAAGATTTGTTATGGATTAATCCGAAAGAAGAGTGGAATAAAATATATGTAAACTTAACAACTGCTATTTCTGAAGGGGTTAATGCTTCCTCTTTTAAGGTATTTATCGGAATGAGAAGAGATTTTGAATTAGAAAAAAATGAACTTTACTTTGACAACTTAAAAGTAGTTTATTAAAACTTTACACTAGACTGAAATATTAAGATAAAGGTGTTTAATAAAATCTAACATCACAAGGCTAATATCTAAAGTCTATTTATATTTTTACCAAAAAATTAAAACAAAACAAATGAAGAATATTACAGTAATTGGTGCAGGGACAATGGGAAATGGAATTGCACATACATTTGCTCAAAAAAACTTTAATGTAAACTTAGTTGACATCTCGGCTGAATCCCTTGAAAGAGCAATTGCTACTATCGGTAAAAATTTAGACCGAATGGTGAAAAAAGAGAAAATCACTGAAGCTGAAAAACAGAATACTTTAGCAAAGATTACTACATATACTAATATAACTGCTGGGGTAAAAGGAGCTGATTTAGTAGTTGAAGCTGCAACAGAGAACATTGATTTAAAATTAAAAATATTTAAGCAATTGGATGAAATTTGTGATGCCAATACTTTATTAGCAACAAATACATCTTCTATTTCAATAACTAAGATTGCTGCAGTAACTGCACGCCCTACCCAAGTTATTGGGATGCATTTTATGAATCCCGTTCCGGTAATGAAATTAGTAGAGGTAATTAGAGGGTATGCTACTTCTGATGAAGTTACTCAAAGAGTAATGGAAATGAGTAGAGCCCTTGGGAAATCTCCTGTTGAAGTAAACGATTACCCAGGTTTTGTAGCCAATAGAATACTTATGCCAATGATTAATGAATCAATTGAAACCTTATTCCAAGGAGTTGCTGGAGTTGAAGAGATTGATACAGTAATGATGTTAGGAATGGCACATCCAATGGGACCTTTGCACTTAGCTGATTTTATTGGTTTAGATGTTTGCCTCTCTATTTTAGAGGTTATGCAGGATGGTTTTGGAAATCCTAAATATGCTCCTAACCCACTTTTAGTAAACATGGTTATGGCTGGTAAATTAGGAATTAAATCAGGAGAAGGGTTCTATGATTATTCTGAAGGACCAAGAAATAAAAAAGTAGCTGCACAGTTTAGCAAATAGATAAAACACAGTATAGAAAATAATCAAACGGGCTTTATGCTCGTTTTTTTTTATTCAAATTTTCCTTCTAGCTTGGCCTGAATCAAAATATGTTCAATGAGCATATCCTCTCTATTATTTACAGGGTCATATTCTGTTTTTAAGTTATTATCCCAAAACTTTGCCATAGTTTGCCAAAAAAACGCATTAAATCTACCTCTGTATGATTTCACAATTTCATAGGATGTAGTATTGGTTTCTCGATAGATTAGCTTAACTAAAATCTTACCCTCACTCATTGTTAGATTTTTTAGCCTATCAGCATACTCTTCTTTTACCCATTTTGCTACTTCCTTAGTATATCGTTTCTTATGTCTTCTTTTAGGAATTGAATCTAGTCCGTTCTGTATACTTATCAATTTTTCTTTTGCAGCCAAAGCATAAGGATATACTTTTATCACCCTCCTTTTAAGGATATAATACTTTGTTCGCTCGCTTTTATCTTTAAACGCTAATACTTCTACTTCTGGAACATCAGCTATAAAAAAAGTATCGCTATTAATAATAGAAAAAGGAGCGATTAACAACTTATCCTGAGCAGAACTAGTAAAACCAAAAACACTTAACAATGCTGTTAGCAGGATAAATCGCACTATTCAATAATTAATTGTTGTACACTTGAATTTTTCATACTTACAACCTTGACAGTATAAACTCCTTTAGCAAAATCACTTACATCAATAGAAGTGCTTTTTTTCTGATCAGATTGAG
>Ga0308016_10001212_pt1 | contig 12954 bp, 13 predicted proteins | sample Neamet233_FD_203129 | JGI IMG/M metagenome (GOLD analysis project Ga0308016, IMG submission 203129) | Marine microbial communities from water near the shore, Antarctic Ocean - #233 | ecosystem: Environmental > Aquatic > Marine > Unclassified | place: Southern Ocean | collected 2014-07-28
TCGGTGGCTTATTCCTCATCGTAAAAAGGTCCACATCGCCGTTTTTCTTCTTACTATTTTGATGATTCCAGGGGTATTAACCGCACTCCAACCCATTGACATGGAATCCTATGAAATGGACTCTCCTGAACTTGAGGCGCAATCGATTATTGATAACGAGTTTTCAAACTCTGAAATCATTCTCGGGTTTTTGGTCTCAGCACGCGACCCTGACAAAGTCCCAGCACTCGAAGATTGGACACCTGTTCCTCGAATGAGTGATGGGGCACCGGATTATTCATCTTTACCAAGCGCAACTGAAATGCTTGATTCGGGAGAACCTTGGGGGGGAATCAATGCTCCAACTTCAGGCATCATGAACCTCACCTTACTCAGAGAAATCGATTCGAAAGTGAATATGGTACAAGACCATCCAATGGGTCAAGCCATGATACCACTGGTCAACGATGTGACTGGAAATCAAGCCCCTGGAGCCATTTCGCTTTCCGACCACTTCCGTGGTTTCATGAATGGCTCTTCCATTCTCACGCAACCTGGGCTCACCACATTGGGCGTAATCACAGAACCGCCGACAAACTGGACTGATTGTGGCGTGTTGGACTGTCTTGAATTTGACGATATGAATATCACGCAACAGCACATTGACATGGCCGCGTCTCGTATGGCTGAGGCTTCGAATAACAACTTCCTTCGCTGGCTTTCAATTGACCGTGGATTTGTTGCTGACATGAACGCCTTGCAAACGGGGCCTGTTGGCGGCTCACTTTCTGGTGACGGTACGTGGGAGAATGCCTTCTATGCGAATGGACGCTGGTCCGCTTCCTCAACCTGGTTACTTGTTCAATTTGACAGAGGAGTTCTCGAAGATATGGGATGGGAAATGATTTGGAAAGATGCTTTGCAGGAAAAGAGCATCGACTTCTCAGAAGATGGTGTCAAAATAGGTGGCTATCGAATTGCAGACGGCTCTCTTGTACTGCATCCCCCTCAATATACGGAAGAATACTGTCTTGAAATGAAGAAGGAAGGAACTGGATGTTCAACAGAATGGTCTTACATGGATTTGGAAGGGCATCTTCGTTCAAACGATCGAACCACCATCACCTTGCTGCTGGGACAAGGCGTCAACGTTGAAGTCAATCGAGAATTACAAGCGAGTTCAGGACTTGTCTTGTTGATGGGATTAGCCATTATAGGATTGCTCTATGTGAGTCTACGCAGAGTTTCTGATGTTGTTATCGTTATGTTCGCGCTTGGAACTGCGTTGATATGGATGCAAGGAATGATTGGTCATTTCTCAAGCCTTACCTCTCTGTTCGGATTTTCACTCATTTCTCGTTCTCAATTCTCGAATCTTCTTCCGATTCTTGTTCTTGCTCTCGGGATTGATGATTCCCTGCACGCGCTGCATCGTTACAAAGAAGAGCGTATTAACGGCCGTGAGCCTCGAGTGGCCGCTGAAATTACACTTCAACGGGTTGGAAGAGCAATTCTTCTCACCTCACTGACAACAATGGCTGCGTTTGCTGCAAATATATTCAGCGACATTGCAGTGCTTCGTTCGTTCGGAATTGAAGCGGCACTGGGTATTTTGTCTGCCTTTATACTCACAGGTTTGTGGGTTCCACTGATTCGTTTATCGGTTGATGAATGGCTGGTTAAACGCAACAAAAGTATCGAAGAGCGAGCAAATATTACTCACCTCGTTCCGAAAGAATGGCTGGAATCTATTGCTCTGAATTCAGGGACATTCCGTAAGTCAGTGCTTATTGCTGGCGTCGCTTTCTTGCTCACCATCCCTGCAGCATGGGGTATGGCCCAATTGGAAGGGGACTTTGCCATCGAAGATTTCTTGGACGAACGTTCTGATTTTGCCATTGGAGTCTCCGAAATATCTCAACGGTTTGCCAATGAAGGAGAACCTGCAAATCTGTTAATCGAAGGAGATGTGCTCGACCCTGAAGTGTTTGCTGCCATCGACACATTCCGTCAAAACATGGACTATTTACCCGAAGGTGTTCCTGATAAAATCACTCGGCAACCTGATGGAACAATCGATATTCTGGCCCTAGATGAAATGGTTCTTGCTGCCCAAGGCTCAATGGTTTTGAATTCTACTCCATTCGAAGAGGCGGGTTGGATTGTCAATGAAACGGGTCATGGTATGGGCTGTCCTACAGCTGGCAATGGGCCTTTAATGGACCTCACCGACAGAGATTGTCTTGCCTTCTTTTTCGGATTCCTGTCACTTAACGGCGTACCCGGAATTGGTCCGATTCCAGATATTCCACCGAGTATTGTCGCTCTCTACATCGCACCGGAAGTCGAACTGGATCCGAGTCAACCTTGGCTCGATGTCAACGGCGAACCTGCGGAGTACGACCGAATGCTCATTCGATTTGGAATGACCGCCCCTGAAGATTTCCCCGGGATGGCGAAAGGAATGAAGGAAGTCTGGCGGGACCTCTCTCCATTTACCAATCTCTCGACCGGTGACCAGTATGAAGAAGGTGCGGAAAGTGACGATAAACCCTTGACATGGGTTATGCCAACCGGTCGCCCTGTGACCCGTTACGTAGCCTCGACGACAATGCAAGGTGAAATGCAATCCTCTCTTGGACTTGGCTCGCTGTTTGTGTTCATTACGCTCTCACTTGGATTCCGTTCCTTCAAGCAAGCGAGTGTGACCTTGATTCCAATCCTCCTCGTCGTTGTTTGGCTGTATGGGCTGATGTACATCGCTGGTTCCTCACTCAACATTGTCACCGTCACCATTGCTACCATTTCGTTAGGTGTCGGTATCGATTATTGTATTCACGTCACTGAGAGGTATAGGGAAGGTCGGGAGGCGGGTGAAACTCACGATGAAGCTTTGATTGGAATCGGTGGTGCCTGTGGACTAGCCCTCATCGGAAGTGCTGCTTCTGACATTGCTGGATTTAGCGTCATCGCCCTTTCACCAATGGGCTTATTCACCAACTTTGGTATCTTCTCGGCAGCCATGATTGCATTCTCGTTGGTTGCCAGCCTCGTCCTAACAACAGCGGCATTAGGCCTAATCGCAAAACCTCCGCCGAAAGAGGTCGTGTAATGGACATTCGCCGGCTCGAGTCAAAAGATGTGACTGCAGCCTGGCAAATCAATGAACAAGGCCTTCCAGGGACTGGACAAGTGTCTCTTGAAGAGATGGCTGACCTTTTTTCCCTTTCAGAACTCCCAATTGGAGTATTTGATGATGGCGTGATGCTTGGTTTCGTACTCTGCCTCACTCCTCGAACACGATATGCAAGCCTCAATTACGCATGGTTCAATGAACGCTATCAAGAATTTCTCTACGTCGACCGTATCGCAATAACTGTGGGACATAGAGGCAAAGGCATTGGTTCACTGCTGTATGAGCGAGTGATTGAACATGCAGAAAGTCTCCAGTTCCCCGTTACTGCTGAAGTCAACCTCACGCCTCCAAACCCCGGATCAATTCGATTTCATGAACGGCATAGTTTCACTGAGATTGGTGTGTTCAGTCAAGGAGAAAAATCTGTTACGATGATGATGCGTTCATTGAAGTAAAGCCTCTTAGAAAGAAACGGAGTATTGTTTAAGGCCAAAGGCCTTGAGGTAATGCTATGGATGAGAAAGTAAGCAATGAGCAAACATCACCTCCCCCGATCATCATCATTCAAGCATCGAACCCAGACAATGCAAACGAAACGAGTACATCGCCAACTTTCCCTGGTGCTGAAGAAAATTATAGCAATAACACGGTACTTATTCAGGTGGAAGGAAAACCTGATGGTGCACTCCTGATATCGTCATTGCTCATGATAGGAATTTCTACAGTCGGGTCTTTCTTTAGTATCGATTCGGGCCCTGATGATGAATTTCTCTGTTGTCTTCTGTGCAACGGCAACGCCATTGGCCTCATACTTTTAGGCGTGTACTGTTCGAAATACGGCACTTGGGAGAAGGATTCTGGGATGAATGGCGCTGGACTTTTTGCGCAGGTTATCGCCGGATTGTTATTCTGCATTGCAAGCGTCTTTTTCGGATTATGGATTACATTCATCTCAAACTTCTAATGTCAAACCACTTTCAAAGCACCGGCGTATTCATCAATGACCGAGCATACGGAGCAACTGCAGTCTTAGGGGTTGACCCCGAGAAAGTGGTGATTTTATGTCGAATGAAAACCCCGATGACAACGAAGTTGAAGAAGATTGGATGAAATATGCCAATGCTGGATTTGGGCAAACTGATTATTCCCTTTGGGATGAAGACAGTGCTGTTGAACAGCCAAAAGAAGTGGTTGAACATGATGGGACGCTGGATTCACCTGACCAACTCGGTACGCACATGGAAGAGATTCCTCGTGCGCCATCACCTGCAGGTCACAAGCATTTGGTTCGTATGGGAACATGCGACCATTGTATTGGGCGCTTGGGTGGAAAGAAGCGGTTTGAACAAAGCATCGAACAATCTGGAATGGAAATTCGTTCAACCGTTCTCGGTCGTGATTCACACTTAGCAAGTGCACGTGAAGATGAACCACTGTGTCCTTTCTGTGAAAACCTCTATGAAGAATCTGAATTACTTGCTGAGATCATTTATGATTCAATTTCCCCTTATGAGCTCTCGCGTCTGCAACTCGGTGCGCGGATTCCTAAAGATCAAATTGAGGAAGAAGAAGAAATGAGGAAACGACACGGTGCAGGTGGCTCTGATGCACTCAAAAGTGGACTTGTCAATGCCATTGCTCAACACCTGAACAAAAGACTGGAAGGCGTTCAATTGGTAAATGATAAGCCACAAGTATTGGCACTTATCGATGTGCTCACACTCACGGTTGAACTCGATATTCGAGCGCATTATCTCTACGGACGCTACATCAAACTCGAACGAGGAATTCCCCAAACTCGCTGGCCATGTCGAGCGTGTAAAGGACGCGGCTGTGAACGCTGTGACCAAACTGGTTTGCAGTACAAAAAGAGTGTTCAAGACCTCATTGGCAATCCTTTACTCGGAATCTTTCAATCCAACGAACATGCTTTCCACGGCATGGGTCGCGAAGATATCGATGTCCGCTGTATGGGTAGAGGACGGCCTTTTGTTATCGAAATGAAAGAACCAATGACACGTTCTGTCGATGTAATTGAAGCGATGAAAACAATCAATGATGCCGCCGACGGTAGCATCATCATTACTGGACTGCGAGATTCGAACCGTAGTGAAGTTGTCCGGGTAAAAGATACACCGGCAGAAAAATCCTACACCATTCGTTTCCGTCTGTTGCCTTTGAGCGAAGCCGAATTGGCAGTCCTCACTGCTCCGGTTGACTTGACGCATATCGATGTCCAAGAACGTGGTGGGAAAGGAAAGAAACAATCGTCAAAACGAAAGCGACGAGGTGACAGAAAGAACGACCACACCAAACCTCTTCCAACCGTCATCGACATCCCTGAAGGACCTGATGAAGCCACACTGAAGGCAATGAAGAAACCGGAATTAGTGGCGATGGCTGAAGAGTTGAAACTCGTCAAAACTGGAACCAAACCCGTGTTGATTGAGCGTATTCTCGCCGCAGGACCTCCTGCACCAACCTATCTCGATTTACCCGGAAACGATTCGATTTTAGAAACGATTGCTAAACTCGCCGGTGTAAAATTGGCTCAGCGCACCCCTGAACGTGTCGCTCACCGAAGGGCTGACTTAATTCGTAGAAGAACGGTTTTCGAAACTTCAGAACCAATCATCGATACGATGGAAGATGGAGTCCGCGAAATTGAGTTTACACTCCGGTGCGAATCGGGGACATATGTCAAAGAAACAGTCCATGGCGATGGGGGTCGGACACAACCAAGTTTGTCTTCTCTGATCCAAGCCAAATGTGATGTTCTTTGGCTCGATGTTGGCGACATTCATGCGGATTGAGGCTGAATTGGGCCTCTTCACTTTGGTTTTCTGAGGTTTTTTCCGGTCCAAACTCCGTCGCGGTGCTTATATGGGAAGGGTAGGTCGCCAAAATGCTCGGAAGTTGCATATCTGCACACTCGGGCAAAGAGGAGGCGACCAACATGAAACGATCCAAGGGACTGCGAGTCGGAACACGAAGTATTCTACGCCGCCGTAAGAATGAACGCAGCCGAATTAACATCAGCCGCGTCATGCATGAGTATCAAGAAGGCGACCGTGTTGCTATCGTTTTAGACGGTGGACAACAAATGGGTATGCCTCACCGCCGTTTCAACGGACGAACTGGATTCATCGAAAAGCGACAAGGTGTTGCTTGGGTTGTTGCTGTCAAAGACGGTAACATGGCAAAAACGGTCATTGCTCGTCCTGAGCATCTTCGACCACTTGAATGAGGAATTACTATGACTGAAGAAGAGCGTTTCGTAGACTTTGCTACTGTTAGAACCTTATTGTTGGATGCTGAAAAGCGCCGCAAGAATCTCACCTATGAGCAAAAGGCTGCCCTTCAACACGCTGAATGGGCTGCAAGTGACGCTCGAAATGGATACAAGACCGATCCTAAAGTGTTCCAAGAATTGAAAGACGCTCTCGGTGCAATCGACTCCCTTACGAACAATCCTGATTTGGCTGCAAAGTTTGCTGAATTGATGCCAATGTACCCAAACGATGTCAAAGCAGTTTTCGCATCCAAAAGAATTACCAATGTGAGTGACGATGAAATTTCAACTATTTTGGAGACCGTTCGACAGCATATCGGCTTCGAATGAGGCTCTCTCCCCTGAGGTGATTTGACATGACCGGTGCTCAACGTGACCGTAACATCAAGCTTGGTTCTGGAAAGAAAAAAGCTACGCCTTCAAATGAATCGACTGGTTGGTCGAGGCCTGCTGAAGGACGACGTGAAACTGCTCCTGTGCAAAGAAAATCTCCTCCACAAAGCGCTTCACCACGTCGCAATGAACCGCGACGAAACAATGACAACCGCCGAGGCAGTGCAAACAAACAAGGAAATCGCCCTGCTCGGCCACAACAAAATTCACCCTTGATGGAGGAACAGTGGGCACGAGTCATTGACCATGACCTGGCCAACAATGTCGTTGTCGCAGTCAGTGAATCAAAATTATTGCTGTGCCGATTGAAACCAAAGGCAGGCATTGACCAATTGTTGGTCACTGCACGCGTCTACATCGGAGAAGACTCCTCAAAGCGAACACATATCGCACAAGTACTCGGAATGACCAACCTTGGACGTTTAGCAAACCATATTCGAGCTGACCTTCCTTTGGTTGTTCAAATCTTCATTGAAGAAAATGAGAAACATTTCATTGCTGCTTTCTTTAACGTTGCTGGAAACATGTCGCTCAAGCAACATGCCTTCGAACTGCTCCAAGGTGTTGGAAACAAGAAGGCCATGCAAATGGTAGAAGCCCGTGGCTCAAGCGGATTTGAATCCCTTGCTGCACTCAATGAAGCGTGTAATATCGATGCTGGAGAATTACTAGCAAAACGATTCTTATCGGAGTTAGATGACCGAAATATCCAACCACGATTGCTCGACCTGCTCTTGCCGGTGAAGGCATGAGAGGCGCCCGTTGGTTGATTGATAGTTTACGCGATAAGTTACCTTTTGACAAATCATTAGGCCAGCATTTCTTGGTCAATGATGACCTTATCAATCGAGCAGTTGAATTGGGTAATGTCACACCTGAGGACCATGTTTTAGAAATTGGCCCCGGACCTGGAGTACTGACTGAGGTCTTATTGGCAACCGGTTGTCAAGTGACTGCCATTGAAATCGATAGCGTTGCAGTGATTCACTTAAATGAAGCATTTGGCCCAGAACAACAGACTGAACAATTCACATTAATCGAAGGAGATGCATTGAAAGTCAAATGGCCTGAATCAATCACGAAAGTTGTCGCCAATATCCCTTATCAAATATCTTCGCCACTGGTTGATGAACTTACTCGATACCTCCGAAATCCAAGAACCAGTGTCTTGGAAAAGGTTGTTTTGTTGGTCCAAGAGGAGTTTGCTGAACGCTTGGTGATGGAATATGAAAGTGATGTTGGTTCGCTTGGCATGACGGTTGCCTTGGACTGGGAAAGCGAAATTGAAGAAAAGATTGCACCGCACCACTTCAGTCCAATGCCAAAAGTCAATTCATGTTACATCTCTATGGAACCTCATGAAGAAGAATGGCCTTGTGATGCTCGGTTAGTTCGGCAAATGATTCACCTCGCCTTTGATCAACGGAGGAAAAAATTACGCTCGACGCTGAAAAACGTGCCTCGGCGTTTAGGTCGGGTAAAGGGGTGGCATGCCGGACGATGGAAACAAGCCTTTGCCGCACACCTTGAAGATGACCGGATGGACCTTCGCCCCGATGAACTTGAACTTGATGACTGGATTGAATTGTGCTCCTCGTTCAGTGATTTCGTATTCGAATCATAAGTTAATAAGGAGTCAAATGTAGAGATTATCCTACACCGAGTGAGGAGAGCCTTTTCTTAGGAGGGTCTCCTCGCCTAGACTCGTCGGAGGGGATGCTATGGCCAAGAAGGACACATATCTTGCTTTATTACGTCGTGGTATCGACGAAACAACTGCCCAGCAGTTAGCCGATTCTGGGCTAAAAATTGGCGATTTGAAGAAAATCGACAAAGACATGCTGATTGAAAACTATGGCTTGAAAGCAGATATCGCTGATGGTGTTATTTCCATTATCTCTGCTGGACCACAAAGTCACGGAAAAGAACGCTATCTCTCAAAGATTCTTGCACCCGAAAAGAAGCAAGAATCCAAAATTGAAGAAATTAAATTCCAACGCAAGCAAAAGGATGTACTGACTGAACTTGCAGAACAAAAAGAACGACTTAAGATTGCTAAAGTAGAGTCATTTCGAGCAAAGAAGCTTATCATGAACCGACTTGGTAAAACTGTTGAGTTGATTGTCAAACTCGAAAACAACCTTCATGATGAAGGTAAAGACGACCAGAAAGTGAAGATTCGAGACCAACTTGAAACTCGTGGTCTTGAAGCCGCACGTGACCACGAAATGCTGGATCTCGAAGGAACCCCTCAAGACATCGTTGATTTCCGCCGTAATCACGTCCCTGCCCTCATCTTCCATGCATGTCCTACATGTGGCGATGAGTTGGACCCACGTCAATCCCGTGACAAAGATCGCCCCCAAGATTGGGCTTTCATCTGCTGGGAATGTGAAAACAGTTTCACTCCTGTGCTTTCCGACCTCGTCGAAGAACGCCTATCGAATGGTACACGAATCACTATTGAGGAAGATAAGCGACCTCGCAACCCTGTACCTCCAAAGCCGGCTTCTATGGACTTCTCAAGTGTGAATGAACTTATCCGCAAGGATTTGGAAGCCACCGGTGCAACTGCTGATGAGATGGTCAAGGCCGTTGAAGAAGGTGGACTCACTGGCGGACTCACTGACATCAATGACTGGATTGACCAGATACTTGGTGCTAAGAATTACATCCAAGCTCAAGAAGACCGGGAAGACTTCATTCTCCGAACTGGTGCTGGAGCAACGAAATTCAACAAGTGGATGAAGAAGGCTGGATTGTACTTCAACAAACAAACCGGCCGCTGGACACGCCACAAGGATATGCGCTGAGATGGTACCATGTCCGCCCATGCGGTAACTGCCGAAGAAGTTCCAAAGACCGAACCAGTCCGCAAGGTTGTTCGATTCTTACAGGGAGCAAATTTGCTTGGACAGGCTCCGTATATTCCAGGAAATACATTGGTAGAGCATGCTGAAGATGCTGATGTTGCGGTTCCAACGAATTGTACTTCAGGCACCTGTGGAACGTGCATGGTCACGCTCCTCTATGGTGAAGTTCCGTTGCCTGAAATCCTTCCACCTGGTCTTGATGATTACCTGGTAGGAGAATGTGCACGTCTTGCTTGCATCGGCGTACCACATGGAGATGTTGATGTCGATATTCGACCACCATTGTAGGATGGAGACGCATGATATTCAATTGGCAAACCAGCGATTGGATTATTTTTTTCGTTGACATCCTCGCTATCGTCATTGTTGTACGATTTCTTTCTTGGAAGGTAAACCACAAATTGCAAGAAGTTGAACAACGGCAAAAGTTTGAGACGCGGCAAAGGAAGTTGAACCGAGCAAACCAGTCTTTTACCCCCGAAGAAGAATGAAAACATCAACAAAGATGAGTGGCACGGGCAGTCATGGCCGAATTACGTTTACAAACTGCTACGTCCGGCTTAATAGAACGAGATAAATACGACTTAAACAGTGTACAGGAGACTGTTCAAGACGAAGGTTTAGCATGGCTGGACATTCTTCGACCGGATGATGAAGTCCGTACATTTTTACTCGATAGAATGGATTTTGACGAATTGGCTGTTGAGGACGTATTCGGGCCTGCAGATACAACCGCTCAGAAATTCAAAAACCACCGCTTTATCGTCATTAATGCCCGTGATGCTGACAACCAATTAGATACTGAACCAGTTGCGATTTTCATCAAAGAGAATTTGATTATCACGGTTCGACATTACAGTATTCCTGCTTTGAAGAAATTCCGTGTCCGTTTTAAGAAGGCTGATGAAGAAGATTTGGCATTGGGTATTGATTTCTTGCTTTATGAGTTACTGGATTCTATCGCTGACGATTGGACGCCTATTTTGAATTCCTATTCACGCCAATTAGACCTCTTGGAGTTCCAAGTGTTTGACCCAAGTAAAACATACGATAATGTTCTTGAAAGTATACACGACTTGAAACGACATCTTCGTGAATCGAGCAAGTCAATTGAATCCTTGAGCACGGTAACAATGCGCTTACTCAAGCCCAATGAACGACTGATTGGCTCTGGTGCCGAACGCTATTTCTCCGACCTAAACCAACTCTCTGTTGCTCTGGTAAAACGAGCCAAGAACTATTCTTCTGGTGCAACTTCAGCCCGAGATTCATACCTCAGTAACATCAGCATGCAACTCGCTGAATCAAATGCACAGCTTACAGAAGTTATGACAACATTGACCATTATTGGTGCGATTATGCTTCCGTTGACTCTTATCGCTGGAATATTTGGAATGAATAATGAGGATTTACCACTCGAACAAGTCGGTGGGTTTTGGGGAATAATTTCGATCATGGTTGTCTTTGCTTGCTTAATGCTCACGTTCTTTTGGCGCCGTGGCTGGTTAAAGACCTATGAAGAATAAGCGCCAGTGTTCAAGAACCGTGGACTCTCCTTTTGATTCATGACCAGTCGAGGTGGAGTCACTACAGGACCCCTACCTATCGGGCAATTTGTACAACTGGTCAAGCAAACGGTGATTCGAGACCCTCTTTTCAAAAATCAATCTTTGAAGGGAGAAGTGACGCAGTGGAAACAATACTCAAGCGGACATACCTATTTTTCTCTTCGAGACCAGGATGGCCAAATGCGAGCCGTCATTTGGAAAGGACGGTGTGCTATTGACCCGAGTATCAAAGAAGGCAGTGAAGTGGTCATCTTAGCCAGTATTGACCTGTATGTCCTACGAGGTGAGATTCAACTCAATGTCGAACGTATCGAGCCTGTAAGTGTACTCGGAGAACTTGAAAAAACCAAACGATTACTCATCGAGCAATTAAGAAAAGAAGGAGAACTTGACCGACTGAGGAAACCGATACCAGCCCTCCCCCAACATATTGCCATCATTACTGGAGCTGGTTCCGCAGCGCTTGCTGACATGCAACGGTTGATTGAAAACCGCTGGCCTGGCTTACGCCGTACGGTTATCGGCGTATTGGTACAAGGGCCTCGAGCAACTGAAGAAATTGTACGAGGTCTCGCTGCTGCTCGGCGACTTTCAAATCCAGATATAGCGAAAAGACGTGGCGAACCTCCCGTGGATTTGGTAATTGTTGGACGAGGTGGTGGGTCTCCCGAAGATCTGTGGGCCTTCAATCTCGAACCCGTTGCTCGAGCAATTATTGCCAGTCCCGTGCCGATTGTTTCTGCAGTTGGTCACGAATCGGATGTGTTAGTCTCGGATTTAATTGCTGACTTACGCGCATCGACCCCGTCCGATGCCATTGAACGAGTTGTACCCGTCTTACCTGAATTACATTACTTGCTGGATGAATTCGAAGAACGATTGGGTGTTGCCTCTCGCCGTCAAATCCATGACAGTAAACAGCACTTGAGTATCCTTCATGCCCGCTTACGTGTTGCCCCGATGGCAGGATTAAATCGCGCAAAGGCCAATGTTCTGACTCTTTCTTCACGAATCAAAGTCTCGACACAACGGATTCTTGGCCTTCAATCAGCCCGTTTAGCGCATTTTGAGGCATCCCTTTCTGCCATACATCCACAACGGGTCTTAGAACGGGGTTATTCGATGACGCAAACTTCCGATGGAACTGTCCTTAGTAGCATCGAGGGGCTGAAAATTGGACAGGATATTATACTCAATTTCGCAGATGGTTCTGCTGATGCCGAAATAAAGAAAACACAACTCAATGAGGGAGCGAAATGACTGATAAAATACCGACTTATACTGAAGCAATACAACGACTAGAAGCAATTGTAGCTATGCTTGAACGTGGCGGAATGGGCCTTGATGAGACATTGAAACTCTATGAAGAAGGAGCAGATTTACTTCGCCTCTGTAAAACTGAATTGGCCACTGCTGAAGGGAAACTCAATGAATTACAATTAGATGAAATTGAAACGCAACTCCAGGCAGAAGAACAGTAAAGCACAGCAACCTGAGCCACATGAGGTGTGACGATGAACGAGAAGCAAGTCCAATCTGTTCAACGGCGTATATTTCGGATATTCAAGTCTTGGAAAGACCCGCATTCCGATGTAGCATTAGCAGACTCGCAACAGATTCAGGGAATTGAGATCTCACCCGAAGGAGAAGTTCAACTTGCCATCACGCCCCAACGTCCACATTGCCCATGCTGTTTATTCGATTTGAGAGACT
>Ga0308016_10001218_pt1 | contig 12917 bp, 6 predicted proteins | sample Neamet233_FD_203129 | JGI IMG/M metagenome (GOLD analysis project Ga0308016, IMG submission 203129) | Marine microbial communities from water near the shore, Antarctic Ocean - #233 | ecosystem: Environmental > Aquatic > Marine > Unclassified | place: Southern Ocean | collected 2014-07-28
AGTTTCTCTGGGCCCAGGTCTTTTGACTCAAATTTATGATGGAATTCAACGTCCTCTTCCTACCTTGGAAGAAAAGATGGGAGTTTTCATCACTCGTGGTGTCGATGCAGATGCCTTTGACCTCGAGAAGGTCTGGACTTTCGAGCCACAAGTCGCTGTTGGCGATTCAGTGATCGGCGGCCAAGTTATTGGACACGTTCAAGAAACTGAGACCATCACCCACAAAATCATGGTTCCACCTACCGCTAGCGGTGTTGTGAAGTCGATTGAATCCGGTGATTACAATGTCACACAAACTGTTTGTGTGCTTGAAGATGGTACTGAGATGCAGATGATGCAGAAGTGGCCAGTTCGAACTCCTCGTCCTTACCAACAAAAGTATGCACCTGAAACTCCACTGATTACCGGTATGCGTATTCTTGATTTCCTGTTCCCACTTGCAAAGGGTGGCGCTGCTGGAATTCCTGGTCCATTCGGATCTGGTAAGACAGTTACACAACAATCCCTCGCAAAGTATTCCGATGCACAAATCGTTGTTTACATCGGATGCGGAGAACGTGGAAACGAGATGACTGAAGTGTTGGATGAATTCCCTCACTTGATTGATCCAAACACCGGTAAGCCTTTGATGAACCGAACGGTTATGATTGCAAACACCTCCAACATGCCAGTGGCTGCTCGTGAAGCATCTGTGTATACTGGAATCACTATTGCAGAATACTTCCGTGACATGGGCTATGACGTCGCTTTGATGGCAGATTCCACTTCCCGTTGGGCTGAAGCAATGCGTGAGATTTCCTCCCGTCTTGAAGAAATGCCTGGTGAAGAAGGATATCCTGCTTACTTGTCTTCTCGTATTGCAGAATTCTACGAACGTGCTGGTCGTGTTGAAACACTCAACGGCGACGATGGCTCGGTTACTGTAATCGGTGCTGTATCTCCACCTGGTGGCGACATTTCAGAACCAGTGTCTCAAGGAACTCTTCGTATCGTCAAGGTATTCTGGGGATTAGACGCAGGTCTTGCACGACAACGCCACTTCCCGGCAATTAACTGGTTGAACTCGTATTCTTTGTATCCACAAAGCCTCGACCAATGGTTCCGAGATAACATCTCACAAGACTTCCCAGAAATCCGAACACAAATCAGTGGTCTTTTACAGGTTGAAGCGGAATTGCAAGAAATCGTTCAATTGGTCGGTTCCGATGCATTACCTCTCGACCAACAATTGACGCTTGAAGTCGCTCGTATGATTCGTGAATACTTCTTGCAACAGAATGGTTTCCACGAAATCGATGCATATTGTGATATTCACTTGCAATATAAAATGGCGAAAGCGATTCTGACGTTCCAAGATGCAGCAAAGTCAGCTATGGCCGCTGGCGCTCTACTCGACGATGTGGTAAACGTGCCAGCTCGTACCGACCTCATACGTGGTCGCCTCGAAAAGGGATACATCGACAACATCGAAGGCATGGTCACGAAAATGGCCAGCGAAATCGCCGATACGGTAGAGGAAAACTAAGGAGAGGAATATCATGACTGGAAAAGAATACCGAACCATTACTGACGTGAAAGGACCTTTGGTCTTTTTGAATAAAACTGAACCTGTTGCTTTTGGTGAAATCGTTACACTACGACTCACCAATGGTACCATCAAGAACGGACAAGTTCTCGATACTTCCGACGATCTCGTGATTGTTCAAGTGTTCGAAGGAACTGCAAAGATTGACCGAGAAGCAGGGGTCACTTTCATGGGTGATGTCTTCAAACTCCCAGTGAGTACTGACCTCATCGGTCGAATTCTCGATGGTGCAGGTCGTCCTCGTGACGGTGGCCCAGAGATTGTCGCTGAACAGAAGGCAGACATCATCGGTGCTGCTATCAATCCATTTAGTCGACAAAGCCCACACGATTTCATTCAAACTGGAATTTCAGCAATCGACTGTTGTACGACCCTTGTTCGTGGACAAAAGTTGCCAATTTTCTCAGCATCTGGACTTCCACACAACGATATTGCACTTCAAATTGCTCGTCAAGCCAAGCTCACGGGCTCGGATGAAGAGTTTATTGTTGTGTTCTGTGCAATGGGTATTACCGCTGAAGAATACAATTTCTTCCGTTCCGATTTGGAGCGCACAGGTGCGCTTGAAAACGCTGTGTTGTTCGTCAACCTTGCTGACGACCCTGCTGTCGAGCGTATTATTACGCCTCGTTTGGCTCTAACCGCTGCAGAATACCTTGCTTTCGAGAAGGACTACCACGTTCTTGTTATCTACACTGACATGACCAACTATTGTGATGCTCTGCGTCAAATTGGTGCTGCTCGTGAAGAAGTTCCTGGACGACGTGGTTATCCTGGATACATGTATACCGATTTGGCTATGCTCTACGAACGTGCTGGAATTGTGAAGGGCAAGAAGGGTTCAATTACTCAATTCCCAATTCTCACAATGCCTGGTGACGATATAACTCACCCGATTCCTGACTTGTCTGGATATATTACTGAAGGACAAATCGTTATTTCACGTGAATTGCATCAACAAGGTATCTATCCGCCGATCAACGTTCTTCCATCTCTCTCACGTTTGATGGGTTCCTGTATTGGTGCTGACACAACCCGTGAAGACCACAAGTCTGTTTCTGACCAGATGTATGCTGGTTACGCACAAGGCCGTGAACTTCGTGGTTTAGTTGCTATTGTCGGTGAAGATGCATTGAACGAGCGAGACAAGCAACTGCTTACCTTCTCAGGTGTTTTCGAAGACAAGTTCCTTCGCCAAACCCGTGACGAAAACCGTTCAATCGAAGAAACACTCGACCTTTGCTGGAATCTACTGTCATCTATTGACACGAAATATCTTGTCCGTCTTGAACAAAAGTGGATTGACAAGTACCACCCAGACAACCGTTCGTGAACATTTTATTCAAATTGAAAAGGAGGTGAAAGAACATGGCACTCGACATCAAACCAACTCGCAGTGAGTTGATTAAACTCAAGGCTCGTATTAAGCAAACCAGAAATGGTTACAAGCTATTGAAGATGAAGCGTGATGGGTTATTCTACGAATTCCGTACTCTCCTTTCGGATATGATTGAAGCAAAGCGTGATTTGACTGCAGCATATCGTTTGGCAAAGCAACGTATCGACTTGGCCAATGCGATCGAAGGTGGTTTGGCAGTCCGTGCAGCGGCTATCGCCAACACGGGCCACCCTGAAGTTGAAGTCAAGCGCCGAAACATCATGGGTGTCGTCGTTCCTAGCGTCAGTGGAACCAACTTGAAATCTACTTTCCAAGAGCGAGGTATCGGATTCATCGGTTCATCACCTTACATCGACGAGGCTGGAGATTCCTTTGGAAGTTTAATTGAAAAGATCGTCAAAGCATCGGAGATGGAAGCAACACTCAAGCGACTGCTTCAAGAAATCGAAGCAACAAAGCGACGTGTCAATGCTTTGGAGTTCAAAGTTATTCCAGAACTTGAAGCAGCCCGTGTCTTTATTCAACTTCGACTTGAAGAGATGGAACGTGAAGAAACATTCCGCCTCAAGCGTTTCAAGAATAAATGATTTTGTTCGACTGTTTTGAACAGGCCGAGGGATTCCTTCAAAGGGGAAGCAGAACCACAAAGGTTTGAGGAGATGACATGTCAGTCGATTCGGATGATTCAGTGGAAGTTGACTCTTCTCTCGAATCGATGCCAACTCATCGTGCTGAATGGAAACAGCATGAATTGCTTTCTACCATTTTGAGTCGCTATTTTTATGTAGCTTCAAACATGTCTGGTGGAGTGTTGCCAACTTGGGTCGTTTCTCCCAAAAACGATAAAGAAATCGATGATTGTCTCGATGAAGCCAATGCCTACCTGAAAAATCTCGGTTGGGCAGCAAAACTTTCTCAAGGTGATGAATGGATTGTTCAATTGTTTCCTCTTCCAGAACGTCAATTTCCTTCATTAAATCTTACACTCTTGATGTGGTCCTTTTCTGCATTAACCCTCACGCTCGCAGGTGCCTATTGGATGGAGGGTTCACGCCCGCAAAGTGGCTGGTTTTACAATTCTACTTTACTGGATGCTGTGCTCGGTTATACACTTCCAGTACTTGGTAGCCTGTTTATCGCTTCACATATACAAAAAAGAATCGCCTTGCATTTCAATCACCGCGTGGGCCATATTACCCCGATTCCCGAACCGACGATCTCTCTCTGGAGTCTTGGCTTGTTATCTCAAGCATCTTTAGTTTGGCCATTCGGTCTCTTTCTCATTCCAACGTTACCTCGTATGGATGCTCGACTATGGGATGACCGCAAAGTCTTGGGGTGGGTTGCAGTTTCAGTCCCTGCCACTCTTGTCACCCTTGGAATGCTTTTGTGGGGTATCGGACTTTGGCTAACCCCTGAATACGTTGCAATAACAAGTGCTCAAAATGTGGCGCATGGTCCTTTTATCGTGGAAATTCTTGGTCAATGGCAATTGAATGATTATCTCACACGACTTACATGGTCTCACCCCTTTGTGAAAGCAGGAGCATTGTTGACTTTCTTTAGTTGGATTTCTTTACTTCCAATTCCGACTTTCCCTGGAGGTCGAATAATGGTTGCTCGAGCAGGGTCATCCGAAGCACGAAGCAGCAGTAATCAGATCTTCATCTTCTTTCTTATATTGGCCTTTGCTTGGATGTTTGAGGCGTTTATTGGATTCACGATATGGATTTTAGTCCTCACTTTGATTTTGCCCTTGTTACTGTTCATGGGGACGAACAGAAGTTCTCCCTTGATTCTTAACGAACCGAAAGGCCTTGATCTAAAGGCCATGAGAAACATCGGAATTGTGATGCTCGTTGCAGTCTTGTTCGCCCTGCCAAGTCAAGTACCCTTTGAGGTCGATGAAGATTGGAACGCCTCAATTATATTTGGCCTTAAGACGGACTCTACTGCCATTGAAATCGATGAGCAATGGAATGCTTTGATTTCCGTGGATGTTTGGAATCCATCTTCAATCAACCGAGATTGGAGTCTTGATTTCGACCAATATGATTCGAGTACGGCAAATTGGGCAATGGTTTGGGATTGTGCTGGCGAAGATACACTTGACATCAATGGATTCGGTTGTGGAAGCACTTTACCCCCCCGGACTGAAAAAACGGTTCTTCTCAATATGACATGGACAGATGCCTTGCACGCCCCTTCCGCCTTGAATTTCTCCCTCCTTTCATTGACACAAGGCGAATATCAGAGCCATCCAATATCGATTCAACCAGACCTCGATATTCATCCGGCTTCTCCTTGGCAAATGGTTTACGATGAAGGTGAAATGAAACGTTGCATGACCCTCAATGTCGACTCAACCGAACCATTGAATGTTAGTTTTCCTGATGCAGGTCAAATCTTGAATCTTCAATCACGCTTGCAAAGGATTGAAGGGCATAATAACCTGTCAGCAAGTTTTGACGAATCTCCAGAACGTATCTGTTTGCAAGGTTTAGACCCTGTTGTACTACGGACTTCTGAACTCAATACCATCAAACTCAACGATGTTCTCTTTGATGGCGGTTTACCAGAGTTCCCAATGGTTGCGGTTGTACCTTCTGATGGATGGACTATTACCAACGACGCTTTACTTGGATGGGGTTTCCGTCTTGATTCAAGCGGTTTACTGAGTTCAATCGATGCATTGTGCCCTCTCGACCCTACATTATCAATCCCGCCAGCTCCGAGTGAAGGTGAATGGATTTGGGATGTAGATGTTCGAAAGATTTCGAATATACCTTCTGTTACAGATGAAAATCAATCCTTAAAAATACAGATGCCAGATGGTGCAAGTATGCATGTTTGTGCCCCTCATCTTTCAGTTGAGCCACATTTTAACTTCACGGTAGAAGAAGGACCAGAACTCGTTTTCCAACGATATAATTCCTCTCACAGAATCTGGTCAAACATGTGGATGGCTGCGTACAATGGTAGTCTTATACAATCAGATGGAGCGACCTTCTCCATCTATAGTTCGGGCAACTCCTCTATACCAGTTCAAATAAATAATCAAGGGAATGGCGATGCATGGACTAGTGTTACTTCGGTAAATATGCTTTCAACCGGTTGGAATTCGTTTGAATTTTCTCCTTCGAACAGTACCATTTCGACGCTGTGGTTTGAACATCAAGATGAAGCACTTGTGATTCATTTGTCGAGTTATGTGTGAGGTTTGGAAATGCGTATTGCAATCTTAGGATCCGGTTCGCTTGGTTCATTGTATGCATCTCTCCTCTCCCAAGTAGAAGGTGTCGAACTCTTGATTCATGGACGAGGTAGCCACGGAGCACATATGGCAGCACAAGGGCTGCACTTAGAGGGTCTTTCGACGCTCTTTCTTTCAAATGAAGAGGTTTTTTTCTCACTCGAAGAGGTCGGAATTCCGGCACATGCTTCAGGGACAATTGATTTTGCTCTTCTCACGGGTAAAGCCGGTCAAACGACGTATCTTGCTGAACTTGCCCACCAATTACTGAACGATGAAGGAATGGCTTTGAGTTTGAGTAACGGGCTAGGTCATGCTCAACAATGCATCGAAGTTCTCGGGCCTCAACGGGTTTTTGCAGCCACCTCGACGCATGGAGCATGGCGACCTTCACCCGGTGTAGTTCATTGGGCGGGTAAGGGTCAAACTGTTCTTGGTTCCTTGCCGGGAGGTCCTGGTGAAACCGAAGCCAAGCCCTTGCTCGATGTTCTCTTCACTGCCGGATTGGAACCTTCATGGTCTTCTGACGGCTTGGCGACCCTTTGGAAAAAAGTCCTTCTCAACATCGCCATCAACCCTCTTGCTGCATTGGCAGGTGTTGAAAATGGAGCACTCTTACGGCCTGATTTGTTTTCATCAGCATTTTCAACAATGCTAGAAGGTGCAGCAATCGCGCGAATTGAACGTGTTGCGATTCCAGATGACGCCGAACTTGAGCAACAACTTCGCCAAGTGCTCACTGCCACATCCACTAATATTTGCAGTATGCTTCAAGATATTAGAGCAGGGCGAATGACCGAAATATCGACCCTCAATCAAGCCATTGTCATTCGAGGCGAACGAGCCGGAATTGCCACACCACTCAACCAGATGCTGGTCGCTATGGTCAACGCTCTTCATGTCGAATGAGATCTGTATTGTAATGCAACCCTCGATTTTCGTTTCGGTTTTCTGCATCCTCTGTGACCAATTGGCCAACTAAAATCAAATTTCTTAATTCAACAATTTGTCTTGAAGGTAATGCACTTCGCCAAATAAAATCAACTTCTTTGGCAAGAAGTTGTAAACGTCGAGAGGCACGATGGAGTCGATTGAACCTTCGAACTATACCCACTTCTCTCGACATTGTATTGGTCAAAGATTCTCTATCGTTTGACACTGATACGTGCTCAGTCAAGTCTTCAAGACCATCAGCACGCCAATCGAGTAATGGTGAATCTTTGCTTTCTGGTCTTTGCTCGATGATGTGATTTGCTGCACGTGCTGCATAGACAACAGCTTCGAGTAAACTGTTTGAGGCAAGCCGATTTGCACCATGCATTCCAGTACATGCTACCTCGCCAATCGCATAAAGTGAAGGGATAATAGCCCCTGTGTCTCGACTGTAGGGTCTTCCAAATTCATCAACAGCCAATCCGCCAACGATGTAGTGTGCAGCAGGGGAGACCGGCAATGGGTCACGTCCAAGTTTCAAATTATGGCGGTCAAGTCGATTTTGTATATTTGGAAAATGTTTCAAAAGGTGCTCTTGGTCAAGATGCGAAGTAATTAGATAAACATGAGGTTCGCCGGTTTCTTTCAAACGTTGGTCGATTGCTCGAGCGACGATATCCCGTGTTGCCATCGAACCAAGTGGTGAATGTTTCAGAGTAAATGAAAAAGGTCCTGGTAAGATTTCCGAGCCTTTGTCGCCCGCAGCTTTCATTTCTGCTTGCCAGTTCCGAAGACCTTCATCATCAAGGATGACTCCACCTTCCCCGCGCATTGCTTCAGTGATCAAGAAAGGCCGGTCCGATTTGACTGCGAGCGCCGTAGGATGAAATTGAATAAAAGCCATGTCCTTGACCTCTGCACCTGCACGATAGGCCATAGCAAGTCCATCACCGGTAGCGACAGGTGGATTTGTCGTTTGGGACCACAATTGCCCTACGCCACCTGTGGCGAGCATGAGCACATCAGCCGGCTCAGTGAAGACTGTGTTGTTCTCTTGGTCGAGGCACCATACACCAGCAATTCCTTTTTCGGGATTTTGATGTTCACGTTGAATCAAGTCCATCGCGAGAGTATTTGGCTTGAGTGTGATCTGAATGTGTGAACTCGCTGCATCGTTCAACGCACGCTCAATCTCCTTCCCAGTAGCGTCTTTTGCATGCAGAATCCGCCGCTGAGAGTGGCCACCTTCTTTGGCAAAGTGAAAATCTCCATCTTCATTGGTTTCAAACCGAACGCCGATGTTGAGCAAATCGTGAATTCGAGCTCCGGATTCTTCAATCACCCTGCGCACGACTTCTTCATCGCATAATCCATCGCCACTTGCTAAAGTGTCCTCGATGTGTGATTCAAGACCCACTCCGTCAGTTTTGTCAAGAATTGCCGCAATTCCGCCTTGAGCCCAATTTGTTGAGGAGTCGATTGGTCGTTGCTTGGTGATGACGGTAACCGTATGGTCGGCATCAGCAAGTCTCAAAGCAGCAAATAAACCGGCTATGCCGCTTCCGATGATGACGATACGAGCCACAGTTCCCCCTCTTGTCCAAGGGTGCATGCAACTACATTTCACCTCATCGGCAAGCGAAACCGCTATGACCGGCCCTTGACTACCTCTTGGTATGGCGAACCTTCGCGAACTAATCGGCATTGTGTTTGGTAGTGTTCTCATTGGTTTTTCCATCGCAAATGCAGGACTTGGAAAAATCGCCCCCTTTCTGATTAATGGGGCGGGAGAAATGAAACTAAATGTCACGGAAATGTTCCTACCAGGTTGTGATATTCCACTTATTGAAGCGGAATTAGCAAATGGCGATCAATCCTACTGCCTCGGTGCAGTTGGTTCTTGGGATGGTGTTGATCTTCTGTTCCTCTGTTTGGGATTATTTGTCCTGTTGTATGGCCGTATTGGTTTCATGAAAACAGGACGTCGCTCACAACGACTTTACCATGTTCTTTTTGGAATAGGGGCGGCTTTGTTCAGTATTGCCATTCTTGACCGCCTTGAGTTTTTACCTCGAGCAGCAAGTTCTCAAGGTATTTCAGAATTGATGCCTATCTATGTCAATCCATTCTTGTTACAATGTATTCTCGCGATAATCGGGGCACTCCTCATGGCTGGACCAAAATATTGGGAAGCCGAAGCGATTGAGCAAACTCGAGAACGACTCGATAAGAGAAGGAAAGTAGCGGGCGATTTCCGAGATGCTTTTGGTTCGGTAAACATGTCTTTGGAGTCTCGAAGTGGTTCAACACAGCGAATCTCACGTTCACAACTCCTGAAAAAAGATTCGCAGTTACATATGCGACGGGACACATTGAAAAGCCTCAAAGTGCTTGCAACATGCCCTTATTGCAAAGGTGGCGGATGCAATGAATGTAGTCAATCTGGCACACTATGAGCCTTTATTCAAATTCTCTTCGCACGTTTTTGATGTCGGTCGGCTCGCGTAAATTACATGTCAAAACCAATGCACTGCCCTTCTATCACTCGCATTGTTTAAGACCTGTGGGGAATGAGTGCCGCAGGTAAGGTCGAAGGAAAGTACTTCGATTAGAGGGATAGGGATGTATCTTCAAGCATTAGAAATTTCAAACTTCAAATCGTTCAAGGGCGAAATCACTATTCCGTTGGATAGAGGATTCACAGCGATAACTGGGCCCAATGGCTCAGGTAAATCTAATTGCGGTGATGCGATTCAATTCGTTCTTGGCCCTCGTAGCAACAAAGTTATTCGCGCACAAAATGCGAAGGACTTAATTTTCAATGGTGGTAAGAACTCCAAACCTGCTCGCTCTTGTGATGTTACGCTTGTTTTTGCGAACCCTTTGCTTTCCAGTGGCCGCCGCCGCCTTCCTTTGGACCAAGATGCAGTTCGAATGACTCGGTCAGTTCGATTATCTAAATCCAATAACACCATCACCACGTATTTTCTGGATGGAGAAGAAAGCAGTCAAAAAACATTCCACCGCCTCCTTGGTGCGGCGAATGCTCGTCCTGATGGCTACAATATCGTTCTTCAAGGTGACGTCACTAAGTTGGCAAAAATGACTGCGAAAGAGCGCCGTAAAGTGCTTGACGGCGTGGCAGGTGTTACTTCTTACGATGATGAGATTAGAAAGGCTGACCGTCAAAAAGAGATGGTTGAAGGATACATCGAACGCATTGGTTTGCTTGAAGATGAACAGAAAGTTCGCCTCAAGGATTTGACGAAAGAGAAAAACCTTGCTCTCAAAGTTCAAGATTTGGTTGAAGAACTCAAACTCGCCCGTATCATTTCGGCCCAATCCAAACTCGCAAGTCAGAACTCTGAACGGAAATACATGGTCGATGAACGTGTGAGAATTGATGGAGAAGCAACTCAGTTGGAGCAGAACGTCAAAGAGGGTGCCAAAACCCTCTTGATACTCGAAGATAAAATCGGTGTTTTGCAAAGGCAAATTGAAGATTTGATGGGCGGGGATTCGAACGGATTACTCGCGGCAATTAGCCAACTTCAGATACGAATTGCGACCAGCAAAGACCGGATGAGCGAGGCTGAAGACAAAGACCTCGAGGATAAAGAGGAACTTGTTGAACTTGTAGAATCTTTGCAGCAAGCACAAACTTCACTCGATGAATTCAAACAGGAACTTGTCAATGCCAGTGCAGATTTGAAAGATGCAGAATCGGCTTTGATTGAAGCCAAGAACGAAGAAGTCGAAGTGCAAGCGCTTCTCGAATCCTCTGGAAATGCAAATGCTGAGTTATCCCGAGCACTTTCGAAGGCCATCTCTGAAACTGAAACTGCGACAAAAGCATTGGGCTTGGCACAGGCTGAAGTCAACCGTGTCGCTACACAAGCTGAGATGCTGAGTGAACAATTGAGCACTGCTCAAGAAGCCGCTGAAAGCGCCCGTCTTGCTCTGGGTGAATCACAGTTAGATGGTGAACAACTTGGCGCTGATGCACCGGACCAAGATCGTAGAGCACTCGGTGACCAATTGCTTACAACACAGCGTTCCGAAGCCAAACTTGTTGAAGAATCCCAAGCGATTGAAACACGACTTCGTGAAACAGAACGAAAACTCAACACTGCGAAAAACGAGCTTGAGAATAAAAGCGGGGCTAAAGGCATGGCCGGCGGTGCTGCTGCGATTATAGCTGCACGCGACCGTGGAGAATTATCGGGGATTATCGGGACAGTTGCAGAATTGTGTCAACCACGAGACCCTGCTCATATCGATGCACTTGCAACTGCGATTGGAGGAGGAATGACTTCGGTTGTTGTCGATAACGATGAGGTCGCTGCCAAAGCCATCCAATGGTTGGCCCAGAACAGAGCAGGTCGTGCTACCTTCCTGCCACTGAACAAACTCACACAATCTCGTGCTGCCGGAAAGGCATTGATGGTCTCCAAGAAACCAGGTGTCATTGGTTTTGCCAATGAATTGTTGGACTTCGATCCACGAATTGATATCGCTATCCGCTTCGTACTTCGTAACACGCTCATCGTTGACAATATGTCGACAGCCCGAATGAACATGGGCGGTGTGCGTTTGGTAACGCTCCGAGGCGATGTCACTGAAGCAGGTGGCGCCATGGTTGGTGGTTCAAAGCGAAAGATGACCGTTTCTTTTGGCGGCAACATACAGGGCGCCAGTGAAGTCGAGGCTCTTTCTTCTGACGTCGAACGTTTCCATTTGATGGCTGACACTGTCAACGGTGCATTGACTGACGCTCGTCGTTTACAGACTGAGTTGCGGGTTAAAATCAATGCCCTTTCCGAAGGCGACCACGCCGTACGGTTCCAAGAATGGCGAGCAGAACACAAGCAAGCACAAACCAATCACAACAATGCACTTGGGGAAGTTGCAAAACACGAGAAACGCCTGGTGGAACTCAAATTAGAAGGGTCGAACAAAATACGAGGGCACGATCAAGCACAGCAACACCTTGCCGCAGTAAACCAAATACGTTCAGATGCACAATCTGCATTAGAAGACGCAAGTCCAGAGCACCTCAAAGACCGTTTGCACGCTGCAGAAGTCAAACGAGTTGAAGCGGAAAGTCTCAAAGTTCAAGCGGAAATTTCCCTTAATGGTGACTCGAGTCACCAAACTCTTTTGCGCAGTCGAGTTGATGAACTCAACCAACGAATTGTGCTACTGAATGGAAATGCAATCACTCGAAGCGAACGTATAGATACACTCCAAGCCGGCGTCGCCACCGACTCTATAGAGTTAAAAAGCAAAGAAGATGAACGGTTCCAATTCCTTGAAGAAAACCAAGGTCTTGAAGAAGAACGATTGGAACTTATTGAAGAGCGAACCAGTTTACATGTCCACCTCCAACAAAAAGCCACAGATGCTCGTTCTCGTCGTGTAATGGTTGAAGAGATGGGTCGTGCTCTTGGCTTGAAAGACGAATCAATCCGAGAAACCATGCAAGAAATGGCAGAAAGCAACATTGAACCTGCTGCAGAAGATGCAACTTTACCGAGCGTCGGCGATGCTGAACGCAACGAACGCACCCTCCAACGCAAACTTGACTCTCATGGTCCAGTCAACATGCTTGCTATCGAACAATTCGATGCATGCGAGGCACGTCTTTCAGAAATGAAAGGTGACTTCAAGACTCTCCAAGATCGCCGTAAGCATCTCATCGATGTCACTGAGAAACTCGAAAGCCAACGCAAAGAACGTTTGCTGAA